>Ga0307515_10006633_pt1 | contig 23073 bp, 32 predicted proteins | sample 17_EM_MG_FD_194513 | JGI IMG/M metagenome (GOLD analysis project Ga0307515, IMG submission 194513) | Populus trichocarpa ectomycorrhiza microbial communities from riparian zone in the Pacific Northwest, United States - 17_EM | ecosystem: Host-associated > Plants > Roots > Unclassified | place... | reverse complement strand
ACAGATGTCGGCAGAATTAGCGGAGTGGTGGAGGAGGCGGAGAACTCAGATCACGAGGAGTCGAGTGATGGGGGGGTGTAAAAGTTGATGTTGTTTTTGTGTGTGGCGGTTTCTTTTGTTTTTAGGGAGAAGAGGACTCGCGACTTTGCTTTTGTTTCTTTATGTTATGGAAGAAGCGGGGAGGAAATATGTACGGGATATGCCATGGCCGCCAGCGGCCGAATGCAATATGATTACAAACAAACAAACAAACCATTGGCAACCCTTAAAGTTTGCAAACTGGAATACCCCGTTCGCAACATTTACAGTCCCACTCGCGAACTGGCGAGTGTTTGCAAACCATCTCCCATCGGCGACCTTACTACTAGTACTTCATTTCTTCATATACATATAAATGACTTTAAACTTTATAATTGACCACCCTCTGAGTTTTAGCATACATCCATCTTGTGTTTGGCTAGAGTGGTACTTATAATTTATTCGCTCTGGTCTTTCTACTCAGCAGAGGTATTCAGACAATTTGAGCTTCTATTCAGATGTAAGGTGCTATTACGTAAACCTGATATTACTCTGGCAGATTCAGTGGTGGATGGATTTTCATTGCCAATGTTACTGTCAGAACTATCTGAGTCTGCATTTCCCATGAGGAGAGAAATCTCAGTTCGCTCTAGGCGTGGTTTTAAGTTGCTGGTGGATGCCTGCGCTGCAGCTTGTAGGAAATGGGGTCGCACATAGGAGTCTAGGTTGCGAACTGTCTCCGGGTTGCGGTTGGGCCGGCTCTGGATTGTGAGTCAGCACGGGTCGCGCACCGTACGGAACATATACATGCAACATCTATGGCAGTTTGTCTTGGGGTAATCAATTTTGACAGTCAATTCGCAGCAACAGTTAACTTTTTGGCAACGCAAAACTTACATAATTACTTGATTAAGTTGCAGTAGCTGTCAACCTTCTAGTTAATCTTCAAAATTAAGTACTCACTTTACTGGTTACAATCATTGCATCTGTCTCGATGCTCATCGGTGGATACTCATTTCAGTGCCCATAGCTTGGCTTGTCGCTGACTCGGTGTAGACCTTATAAAGTTAGAGATATGGTGAAGACGGTGTTGGGGAAGTGAAAAGATGGGGAGAACCAGTAAGAGAGCTGGAATGAGGGAGAAGTAGAGCAAAATCCGGATCTGGATAAGGTTGTTGTTAGCCAGCCCAGCAAGAATCTTGGTGACGAGTCCAGTGACGAGCATAGCTATGACCATGAGCCTACTACCTGAAAAAGTGGAGTGTTTTATTGACTGAGTATCTTGTTTTCTTATGGAATAGTTGTCAAATTGTCTGAGAAGCATTTGGAAATTTGGAGAGCAGTTGGGGAATGGTTAAAACTGCTGCCATCTGCATTATAGAATACCCCATTTTTTCAAGTGTATGTTATAGCCACGGAAAGACTACTTTTGCAACTTGTAATTGTACAAAGAGTGTATTGGCGGGCCCTCGTGATAACGTGTATGCATATGCGTGTGTGCAGCTGTCTAAACTTAATGTTTAGCGATATTCATAGTGCTAATGATGCTGAGTAATCTTACTTCCCCGCAGAGAAATCTTATCCCCCCCATTTTAGGTGAGATACATTATGGCGATATATTTTGGTGATACACATCCAGTATCGAGGCTGGGCACATTAGAAATATAGAGTGTAGCTAAGATACATTTCAGATACATTATATTTTCTATGGATGAGATACTTTTTCGGTTAATTTAATGTATCGGCCCTGATACATTAAAAAGATACATTTTGGGTCTGTTAGACCTACTACCCCCCCCTACTAAACTCCCTCCAAAATTTTCCCCCCAATCCACTCCGCCAACGTCATAGTAGCAACCATCGGATTCACCCCCGACGGGGTCGGCAGCAAACTCGCATCGGCCACATACAGCCCCTCGACGCCCCATACCTTCCCGTTCGTATCTACCACCGAACTCCTCGCGTCCGTACCCATCCTACACGTTCCCGACGGATGGGCAGAGCTATACGGGGCCTTCACGCCAATCCTCTTGCACTCGGCTATATAGGCCTTAAACCTCTTATCTGCCGTTCCTTCTCCAGTCTTATCGACTATATACTGTGGCCACCCGGTACACTGTATCTCGTCTGCACCCGCTGCAACCAGAATCTCAGCACACGCGATAAGGCCTTGGAGCATACTAGTGTTTCTATCGAAAGTAGAGAAATTGTATGTGAATTTAGGGGAGGAGTTACTAGGGTCCCAGGACACGACACCGGAGGAGTCTTTGTCGCGGATGAAGGAGAGGAGGTAGATAGTCTGTGGGTATTGCAGGGCGCGGGAGCGCCAGGAGGCTGCGGAGTCCCAAGGGGCGCCGTAGAGGCCTTGTGCAGGGTGCATTGATGACGCGTAGATTTTGGTGCCGTAGCCGTGGCCATCAAGGTTGTCGTAGTCCGTGACTATGGCTGTCATGGGGCCGCCTTCGGCGGGCTGGGGGGTGTTAGCCTTGGTACGGAGAAGAGCAGATGAGGGGTTAATACGTTGCAGTCTGTGTTATAGAACCTACCCTTAACCGATACGACTGGGTGGATCCGTAGGTTCTTTCCGATATTGTGGTTCTGGTGATGATTCTGTTGAGTATATTCCACCACATATCGATTGCGAGACTATTACCTTCAATCCGGAAGCAGCCAGGATACAAGGACTGTTCAGTGGTCCTGCACTCATAATAACCTGTAAATTTTAGCATCCCACTCAATCCCAACTGTGAGAACCGAAAGTCCTGCCTTCTTCGCCTTAACTACCAACTGCGTCTTGCCTCCCACAACAGCGGTAATCCCCGTCGCCGCCCCATTCTCGATCACGACCTCCCTGACCGCACAATCTGGAACAAACTTTGCTCCGGCCTTCTGGGCATCGTCAAGCCATGTTATAACGCCACCCCGTTTATCGCCGGAATTACATCCAAAGCCACAATAGCCGCAGTAGTGTTCACTCCCCCCACTGTTTCTAGGGAGTATCGAGGACTTGTAGCCGAGATTTCTTGCCCCGTCTACTAAGGCCTGGTTTGCAAAGTTGTGGCGGACGTTTTCGGTGGAGACGCCCATTCGCTCACAGACACTGCCTCATCATCAGCATGGACTCGCAGGTGAGATGCTATGTGACTACCGGTCTTGACACTTCTGAAATGCGTCCGTTTCCACAAACTCCAATCCACACTTCTCCGACCACTCCTTCCTCACGCTCCGATGTAGCTATCACGCCTCAGCATCCCTCACCCTGTTCGGGAGTAAAAAATCACCTGTAAACAAACCGCCCAATTGACCGTTGACCCGCCCCCCCAAGTTTTAGCAGCCATAATACTCCCTCCCCCATTCGCCGCCGGTAGTCCACCTCCACACTCATATAACCTCTCTGACCCCTCAATCTCCGTCATCGGCAACTTCTCCTGCTTAAAGAACGCCCCCTTATCCACCACCAACACTCTCAATCCCCCCCTCGCTAGTTTCGCAGCCACCACCTGCCCGCCAGATCCCGAGCCCACAACAACTACATCCGTCTCCACCTGCACCTTCTCCCTATCGCCAAAATCTTCAAAGGTGAATTTTGGATGGTTCTTGGCGGCCAAGTCCTCGGCGCACAGCTTCCGCGGATCAGTGGGGTGGTAGTTAATCGCCACAGACAATTCCTTCGAGGTCCTTAGAAACACCGCCGCCGTGAAGCCGCGGAACACATTAAACACCGCCCTAAACACGGGGATGTACGCATTTTTCCAGCTCAACAAGATCTGTTCCCGTTGTTCCCTGGGTAGGTCCCGGAACGGCGTGGTAGTGGAGCAAAAGAGGTACGTTTTCCACCCGCCCTCCAGTGCGCAAAGGAGTTTTGCGATTTTTGCCGTGATGTCGTGGGACGTGTTGTAGGTGAAGTAGTATGCGAGATAAGGGGCGAAGTCAGGATTTTTAGTGGCTGAGGTGTGGAGGAAGGGTTCGATTCGATTCCAGTCCGGAGAGGAGAGGAGGGGGAGGACGGTGGACTTTACCTGCGCGATTTCGGGGGCAGTGAGGGAGGGGATAAAAGTATCGGCAAGGGAGAGGAAAGTTTCCCATTGTGTAGGCGTGAAAGGGTTAGGGAAGGTTTTGGAGAGGTAGGTGAAGGACATTGTGGGTTGAGTGCAGAGGCGATTAGTCGTGCGGGGATGTGGTATTTATGTGGATTCGGGAGATGAATTGTGCATATGCAGTGCAATGCTATTTGTCCGATTCATGATACTTGGACACCTAACCCTACAGCGGCGCATAGAGTCAGTTATCATTGGTTCAATGAATGGGTGAGGCTCTATTTGATATTCTATTACAAGTAGCTTACCACAGTTGCTGGCAGGACTGCTCTATTGACACGTGAAGTTCTGCATGCTGAACCCAGTGCGAAGTGTCAGCATTAGATCACTGAATTTCAGAATCTCACATTTACAAATCCCATAACCTTAAAAAGAATACTATAGTCAGCATCTCGGGAGCGCAGTACCTCCTTTATTGTTATTAGCAATCAAGGCTACATAATATCGAATGTATGTCAATAAATCCCAGCGAAATCCCAGCGTGAGACCAAATAGAGATTGGGCAATGAATCATTGGATTTTAGTCACGAAAAGTCACCATTTGTACAGAAAAGCCCACGTGTTGCATATATGGTTTATCTCCTGTCGTATGGCTTCAGTTGGGCTGATGCACAATCTCTCTAAGATGATGGTCATTCCATACTCAGCTGGAGATGCCACTCAGCTGGAGATGCCAGCTGAGTGCGCATACATGTGTACAAGACATACAAAGACATACTCCGACTACCGCGTATATAAGTCCATGAATGTACCTGTACTTTAGTATATACAAGCTTCTAGCAATCAGTATTTCAACACCACGTACTTAACTCATGGATCCCAATTAGTAGAAGCAGAATGGTGGATATGAGAGGGAGCTGCTCTCTGAAGTATGCTTCATCGGTCTATCACCCCACATCATAATATCAACTATACTCTACAGTAAACCAAGCGTCGTGAGTAACTAAAACAGACCAAAGCGGCCATTCTTCCCCCAAATCACAAAAACAGTGAGCGTTGATGGTCAGATTCAAAGAGGGCATTGCTAGAATACATCCACAACCCGCGTTCAACAAGAATTGTGACGGTTTTGACTTTGGCATGTGAATTCCCGCCTTCACCTTAATGCTGGTTAAGATATTATGGTTAGTTTGCATGTCGGCTCAAAAGAATTCGAAAGAAACAGTTTCATTGGACAATTGCAGCTGTGTCTTACTGTGGTACGATCAGTAAAAAACCGAACACATCACCAATCGGTATCACTAGCTCTAACACCCATACCTAGTTCCAGCCATTGAGATTCACTAGTACAATACCGCAATGCAATATGAATACAAAACAAAAGCCACCAAACACCTACTCGAGAACGTTTTCCTTTCATATTCTACACTGTCATCAGTCATCACACATCCTCTACCACCGACTCCGATGACTCCTCCTCCTCGGTCTCTCCACCACGACCCCGGTACGATGCCATATATGCGCCGCCAACATCGCCGTCAGGAAGAACAAAATCGTATCCGCAATCGCGAGACCCCATGAACTCTTAAGCATCATACACTGCTTATCCGCGGTCACGCCTACGCTTGCCCCCCAGGTGCCCACACTCCCCGTCCAATCCACACAATTCGTATTCTGCACACTCGGCGAGAGGAGCACCAATCCCGCGATGAAGACGCCAAAGAAGCAGAGGTCGATGATGCAGATGTATAGGGGAGTCCATAGGAGGCGATGGTAGATGAAGAGGGTGAAGAAGGCCCAGATTGTGGCTAGGAGAGAGACGATGAAGAGGAAGAGGATGCGATCTGGAGCTGTGGCGGGAGAGTAGGCGTCGATGAACCAGGCCAGGATGCCCCAGATAGGGATTAGGGTTAGGATTTCGAAGATGCGGAATATGGTGAAGAGGGTGCCGGAGAACATTGCGGCGGTTGTTCGAGAACTGCAGTAACGATCGAAAGAACAGTACTTGAAATGGTGGATACAGCACAATTAAGTACTGGGCAATTGAAGGCTGGGGTAAGATTAGGAAACCTGCATTCCAACCCATCGGCACGCCCTTGAAGGAATGACGCTAGTGATCACCACACATTGAAAATCATAACAATGACGTGGCATCCATGCGATGCGAATGCGGGCGCGTACGTCACAGTCGTGAGCTGGCGATGAATGCATTTGGCCGATCGAGCGTTTCATCCAACCACCCACTGAACTCAATGCCTGCTCGAACGTCATATCGCTTTCTTGCGAAGGGAGACAGGCGAGGAGAGGCAGAAAATCAAGCTTGTGTAAGACACCGTTCCCCGCCATCAATATAATGAGACATGGTATCGGCATGTGTAGGGATGGCGCTTCGCCGAGCCGCAGGAGAATCCCGACACACGATTCCAGCCTCTTGCCGCCTAGAACCGGCATTGAGCATCGCACTGCGGTTAATGCCGCATCGAGACTTTCGAGTGATATCGTGAAGCGCCCGCATGAAAAGTACGTACAACTATTCCTTGTTAATTATCACATCCCCCCAACCACCGCACCAGATCGTTCTTCTCCAATCACAAATATTTCCGGCAAGCACCCCTCCAAACCCCCTCCCTAAATCCTCCCCGTCACAAACTTAACCCCCACCTCCACCTCCAAATTCCACATATACGCCACCCAAACTGCAATCACTAAATCCCTCTTTCGTTCGTCCCCCTCCACTCCCTGAACCAACTCAAGCGCTCTCATCCTCTCTCCCTCCCCCGTCTTATATTCAAACATGCTCGCCAACTCCCTCCCCTCCGCATCCAAAATCACATTCTTCCGCACCCTCACACTCGCCCGATCCTGACCGTGTAGGAATACCTCGCTCTTGTGCTTACTGCTCGCTGAAACGTGGACCTGCGCCCGCGTGTGCGAGGAGGTGAGTTGGTACCCGACGAAGGGGAGGCGGGTGATTTTGTAGACTTGCCGGTAGCGGGGGAGGGCGGGTGGGGTGGGGGTGGTGGACGAGGAGAGGGTGAGAGAGGGGAGGTTCGTGGTTAGGGGCGAAGGGATGTGGTAAGAGGGGAGCGTGGGGGAGGAGGTGCAAGTTATTGTTGTTGTTGCAGTGGAAGGGGTGATGGCATAGGTGGTTTTTAGTGGGGAGGGAGAGGCGTTGGGCCGGTGAAAGAGAGATTTGAGAGACATCGTTGAGGAGGAGAGAGGGGAAGGGAGACGTGAGGGTGACGATATGTAATATCACGTGACATGGCTGTGTAGCGTGGGATGCATAGCCTCACGAGAGGTTTGCCTTGCGTCGGCAGATGGGGATAGCTGAAGCTGAACTACAGCCTTGCGGAAGGGCCACCGAGCGGTACATGGCTGCGCTTTCCTCCGTCGAGTTTGGAGTACTGCACACAAATCCGTATCTTTATCTAAGCCACCATCTATCACATGACCACGCATAAAACCACACAGGATCGAGGTCTCCGCAAGATCTCCGGTCTTGTACTCGATCAACTATCTTCTGAGGTCTGGCGGAGTTAGCAAATTTAGTGGTGATATTGCGGACGGAGGGATTAGACTGAATTGGTAAGAGAGCAATGAAAATGAAGAAATGGTGGAGGATATCTTGGGGAAGTCTTTTGGTGTTTGTTGGCTATGGTACGGTCATCTCATATTGTCATTTACAATTGAGTGACCTTCTAGAGCAATACAGTCATTCTACCAATTCCTCCCGCCTTCACCTGTATCCTGTTCTGAGACCGGCCTAGGTAGCAAACTCCACCCCGCCCACGTACAACCGTGGAAATGCTACAGTGGCGATTCTATGAGGGGAAGTTGTTGTGCTGTAACCATGCCGCGTATGGCTATCACTATAGAGGTAGTGGGTGGCTTCTGCCGGTCGAGCATCACTATATAGCACTCGAATGTAAACTTACGGCTCAGCAACCCGGCGCGTCTCCGGATTATCACCCCCAATATCACCCACACTATCACCATCACCACCAGCGGGCCAAATTGAAAGCATGTATTTTCAAAAATCTTTCTGATGTTGTATTGCATTATTAAAACATTAGTGTAGAGTATATGCCTCTCTCATATAACTAGCTACACACATCCGCTACCCCACAGTTTGTTGATACACACTGGCGTGTACACAGCAGGGGATAAACTATGGGAAATCCAGATTAACAGTGGCCGACACACGTTAGCCAATACACAGCAGTAGATACACAGCGCCAGGTATAGCAGTGGATATATAGCAGAAGATATTGTTGCGACTATGAAGGGGAGAACTGCGTGTATTGGCTATGATATGGTAACTATCTAGGTATAGGTCTAAAGGTCCAAGATGCGTAGGGAAATGGAAGAGTAAAGTGTGAAGTCTGAAAGGGTAGTCACAAACCTTATGGCTCTATCAACAGATATATATGCAGGACACACAGTAATAGACTCTCGATCTCTGCAGTTGCAGATATATCTATACTAGTAGTATATACAGTAGCAGATGCACGGTAGCAGATACACGGTTATAAATACTAGGGTGCACAGCTGTGAATACACGACAGCAAAAATACAGCGGTGAATATACAGTGGCGAATATGCTGCAGCAAATATATAGCGGTACCAGTGTATATTTAGCAGGGACAGCGGTGGATATGCAGCAGCGGAGATTGCGAACTGCAAAACTATGTTTGAGTGGCAATTCTGTGTTAATAGAGCAGGCTGAAATTAAGCACATCTCACCGATTTCAATGGAAGCAAGCTGGAAGGTCTGGCAGATATCGCTACCAGTTCACTACGCCCAAATAGAGCTTACAAGGGAGCATCATTTTCTCAAAGCCTCCGGTGCTAGTTAGTCATATCATAGAACTGTATACGAAAATTAGAACAAATGAAATTTGAAAAAGTTGTGCATATAAATAATAAAGAAATTAAGTACTCTTTGTCATTTCACACCATGAGGATTAGTACCGCGTTCCTTCTGTTAGAGATGGCCACTAGTGGTGAGGGTGATAGTGGGGGTGATACTGAGGGTGATGGTCCGGAGACGCGCCGAAGCAACCCAATCAGGCTCGCGGTGACTATATGTTCTTCTGGTAAGGTTTTTGACGCACGCACCATCTCCAGGAATGATAGATGTGGTTTCTGTGGGACGCTGGGTGTACCGGGTTCAGTTGATCATGATCTACTCATGAATTTCGCGAATTTGAGAAACAAGTCACAGGACGGCACCGAGCACCACCAGTATTAACCCTTTCAATCTATCCCTCCGCTATTATAACCTAGAGTCTATATTTAGATTGGCGAGGTATATCATCGGAACCGAGGGGGAGGAGCGTGGGGATATAAGTATATACGATATACAGAAAGCACCGGCGCCACGACCTTGGCTTGGGATACGGGTTTGTACACCAGCAAAGTAATCGCATCTGTCTGAATATTCAGCCTACAACCTGAGCTGGCCTTCAGGCTTTCCATAGCAGACCTCTGACTAGCTCAACCGCGATCCCTTGTAGAGAGGTATTACATGCTCATTAGCTGATCATCAGCTGTAATTAGTAGTGCTCTCCGCCGCCTCATTTCATCTATCTTTCTATCAGTGCAGCTGGTATCGGCTTAGAGAAATTTGTTTTTATTCTAGGGGGTAGAATTTATCTTTGGATTGTTCGAATTCTAGGGAGCGTATACAATTAGGTGGGTGTGGTGTTTCGTCATAAAGCATCTCTCTTGACCACCGATTAAAGCGGCCATTCGAGATTAGATGGATGATCGACTTGTTACAGTCTCGTTCCGGTGAGATGAATGGATTTCCCCGTGGCAAATATGTACCCCGCAGCGGTGAGAAGTTGGACCATTCACACATCAGGATCCCTATGGCTGGCATTGAGTCTAATCATAACGTACCATCGTATTCACACCACGTCACCGCTGCGGGGGGCGTGCCCGCAAATTGCCAGTCGATACCCTTGCTCTATACTCGCTCCAGAGCTGTAGAACCTAGATACAGAGGTAAAAATAAGATTATGACGTGGCCATACCGCTTTTAAGTGCTAGCCACCGAATCATGATTGTAGGGGGTACCTTAATCTTTTCGCTCCAATTTAGTACCGGGTAGAGATATAGCCCGGGCTTGCTTTCCATCATCACGGTTCCATCCTTTGGTAAACGGCGACCGATGACTAGCTTAGCTGGCAGGTAGTGGTGCTATAAATACCAAGTGCGGTAAACAGCATGGTTCAAAACCGCAGGTTGGTGCTGTAGATATCAACCTTACAAATGCTAGAAACCTCGACGTTCGAGGAACAGAATAATACTGTTAACATCAAGGCTAAAACCTGTATCCCCATTCTTTTGGTCGTTTGGCCGTGCAGAAAACACGGTATGGTTCAGCTTGACTGAGGGCTAGTGGAAGCGAATTGGCAGGTGGGAATCGACCGGCGGCTAGTGGGGGCGAGCCCCTTTGACCAGCGGCTGGCGGAGGCGAGCAATTTGGCCGACGGAAGGGACGGAGGAAGGTGGCCGAAACCTTGAGCTTGAGCCAAATTGTGAGCTTGAGCTCGAGCGTGAGCCCGAACATGAGCATGAGCCAGAGCATGAGCCAGAGCTTGAGCAAGAGCATGAGCTAGAGCTTGACCTAGAGCCTGACCTAGAGCCTGAGCATGAGGATTGAGCTAGAGCCTGAGCGTGGAAGGGAATGGAGGAAGCCAGGAGCGAGGGAAGGGGTATATAAGAGGAACGGAGCGGCAGTGGTTAGGCAAAGCAGTGCCTTCAGCTTTAAAAACCCACCCACCCGCATCCCTGCATATACTGATGCTAGCTCTGTATGTTTTCGACTCTACACTCGGTGAAATGGCTTCCAGCCAAGAATGGGAGAGTCCAGGTGGAGCGGCGGCCGCAGCGGCGGCCTCCGCTCCCCCGAGGCGGCACCTCTGTTTATGCTTCGTTTACTGTTTCGTTTCGGTCTTTGCTTTCGTGCCTGTTCTAGCGCTGAAAATGTCTGTATATGATTGAATAAAGTATGTGCTGGGGAAGAGCGAGTCCACTAGATGGTATCTTTTGCGTCTCCTTTGTTTTCCACTATCACGGTTTCAATTTTTTGATAAGCAAGACCGATGCCTAGCGTAATTGATATGGTGCTAGATGATGTAAACACTTCAAGGTTCGATATGTTGTATATACCAAAGTTCACAGGTGCTATAAACACCAAAGTTGGGGCCTGTATCCTTATTCTTTGCCTGGTTAGACGTGTGAGGGTATTTTTTTTGTCATCATTTCTCAGGTGGATTTAGTCCTCGTCTTGGTACGGCAGCCCTGACGAGAGTAGCATATATATATCTCAATAAGGCACATCCTATACTGAGTGCTTAGTAACCATTTTACACCGGACCTTACTGTACCCTGCGAGAACAATATCGAATTTTGGCACCCGAGTAATGATTGCCTGGGACAGGGTCGACTACATAGATATGCATATTCCCCGGAAACCAGGACAAGGAAAAAAGCTAAATGCATTCACCAGCCGGTTGCAGTAGAAGTGCCAAGCTCGCATTCCTAGTCGAAGGTAAAGAAGCATCAATCCTTGCCTGGAAGTAAATGAAATGCGGGGACGTTGGAAGACCAGTGATGGATCAAGGATGCCCATTAACGGCGTGCCCACCCCTTCACAGCACGAAGTTTTATATTTCTTCCTGGTTGCAATATTTCTCCTCATACAGTATCGATGGAGAGTGAGCTTTTATGAATGGTGCCCAGGGAACGGAGTAGCGGAAGGCACCCAATACGAAACGTCGTTTAGTCCCGTGACTGGTTCGCCTACTCAAGGTAAACCGCAAAACTAGCGAAATACTCGCTAGCAGGCTTGTAGTGCTTGATTGAGGCGTTGCTACCCAGTATCCTCACTTGTTGGTATTCTAGACGAGTCTAATGTACTTGCCGTCCCAGACTTTCGGACTATGTGGCTCTGTAACGATAGCACTGTTACTTTGCTACATTTTGCGAGATTTTATGTGAGGTTGGATGGATGTGGTTCTGGACTTTGTGAATATGTCTGCAGTGGATGCCATTGCGGATCGCTGCGTATGAGAAGTTCGCTGGTTGCTAAAGCAATAATGAGGATCGGGGATGAATACCCACCACAATTTGTTGGCATCTCCACCCATCCACCACTTATTGACAGCACTAGATTCTGGAAGCTTCCCTGACATTGTTAATGGCAGTACTTGGGGGGCTGTCGCGAAGTTTTTTTCGGTTCCCGGCCCGGCTAGCCGCTTAGCTTAGTAGCTGCCCTCACGCCGTATCTCATACGCCTCGAGTTACTCGCTCGTAGGTTTGCTCGTCGCCGACTCAAGTAGCGAGGGGGTATATATCACAACAACAAATGCGACTCCTTATCAACACAATCGCACACAAAAATCATTTTACTCACCGATGGTTTCTGGTGGCAGAAAAACACTCTAGGCCCTCCATTCCAAGCTGGAGTTGTGGTAGCATAGGCAATATGACGCTATTTGAATGGGGCGTGAGCCACGTATCTTTTGGCTGAAACAGTAATTAAACTAACATCACATGATGCCAGCGGTAGCCCTAGCCCTGCAGTTCCCCGATAATGAATGCGCACCGGTGTGGGTGCGTTCCCACTAGGCAACGCTTTACCCCGGATCAGCGTGACCGTATATTGCCAACTAGATATGATGAAAGGGTACAGAAAATTGGAACAGAATTTCGATCGATCTATACAAGTATCTATGAGAACAGGGAATTGGGCGTTCCAATTTTCGTACATATATATATTCCTTGTCCAACGATAAGCGTCGAACGTTGCGGTGAGAACAATCCTGGGATCAAATCTATTGTGTGAACCATATGGAACAATGATCCACTAACTATTATGCTGGTCACATGAGTCAAACACTGAAGTGATGAGAGACATCCCAGGTCAGATCTTAACGGCATTGGATCGTATGGACCTAACTCTATTCAATCATCACTGCGGGAAATCTACCGGTGCATAAGCGCCTTCCTCTTGGGCACAAAACAACGGCCACTCACTCACGTGCCCATTTCCTCTCAAACGAACAAACTCATGATTATTACTTCCATCCGTCAGTCACCGCCTGCCGCATACGTTTAGAGCGAGAACTAATGAATAGGACCTGGTGTTAGTTTACAGATGGCATCTGTCTGATGTCCTTCACATATTACTAACATCGCATTTCTGGCGCTGATGAGTAAAAAAATACGGGAAGAGAGCTGAAACTAGGAACGGAGGATGCCATATGAACACCACTTATGAAAATTTATATTCGGATGGGTATGCATGCATTGCGCCTCGTGCTAGGGCTGCAAATCGATCTAGGATCCTTCGCTATGCAGCAAGAAGTGCATACAGTAACCTCCCCTCGGCTAACTGGGCATTGAGGTGTGGATCAACGTTTCCATGTTGATCTTCTCGAAGTTCTCCAGTTTCGACACTTCGATGTTTTGTTAGGTGCTGCGGCCATATTGTACCCATAAGACGGGATCCCATGATGTGATACGAAGTGCTGCTTTATGAACAGGAATTATATACCTCCTTATATCGTCGAGTATCAGTACCCACACTCATTCGCCAAGCTCAGTATCAGGAGATGTTCTGTTCGCGAGCTTTGTGACAATTGGCTGAAACTTACTCGAACCGGGTACTGTAATTCTAAAGTTGAAAAAAGCAAGTCAGATTGTTTATTCCCTGCATGAGCATGCATGGCACCCCTGCCAGTCCAATTCAGTATGCAGGCAGTCACCCGGTTCTTGCTGCTGTTCCCCACAAGCCGTTGCGTGCTTTGATTTTGTGTTTATCATAAGAGGGGAGTAATTAATATTCCAGGGCGATATGCGGGGCTAATCGCTAGTCGTTATGGCCGATGTGGCAGCATTTGTTTATATTGCTGCAGCTGGACATAATAGGCAGCGCTGAATATGTGCCTGTGATACAGCGTCCTTACTCTCCCATCTCACATCAAAGTCATATGCGCGCTGCCTTGATTATCTATTACACAAATCCCAGGAAATACATCCTTATGTGTCAAACAAACCAAGATGTTTGCAATTGGAAGGGTGGCAGTATATGTATAGAAGCTCGGTGGCGGGGAGCAACATACAAGCTCACGTACGGTTCCACAGAAACGCCTTTGCTGCGATCCAGTAATATAGAACTTTGTGGATCCTGATCTCAGAATTCTTTCCTTCTTTCCTTTCTTCTTTCCTTCCATCGTGCTTTCTTTTTTGTCTGGGCTTCGTAGCTGGGCGTTCAAATATTAACCGAGGACCCACTTAAGTCTTGCTCTTGCCTCCGAGACTTACATGGCTTTACTTTTGAACAAAAGCCACAAACGCCATCATCTTCTAGCCTTGAACCCAAACAGCACCAACTCCAAACATCAGCACTTCCCACGTCTTCATTCCAGAAAATCCTGTATTACCGCGAAACCCCTTGCCATAGGCTCTCCTAAGAAGCCCGACTAGCTAGTTGGCTCCGACGCTGAAATATATACACATCGCATTCTAGCTTCAGTATTTTTCTCATTTTTACTCCGCTGTTTCCATGGCTACTGCCTCGGATCATTCACACGAAACCTACGATAAGGCAACCCTCACCACGCTATGGGTCTTCACAGGTGTCGCATTGGGGATCATTATCACCCGGCTCATATGGCGCTACCGTCGAGGAGAGCACTTCTACGGGGGTGACATATGGATGGCCATTTCGATAGCTCCACTGCTGATGCGGCTGATTTGCACCTATTTCGCGATCGTCTTCCTCACCGCCCACTTCGACCACCATAAGTACATAGAAGCGGATATGAGTGAGGCGGAGGTACGGCGACGGATAATTGGAAGCGTGACAATCCTTCCTGCACGAGTGTGCTACGCTGGGTTTCTGTGGTGCATGAAGGCCTCGATATTGAATTGGTTCGAGAAGGTTACGGGGAATGAGAGACCTTATGACTTGCTCATTAGAGTAGCTTATGGGATCCTAATCTTGTCGTTTATCGGTGTTGTGATGGTTACGTTTCTCGAATGCCATCCTGTCAAGTTGTACTGGCAGGTTTGGCCAGACCCTGGGGATTGCGTGGCTGCAAAGACACAATTGGTGACGATGGGTGTGTTGAATATGTATTACTCCCCGTATCAACCGTATTCTTCAACATTGGCTAATATACTGATCTCAGCACTACTGATCTCTATCTGATGGCTATCCCACTCCCGATCGTCTTCCAAGCCCGCCTCCCGGTCATGCGCAAAATCCAACTTACCCTCCTCTTCAGCGTCAGCTTGTTTGTAGTCTCAATCACCATCATCCGGATGCCCATCATTATCGGAGACAACGTGCTGCAGAAATCTCGGTCGCTGTGGGCATCGATAGAAGTGATGGCAGCCTGCCTAGTGGCCAACGCCCCCGTACTCAACTCGTTCCTACATACGCTCCGCCAGAACCACCCGCCTCAAAACCAGTACTCGAGCATGACACCCAGCTCCCAGAGGAGGCAGGCGAGGATGCCGGTGACGGGCGAGGACAGCTTTGGCTCACTGCGGAGGAATGATGAATCTGTATGTCGCTTCGTTGTTATGAGTCTCGCGTTCGCATGTGCTAACTTAATGTAGGCCGGGATAGAAATCAATTCGCAAAAGGAGGACCCAGAAACAATGGGAAGTTAGAGTCCAACATGGTCCAAGGAGTTAATGGGGAGGCCGGGAGAAGGCTTGACGGATCTGGATTTTCCAACTCCACCTTCCTCATGCACAGTAGGTACGAAAGTAAGATCTAATGTATAGTCTATGGGCGTTACTTTGAAGGTTTTGGCGTGTGTGTGCTTTTGAGGAGCTCTATTTTGTACTATAACGATTGGGTCGAGGTTGGGCGTTCGGGAGCTTTGTATGTTGTCAAAATTTAGTGGGTATGATAGATACTTAGTGCTTTTCGTTTTATTTTGGGTGACTGGGCGTGGGGATGGGTTAGGTATTTCTAGTAGCAAACGCTTCTAGATGTGCGATAGGTTGATATGATGAATGTGAGGGAGGATGCTTGTGACACAAGTACATTCCAACCTCTCAGGTTCATGCAACCCTAGGCATTCTAGATCTATTCTGTGCACCGCAGAGCCTAGCCATCACGTCCCTCGTAGGTTGCATACTACGCTCACGGCAACGGCAATGTCGGCAACACACCACTGATAAGGTAACAGGCAATACCGCCAACGAAGGATGCTAGTGGGCTAGGCTGGAGTTGTGGATGATGCTCAATATCTAGCTATAGTTGTGGGCTCATATTTCTAACCACAGCACTCTCATCGCACTACCGTCTGTTTATCTGCAGATACGATTCCATATTGATTCTGATGCACTGCCGAGTCGCACACTACACCATATATGTAATTCATGCATGCTGACACTCTGTGCCACCTTTTTGACCACACTTGATACTATAGCAGGTAGCCGTCTGCCACCTTCGCAAGCTTAGTCGTTAGAGGTATCAAGTAACGCTTGTCGAACATGGTATAAACAAGAGAATATACGTACTCCACCCACTCATAGTTAGATAAGAAAGTACTGTATGTTATGTCGCAATGGGAATGTGCCACTGGCACCAGTGCTCCTCCATAAGCAACATACGTACCTATTGCTGAATGAATAGAATAGTACTTAGGAGACGCCCCTATATATCGAATTGTGATTGAGGCGAAGCTAAATTCTCCTATCCAGATCCAAGGAAAGATCCTTCAGAGACATATATGGAGTACACATAATGGGACAGTGACTCTACATAAATTTGACGAGGCTCTCGTACCTAGCTGAATGTAATATAAGCAAAAATATATACTGTCGCCTTGTGGGATTAACCCGGTAGTTCAGCTGATCAGGCGCCTTCGAGTAAAAGTGATCTCTTTTAGAACTTTATCTTTGTCGCACTATCTACACACCTCTGCACTTGACCTCAAATATATTTACACCAGCAGTTCTCATAGCCCCAATTTTATATCCAGACATGTATATGCTCAGATCACATCGGTTGAAACCGATGTGCCATGGTTTCCCCGTGCGAGAGTAGCAACACCTGGCCGACAGATCTTGTCCTACCACCCATGTGTTGCGGCGTCATTACACTGGCAATTATCGAAACCTTCGCTCGTATCGTATTGGTAGGATAACGGAAGCGTGTAAGCCCTATCTAATGTAGCATTCAAAGGATAAAAATGTCTATAATTATGGACGCAGTCTGATAGAGATTCTAGGGTTCTCCTAAAAATCGTGTGATTTCTGTCTAAAATCCTGTTCAAAATATTCTCATTATACTGTCATTTTCTGCACAAATTTTGAAGGAAAAAGAAATTAAACCCTTTATTTATTGTGACCCAATTGTACTGCAAACGACAAGCTACAACATTAATTGCCACATCATCTTGAGTTATATCCAACTTCTAGTGCCAACATGGCGTGGAATTTCGTGCAACCTATATAAAAGGTTCTGAAGAATTTTGAGCTCAAAAGTCTAAATTGTAATTAGGTAGCAGTGTTTAGCTAAATTCCTATAGTTAATGTGATTGATAGAAATATTATATTCAAAAGGGAGTTTTTGGTTGCTGATTGTAGAATTAAAGTTTTGTTTCTGTACTCGGATACAAGGGTATTTCGGGCGCGGTTACACAGAGCAAAAGTGCCCCCGACACATACAACGAGAAATATCAAGATCCTCGTCTTTCACCACATAGCAAATACTGAAGCACTTGACAATTTTCGGAGGGCTCATCGGCACAAGTGCAAAATCGACTATAGACTGCGCTACGCGTACACGCGAACATGCGTGGCTTATAACAAGCTTCCCGTGGGCCCGCAGTCTATAGTCATTCATAGTCGATTCATAGACATGTGCACATGGGCCTATATATGATGGAGATGCCAGTCTTTACTGCCGGCAGGCTAGCGTGAACCACGGGATTCAGGTTGACTCATCCTGTCCGTATATGGGATTTGGGATATGTAGCTAAAAACCGAAACCCCGGGCCGGTATTGGACGGGATTTCGTGTCATTTCGTATTAAATTGATAAAAACGTCCGTCTCGTAAGAACGAATGCTTTGATTCAAGATCGGACATAACAGGCTAATAGAATCTATTTAGTAGAACATTTCACGTCTAACAATCATCCTTATCGGACAAATATTCGTGGATTTGGCATGGGTAGATCGTGGGGGGTTACCAGGGCAGTCCTCCAAATCTCACATGCCAACTCCACGAATAGTTGTCCGATAAGAAAGATTGTTAGAAATGAAATGCTCTACTTATTGTGATCTATTAGCTTGTGGTGTCTGACCTTGAATTTCAGAAGCCGTTCTTATGCGGCGGACGTTTTTGTGTTTTGGGACTAGGAAAGACTCAGAATGCAAGCCCCGTTGTCATACCGTGATTTCGCCGGACCTGGAGAAATCCTGTCTATTCTCGTCCCATTTTTATCCCGTGCTTCACACTATGGCAAGCTTCGCTGGTACTGTACACACTATCGATACTATCATTGAGAGCCTGCTTGAGAGCCTGCTTGAAGAGAGCGCTTGAGAGAGCGCTTAAGGAGGGCTTCAGGGTGGTTAGTGCTTTCCATGGGAAGCTTTGGGTTGCCAGTGATGGAAACTTTGGGCCGATGGAAAAGTCTAAGTCTGTGGAAGCTTTGACATTGACATAGCCAACCTACGTGCCGAAGTGCTGGCTGGTACTGCCACCATCACCATCACCATCACCATCACAAAGAAAGAAGCATGAGCAACCCTGGACCGAATATGTGCGCACACATAAGTCCAAAATCGATGGGAAACGGGTTGCAGATTCCGCTAGAAAAACTAAGTCGGAGATCTGCTCTCCTCAAGATTCAATTGTCTACCATTGCTGCAGAATCTAAGGCTGCAATTGTCAGCACCATGACCGTGAGACATCGTGAGATCCTGTCGCGGTTGGCACGCTAAAGATAAGGTTCAAAATATGAAATCAACCGACGTCATGATTTCGGCCATCCACCTTACCCCGCCCCTATACCCCGCCCGCCACACTCCGCCCGCTGTACCCTACCCGCTACACATCGCCCACCCACACACACCGTCCAAATACACTCCTCACTGCCTGGTTTGCCAAGACTTCCCCTCTTTTGGTGGGTCGCGGCTTTACTTTGGATTTATTTTCCTATACCTGTGTGTATCTGCTTGTTTCCCCGAGAAGTGAGTGTACCCCGTCGATTATAACGTTCGATACCACTCAGCATCGACGCCGACCGGTAGTCACTCAGTACAACTCGCCTTTTCGGGTGTTTTACGCTAGTTATACGACGCTTTCGACATTCCAGTGAGAGATACGGTCCCAGGGTGTGAGAGCGCTGCGAGTTCAATGAAGAGAATCTGAGGACAGCACACTCTGCCCAAGCACTCCGAACGGCTACGATGGAGAAGACCCGTTGCTCGGGCACTGCGAGTACTAGTACAAGTGTGACCTAGTACCATTCGTCCACCCCATAATGAGCCCGACAATGATCAGCGCGCTGTGCATGACCTTGGGAGTTACAGTCCTGGACCTACGAATCCTGCCTAACCGCGAGTGTGTGCCCGTGTTGATGCGGCGTTGGCTGCTATGATGTTAGAGCGACTTTTGGCGGCGGCTGGGGTATTCCACTGCGATCACATCATATGAAACCCTGGGTGCAATGATTCCAGTAGTCCAGGGGTGGACCAGTCCAGACTAGTCCGATCCCCAACTAAGCCCTACCTCAGACTAGACCAGTACCGCAAAAAATCGTGTCGTAGTTCAGATCAGTTCAGACCGGACTGATCCCGGTCTAGACCAGACCAAGCCCTACCCCAGACAGGGATCGTCCGGACTGGTGGAATCATTGCCTGGATGGCGATATCGAGGGACTTCAACAACATGCAAAGGGATCAAGTAGGGTAATGTGGGTTAATTAATTTTTTTTTAATTTCTTTGGTAGAACCGGAAGGTGGCTCGGAGTGGTAAGGCTGTTTAAGGGTATTCGGGTGGGGATCCGGGGGGAAGCCACCGCGAGGTGGGAGAACATCGGGCGGTTTTCGTTGCGAGTGGAAGGGAAAGTGCCCAGAGGTTGCAAAGGGTGCTGCTTTCGCGACTTTGCCAAGGGGCTGAACTCCCTGAGGAAGCAATTGGGATTTGGGGGGGGGTGGAAGAAAGTGTACTTATGTCATGGCCGCGTACGGCCGAATACATTATGATACAAACGAAAAAACAAAACACCCCGCCCACCTGACGCCTAGCGCCTGCTACTCAGCGAGCCTCTGCATCCAAGCGCGCTTGATAACCTGCACTCAAGAGCACTTCTTGGGAGCATATTTGGGAACGTACAGTTAAGCAGGCTGGGAGTGTGCAATCGAGTGCACGCGGGAGCGTACGTGGGAGCGTACTTGGGAACGTACTTGGGAACGTCTTCAGAGCGTACTTTGGAGCGTTCTTGGGAGCGTACAGTCAAGCAGGCTGGGAGTGTACAATCGAGTGCAATTGGGAGCATACTTGAGAGCGTACAGTCAAGTGAACTTGGAAGCGTGCAATTGAGCGTGCTTGGGAGCGTGCTTGGAAGTGTGAAATGAAGTGCGTTTGGAAGCGTAGAGTCAAGTATACTGTACGCAGAATCATGTATAGTATCGTATTGAGTACAGATAATTGCCTGTGTATCAGTTATCTAGTCAACGTGCAGGTCTATAGGACTTCATAGTGCCACGCGTCAAATATCCTATGGAATACCGTCCGAAAAACAGCTTCTCTATGAGCTGCGCGTCGCGCATGGTCATTTTTCTCGGTGACACTATATGAGACATCATATGAGATACTATACACATTTGCAGACGCAACTCAACACGATCATGATGACAAGATATGAGATGCAAAGAACCGACGAGAAGAAAGGAACTCGTGCAATTGTACCGCAATCATTACAAAGGAAAAAGGGTGTACAGAACAATTAACCAGAAACGACTACCGAAATAGACATCTTTAGTTAACCGCAACAAGCACATATTGAGATAATTGATACATACGCCAGTGAAACGGATGAGAGTATGGCTCATGGCTGTACTTGTGACAAAAGTTGAATGGGTGAAAGCATGTCTTAGGCCGCACTGAAGAGTATGCCCGGCGGTCAGTCGCAGGGGATCCCGCCGCAACAGGAGCACCGATGTCCGATCAACTGGGTATAGACATGGGCACGGAGATCGAAGTCTACCTGATTCAGGTGTGAAAGATGGCCACACACATACACACATAGCTCCTGACGAGGACGCTCACATACACACAATTAGACACGTCACACAGTGGTCTCTGTCCTAATATCCTCCTCATACACAAGTCCCATCAAGAGAGGAGACCATAATCAATAACGAAGACATGAAAATCTATCACGGTTAAGAAAGCCCTAGTATATATACATAGAATGACGAAGAAAGTTTGTTGATAAGCTAACTACACTGTGATATCTCATCTCTAGTTGGGAGATGTGGATGGAATATCAATCATCTGGATAGCTACCGCTGCTCTGAACCCCGAGATTGATAATAATGATATCTACACAACACTATCGGAAAATTGGCTGGAAGGCCTCTACATACCCATGATTTTCGACAGACCTAAACAGCACTGCCGCAGGGCATCTACGTATGCACCATCATCGATCACATGCATGACACCACCGGAAGGTTGACGGAAAGGCCCTACGCACCCGCATTCATCGTTGCCTAAAATACTACGGCAGCAATGATGCACTACGACTCATGTATAACGACCATGAACAAAATTACGACCTTGTCCCTGTACGCCAATTCTGGGCATTGAGATTCACTGAAGCACCAACAGTACCAGATCAGCACAGACAGAAAGCCCTCATCACCACGACTCTTAAACAATTCGGCTTGGAGTATGCTCACAGTGCATTGCTACCATTCCCATGGATCATAATGTCAAGCTAGATTAGATTGAGAATCAGGGGAACGAAGGAACTAGAGGATTTCAAAAACTCGGAAGTGTTGCTACGTCTGTATAGTCTACGTTCCGCCATTTAACCAATATGAACATGCCCTTCCTGCCCACTCAGCGCAACCCTAGCACAGCACACACCACCGCATCGCAGAAAAGGTCCTTCCCAGGGTTTTCCCGTTGTGCATATGATGCGTAGAGATATTGTAGTGCAGGACTCCATGCGTGGTATGGGTGCAGTGTTCGAAACGGGCCGGGCCGGGCCGGCCCTGACGTCATTAGGCCCGGCCTGCGGGCTTTATATCAAGCCTGGCCGGCCGCCCTTAGCGCGGGCTTTTCAGGAGAGAAGCCTGGACGGCCCGGTAGCCCTTGCGGGCCGAGTGATTGGTTGTGATTCACGCCCGCGGGTGGCACACACACATTGAAAATGTCATAGAGCCATGGTATCATTACTGGCTATGCTATAAATTGGAGACGTCAAACACATACTAAAGGAGAATACATGGACTGGAAGGATTGACAGATAGGGCCTAGGTCCGAAGTAATCGGCTATGGGGTAGTGGGGATCATGACCATTTCAAGATGACAAACTATACCTCACAATCCTGACCTCATAGTCTTGTTTTACAACTTCTCTGGCTGTCTTTCCAATGCCCGAAGCGTCTCCTCCAGCTTCCTGACCTCATTTGACTCCGCAATGCCAGCTTTTTCCCAAGACTTCATACATTCAACTGCACAAATCACATCATCCCCCAAGCGATGGAGGCGATCTGAGATAAGCAGCTTCGAACTACTAAATACCCTTTCAACTTCAGCGGACATGGCAGGTATAGAATGAAGAGAGTGTGCCATCCTAGCAATCAGTGTTGTCAACCGTCCCGTCCGACGGCCGACGACGGCCGGGGACGGCAAAAATACCGTCATCGGCCGTCATCCACCGTCACCGGCCGACATCGGGCGCTTACTATTAATACATATACGGTAACTGTAGAGCGCGTGGTACAAGATATAAA
>Ga0307515_10006632_pt1 | contig 23080 bp, 17 predicted proteins | sample 17_EM_MG_FD_194513 | JGI IMG/M metagenome (GOLD analysis project Ga0307515, IMG submission 194513) | Populus trichocarpa ectomycorrhiza microbial communities from riparian zone in the Pacific Northwest, United States - 17_EM | ecosystem: Host-associated > Plants > Roots > Unclassified | place... | reverse complement strand
TATATATAATTTTTTTTTTTTTGATATTTTACATTGCTAAAGTGCTCGTACATGAAAAAATGATTTATTACAATCCATCATTTTAGTTTATTCTTCATTTGAAAAAAGTGAAAAAGTTATAAAAGAAAATTGTAGAAAAAAATCAAAAGATTTCTTCTACTATCCAAATGAAAAAATATTGCATTTTGAAAAAAAAAAACAATCTTTTTATTTTAATTTCTTTAAAATCTGAAGTGTTATTTATTAAATTACCACAAAAAAACACTCTAGCCTGTTTATGAGTGTGGTTACGGTTGTTTTTCAAAGTGTTTTTTCGCTAAGAAATACATTAAAATAATATATTTTTTTATTTTTTAAAAATTATTTTTGAGACTTCTCTTGGTTTGTCATGGAGAAATTCATTTATTTGTAAATTATCTCAAAATGGTTTAATAAAATAAAAAAACATCGCTAGAAGCCAAGAACAAGGAAAAAAAAGAATTTGTTGGTAGAGTCGAAATTATATAACCATTTTAGCTGAAAAACGGGTTCTCTTCTTTAAGTAAATTTTCCAAATGGGTCCGGACCCCCGACCCAAATGCAATCCCCCCTAATGGGCCTAGAAGACTTCTCGCAGCACCCACACTCACCTTCGACAAATTTCCCCTTTACTTTCCGCTACACTACTATACTTCTTTGCTGATAACTCACAGTGACTCGGTCATCGCTCTTTCTTCTCGTTACTCCTCACGACTCGAACCTTTCCTCCGACAAAACATGAAATGAAGTGAAAATAAAATGGAACAAAGCCAGAGATCAATAACAGCAGCAGCAGCCTCGGCCTCAGCCTCCTCACGCGGTCACCAATTCCACCCAGCTCGAGCTGCCATTATCGATCTCTTCAACCTCTACTTAGGCGTAAATCATCGTTTTCCTTCTTATTCTCAATTTTATCAATCACCTCCAAAAAAGCGAAAAGATTAGTCATTAATACTTCTTGATTTCCGTTTCGCAGCGAAGCAGCCGCCAAAAACCCGATGATTCAGCTCGTGAACTGCCGTGAGTTTTAAATTCGCTTTTCCTTCGAGGATTATTCTCTTATTATTATTATATTTTTTAAAAAAAATCTGACTTTTTTTTTTCAGGAACAAGACACAAAAGCGTGTTCTTGCTCTCAACAGAGAGCTTCCTCCTCCGAATGAGCAATTTCTCTTAGATTTCGAGCAACTTCATACCCAATTTCCGGTAAATATTCGTGCTTTACCGTCGAATTACTTCCTCTTTTTTTTGGTGTACTTGTGTTTAAATGGTAAAAAAATATCGTGTTTTGATAATGTGACGTGTGTATGTTCGTACACTTCAGGATCAAGAGCAATTGCGTGCTGTTACAGAATCTGTACTTATAACTCTGGTTGTGCAATGTAGTAATCACGCCCCGCGGGCGGATTTTCTTCTATTTGCCCTACGGAGTTTATGTAGTATAGAGTACATTAACTGGGATAGTTTCTTGCCTAGTCTTCTTTCTTCAGTATCTACCACCGAATTGTCAGTCAGCCAGGCAGGTCAAGCAGTGCCAGCTGTTTCGTCCACTGGTTTAGCGCAGAATGGGATGCTTCCTTCTTCAAGCACAATCTCCAATTCGTCAATTTTTCAGTCTTTGAATCCTACATCCCCACTATCTTCTGTTCATGGCATTGGCTCTCCAGCCCCATTGGGGATGGAAGCTTCACCTTCTGTAGCTATGTCTCCGGTTAAATCATCAGATATTTCTGGTAATGGGCCACAATCTTCAGCAAGGGTCAATTTATTGATAAGGGACAGTGCCATGAGCAGTCTTCGCCAGCTATGTTGCAAGATTATTTTAACTGGACTTGAGTTTAATTTGAAGCCAGTGACTCATGCTGATATTTTCAACCATATGTTGAGCTGGCTGGTTAATTGGGATCAAAGACAACATGGTGTCGATGAATCTGATGGTGTGAAATCCTGGAGACCTGTCAAGGCTCTGATTGAATGGCTGCATAGTTGTTTGGATGTGATCTGGCTGCTGGTGGATGAGGATAAATGCCGAGTGCCCTTCTATGAATTATTGCGCAGCGGGTTGCAGTTTATAGAGAACATTCCTGATGACGAGGCCTTATTTACACTTATCTTGGAGATTCATAGGAGGCGAGATATGATGGCTATGCACATGCAAATGTTGGATCAACACCTTCACTGCCCCACATTTGGTACCCATCGGGTTTTGTCTCCTACAATTCCTACTGTTTCAGTTGAAGCTGTGGCTAACTTGCGCTATTCACCAATCACATACCCAAGCGTGCTTGGAGAACCTTTGCATGGAGAGGTGATGTATTTTTCTAAGAACTCACTCTGGAACTTCGAAAAATTATACCTCATTCTAGTGAAATAGTATGGTTCTGGTTTATGCTATCCTGGAATAGCATCCTTTTGATGGCAGGACCTGTTATCACGGGGCCTTCCAAATACAGCCACCAGCAATGGTAGTCTGCTGGTTGTGCAGGCTTATATCATTACTACTGTTTGCAATAGTGCATTTTTAATTGGATAACAAGAACCATTTTTTTCATGCCTTATAGAATTTCTTCAAATTATTCATAATCCAAAATTAGTTCAAGTTTCAACGAAGTGCATTATAGATGCTTTCCTGTTGGAATAATCATAAAGAGATCCTCATTTTCTTTTTGTTCATTGAACAATACATGGTAGATATGCATCTTCCCATCATGATTTAGAAGTAGTGACATTTTGCAGTTGTGAAAGCAATGCTATATATAAAAACAAATCGAACAAAATTTTCATACAAACAGGCGTTGTTATTTCCCTTTTTATCCTCTACCACTCATTTAATAGTTTTGAGACCCACAATTCACTGCTTATCAGTTTCCACATCTGTTTGTTTGGAGTTTTAGTATGATTTGTTGTATGCGTAGCATTTTCCTTGTGAAAATGAATTTAATTTTGATCTCCAGAGACCTGTATTGTCTTATTGCACCTATTCCGTGCTTATTGTACTTGGATGCCGACACTAATTAGTGTAATCAGTTGAGGATATATAGACAGCAATGGTCACCATTTTCATATTCATTTCTGTATATTTGGATTAAATTAAAAGCACTTGAAAAGAGATTATGGAAGTAGAGGGGTCGATATGTGAGGATATGATGCATTGAAGATTCATAAATGAATACTTTTGGAAACAAGGAATGGCCATAGTTATAATAGTGATGCTGTGGTGTGCCACAATGAGAATATGGGATAAAAGTAATTATGCAACCAGGTCACTTTTGAGTCATAAATAATGATTACTGCTGATTTTGTTCCCCATGTACACTACTATTGGTGAAGTTGAACTGTGAAGACATCAAATGGAATTACATATGGAAAGACTGGGACAATACATGTGCTATCTTTGTTTCAAAAAGCCCTTTATCAAACATTCTGTTTTTGGTATATTATTAATTATCTAGACATATGTTGTTGAGGCCTGAAAGATGACAACTGCTTCCTTTTTTACCCACATGAAGATGATTGAGATAATGTATAACCTATCTTTTTTTCCTAAACTCCTCCATCTAACATTCTGTGTCCTTGGGTATTTTATTAATTATCTAGACAAATGCTGTAAAGGCCAACATGGTGATTGTGGCTGCTCATTTTACTTATGATATTGGTGAATTTGAACTGTGAAGATATTAATAGACATTATATACAAAAATATTAGCATAGATATAAACTCTCTTCATTTCAGAAAATTCCAGCATTCTGTCTGGTTTTATATAATCTTGTATAAAAACTTCTTCTTCAGCAAGCTAAGATGCTTCAGAGATGGGCTGCTGCATCATTAACAATATGCTTTTAGAGTATTTTGAAGGAGATGTGATTCATGTGTGGACTTCCTGAACGACAGATTCTGGATCTTACACAAAATTTGCTCGTGACCTATTTGTGTGTTAATGAAGCTTGCATTGTCTAAAACATAGAACAAGAAGTACACCAAATAAGACATATAATAAAAATAGAAAATACAAGTTCGTTTTTAGTATACCCACTGTTTTGTGTAGTTCTCTTGTGCTTTAGAAAAGAAAGAACTGCAAAAAACCGGTGAAAGACTTTCTAAGTGAATGAAGCTAGTATTTTATTGTATATGTCGCAGAGTATCTTCCATGAGATCCCTGTATCTAGGATTGGAGGATTGTGTTTTGTCTTGGATTCTCTGTTTTACCTTGTCAGGCTTAACAGGACAGTAAAATAATCATGTTTTTCTTGTGTCTTCACCTGGAAAGAAACATTCTGACATTGTAAGGTGAAATATCTTTTATTTGTTTCTTGTATGGCAAATGTATCATCATTATAATTCTTATCTCTAAATATATTTTAAATATTGATTTATGGAGATTGTTCTTTATACAATGTTGCTTAAAAGTCAAATGGCTGCAAAGTTAACAACAGTTTTTAACAATTTGCACTTATGCTTGTGTCTGCATATATGTTTATATATTTACATGTGCACAGTTGGGCTGTATTTACCTTTCATTCTTTCTTTAATTGCTTCTGGTTAAAAATTGGATAATTCTATATGCAGTTCGTTGCTTATACCATGATATTTTTGTTGGACTTCAATTTGTCTGATGAGTTTTATCATTACACTCTAGTTTATCAAAAGTTTTACTCTATTTATATGGAAAGATATCTTTGTTATCAAAGTTATGAATTTGGTTTTGATTCACTTTTTACATGCCTTCGATTGTTTTTTGATGAATTAAAGTTCATTTCCAAACTTTTAGTGCATTCTTTCCCCATCCTTTAGCTCCTTTCAAAACTTGGTTTAAAAGCTGTCTAGTATTCCCCATGGTATATATGTCTTTACTCGAGCATGTATTTTTTTTTTTAAAAAGTGAGATTATTTTTAAATAAAACATTTTTGTCAAATCATCGAATGCATGTCTGGGATGAACCAGCTAACTTGGAGCCTTGTACAGTGCATGGAAGCTGTTATTCCCTGCTCCTTTCTTTAAGGGGTGTTCTTTATCTTATGTCTGAAAATGCAATGCTTTTAAGTAAAATATTGTGTTTGTAATTGGGTAATTTTGTGCCTGTCAAACGCAAAAACACATGCATCTATCTACTACCGCCTGTGAAATTGTTTTCTTTTAACCATGTAGGATCTTGCAAATTCTATTCAGAGGGGAAGTTTGGACTGGGAAAGAGCTTTGCGTTGTATAAGACATGCTCTTCGTACTACTCCATCACCTGACTGGTGGAAGCGTGTGCTTCTTGTGGCTTCTTGCTATAGGCCTGCTCATGGGCCTACTCCTGGTGCTGTTTTCACTTCTAGTATGATTTGTGAGGCCACTATTGATAGAATTGTTGAACTGTTGAAGTTGACAAATTCAGGCAATTATTTATTCCTTTCAATTTTTTTACTTTCTTCTGTTCCTATATAATGTGCTCAAGGATCACTTACTGTTCATGATATTTTCTTCATTGAATGTCTGGTAGGATTGTTCAACTGTTAAATTGCATATTTTCACCAGCAGAATTGAAAATGTAATAGCACAATTTTTAAGTAATATGAAGCAGTAATCATGGTTGAGAAACTTGGTGGACATGTTTGTCACGGTAGCCCCACTACTTTTAAGTGCACGAAGCTGCTTATGTTTCTAATATGTTTAGTGTGTCTGGTTTAAAAATTGATTATAGCAAATTTTGAAATGCTTCTTTTTGTAGGATAATAATTCTTGTAATTGTTTTTTTCATTTGCAGAAATGAATTGTTGGCAGGAGTGGCTTGTATTCTCTGATATCTTCTACTTTCTTGTGAAAAGTGGGTGCATAGATTTTATCGATTTTGTGGACAAACTGGTTTCAAGGCTAATAGAGGGTGATCAGCACATTGTTCGAACAAATCATGTTACTTGGCTGTTTGCACAAATTATTCGGATTGAGCTTGTGATGAATGCATTAAATACAGATGCTAGAAAGGTTGTTATTACTGTAAAATTCATTGCCTTTATACTGCCCGGTGTAGTTTTGCATCTTTCTCACCGTCATAATATATCTCAACGTTATTTATTTTATCGATTTTCTGGACAAACTGGTTTCAAGGCTAATAGAGGGTGATCAGCACATTGTTTGAACAAATCATGTTACTTGGCTGTTTGCACAAATTATTTAGATTGAGCTTGTGATGAATGCATTAAATACAGATGCTAGAAAGGTTGTTGTTACTGTAAAATTCATTGCCTTTATACTGCCTGGTGTGGTTTTGCATTTTTCTCACTGTCATAATATATCTCAACGTTGTTTATTCCTTGTCCAATGCATTTACATTAGCTTCTTTCATCCTTGGTGAAATTTTATTGGCCTTAATTTGTAGCAGATATATAGGGGGTTCATGCTTAGGACTGTGGTTTGGTCAAAATATTAGCCATAATCTTAGGGTCAACTTGTCACACTCAATCTTGGGCGTCGCAATTTTGCTGGCAGGTAGAGACAACCCGAAAGGTTTTATCATTTCACAGGGAAGATCGAAGCTCTGATCCTAATAATCCTCAAAGCATCCTGCTTGATTATATTAGCAGTTGCCAAAACTTACGTATTTGGTCATTGAACACATCAACAAGGGAATGTTTAAATAGTGAACAGCTTCAGAAAGGAAAGCAAATAGATGAGTGGTGGAGGCAAGCAAGCAAAGGTAAATTTCTCACATATGAAATAGAAAAAAGAGCAGGTAAATTTCTTCCAAAAGTAATTGCAGAATCGAACTGGTTTGATAATGTGGATCTTGCTGGTGGTTAGTATTAGAAAAATGCTTTAGTGTGAAGCACTCTTCTGCTTCTTTCAGTTTTCTACTTTACATTTTAAGGTAAATGCATGTTTTTATCATCAGGATATATTGATTTTAGAAAACTGCTTAAATGTCAGCACATTTTGTGGGCATGTGCGTTCACATACATATGCATGTGTGTGCTCACTTATTTTTGTTGATACTCTCCCAACAAAGACAGTAGCTGTTACCAAAAGGGGGGAAGGGACCTGTTCTTTCTTGATTTTTCACTTTTCACTTTTCACATTGCCATACTTCTCATGGAATGCATACTTTTCAACACTCATGCTTCTTACTAAACAATGCTAAGTATGAGGATTGACACTTATTAAGTATCTAACAAATTTGTACTCATGTTTAAATTTGTTTGACTTTTCTTTCCAGGGGATCGGATGTTGGATTACATGAATATGGATGATAAATCAATTGGAATGTTTTGGGTTGTATCCTACACCATGGCTCAGCCAGCTTCTGAAACAGTGGTGAACTGGTTATCCTCAGCTGGAGTTTCTGAATTATTAACTGGAACAAACATGCAGTCTAATGAGCGGTTAATGGTGATGAGGGAAGTAAGCCCTTTGCCGATGTCACTATTATCTGGACTTTCCATGAACCTATGTTTGAAGTTGGTGTTTCAAATGGAAGATTCTTTATTTGCTGGGCAGGTAATGCTTTTAGTGCTTGCTTATGTTGTAGTTGGCAACTTGGCAGCAGGATCCACTTTTATCTGCTCCCTAAATGCATGCTTGCAAAATTGGTGCATAGTTCAAAAACCATTTGTCATTCAATGCAATTCTTGCAGCATTACAGGCAAGATTTGAATCAGGTCAAAAGAACAAAGGCATAGCAAAAAAGAAAAGAAACCACCAAGTTTTTATTATACGAATTGAAGCATTCAGTCTCATTTTGAACAAAGGCATGGCAGAAAGAAAAGAAATGACAGTTTTTATTATAAGGATTGATGCATTCAGTCTCATTTCAGAAAGTAGCACCTAATGCTGTTGCGTAAATGGCATAGTGCTTTGTTCCCAGATCCCCAGATGGTTGTCATAAAATATAAAAATGATAAACAGCTTCCTTACTGCTTCAGACAATTAATACAGATAGCAAAATGGGTTTCCTGTTATTAAGTTTTTGAGCTTCGTTTTGGAACAAGGATGTGATGAAACAAGGGAAAAGATTATATAGGTGTTGAAGATCAGTTTATAATTAATTGTTTTATACAGTTCTAAGAAATGCTGAAGCCTTATCTTTTGTCATCGGGAGCCTGTAAATGGTCTTCCTAATTATTAGTTGCATAACTGACATTTACACATTTGTGTGTTTGAGAGGGGATTGTGTTTTATATTTGTTTCAGCTTTGGTTAATGTGGAGCTCAATCTTTATTTTAAGGGTGGTTTTCCTGGGATGTCTTTTATCTTGTTCTTTGTTTGCCTTTGAAGTTGATGGTTTAAGTAGAATGATTAGCAGAGGGTAAAAATAGAGAGTTAAGGGTATGATAATTGGTTGAGGATGTCTACATGTTTTGCTGATGATGCTATGTTTCTGTCTGATGATATGGAGAGGTTCTTGAAAATTTGTCCTGATTACATATCTTAATGAAAGAGTTTTGTCTTGAAGATAAATTTTGTAGTGTGATTTATTAGGTATTCATGTACAGTCCAAGTCTCTTTTCTATGTTGCTTCCTTGGCAATGCATGTTGGTCGAACTCACATTCTGTGCTTTCTGTGCTATGGCTGAAAGATCTGTAACTTGGTAGGCGGGTAGAAAGGGGAACATCTTTAGTCAGGAAACCCACTCTTAGTCAGCCTTATTTGTCTAACATCCATCTTCATAACTTGTCGTTATTTTATGATTCTTGTGGGGTGGCCCATAGTATTAAAAAGTGCGTCGTGGGATTCAAAATGGAAACTTAGTTATAGTTCAAAATAAAGGTCTCTTGTCCAAAAGTAAAACTTAGAAAGAAACATTGTAATTAATGACAGCAATTGGCAGAAAGAGAATTGTTGATGATGCATGTTGCACTGGCTTCTGTGATCAAAGTGTAAATAAGTGCTACAACACGGTGCTTTGAAGAAGATTATATCTAATGGGTCTAGTTTATAAATTGAGACTAGGCTTTTTGAACTTTCTTCCTGTGATTTGCTCTTCTGGGAATGACTTGCCGTAGCTGGGACTAAATGGTTTCTACTTTCCAATATAGATGTTGTGGTCTATCTATCAGATGTCTGACAGTTTTGACATTTCTTTTAATGTGATCTAATGTTTGGTGCAGGTTGTTCCTAGCATTGCAATGGTTGAAACATATTGTCGATTGCTGCTCATCGCTCCTCATTCACTGTTTCGGTCACACTTCAGTGTATTTCTCTTTACCCTTGCTTCTAAAAGTACACCATTTCTTGCAGATAAATTCATCACAGTGATGCATTCACATACATAGAAAAATACTAAAATCTCTCTTAAGCGCAATCATTTAATATGCAAGCCTGTTTGGTGATTCTCATGTAGATATCGGCATGAAATCACTGTTGGTCACAACTGCTTATTTATATATTCTGTTCCCTAGTAGCCTTGGTTATGAGCCCTCACATACATAGAAAAATACTAAAATCTCTCTTAAGCGCAATCATATAATATGCAAGCCTGTTTGGCGATTCTCGTGTAGATATCGGCATGAAATCACTGTTGGTCACAACTGCTTATTTATATATTCTGTTCCCTAGTAGCCTTGGTTATGAGCCCTCAAAAATATCAGGGGTAAAGTTTATTTGTGTTTGGTGAATAAAATGGATTGAGATAAATATTTATCCCAAAAGTGGGGTACAGTGGGTGTAAATATCATCTCCAAGGGAATGGTTTGAAGTCTTTTAAGGGGGGAAGGCTTATAGATTTTATTCTTTTTTTCTCTTATAAAATTTTAACTCCTAGATTCTCTCATTTACTTATAACTAGCTGTTGGGACCTTTTTATATCATTTTATGGAATGTCTAATGCTCTTGAGTTTTTAAACCTCTACCAAACATGTTTGAAAATAGCTTTTTTATTCACTCTTATACCCTTAATGATTTCTCCCGTGATAAATACTTTCATCACAATTCATCTTCAATTTTAACCTTTTACCAAATTGATCCTTAGATTAAAAATTTGCCTGGTACTTGCAGTGCATGCTACAATTTCAAGTCAACTGATCTACATATAGGAAAGGAAAGCTGTTCTTTTGCATGTCATGTTTTGATGGATTGTGAACTGCCTGTGAGAGCTTAAAAAATTGGCTAGATGAACACATCAACCATTTTCATGGAAAGCTTTTCTTGCTATTAAACTAATGTTAGTGCATTCCTTAAGGCTGACCAAATGATCTTTAAATGTCTGTGGATGCTGAATCTTTGTATGTCTCTGCTTAAGTTAATTGTTGTGCATTTTTTCACCTGTATATTTTGTGAGGTAATGTAATTTTAATGTGATGATGATGTACATTATAATTTCTTTGTAAAGCATTTGGCACAGAGGTATCAATCAATATTGAGCAAGCCTGGGGTGACTCTTTTGGTGCTAGAAATTGTGAACTATCGCTTGCTTCCACTTTACAGGTAATATCTGCCAACTCCATCCTGTGAAGCTATTCCTTTTCCTTTTCCTTCAAACTGGTGATAATTTGCTTAATGTATTGAAATTACTGAGGTTTGGGAATATATTTAAAGTCTGCATCCAGATATTTCTGCTCAGAATCTTTTTAATTGTGGACAACCTCTACCTTCAGGGATTTTGTCTTTTCTTTGCTTCCCAAACATATGCCATGTCTTGTTTGGAAGTTAGGTTGCTTAATGTAGATAATATTTTAGAGTTTTATAGCTATTGTTTGGGTTGATGGACCTTCAAGATTATGCAAATAATAATTTCAAGATTTTTTTCTTCCATGAATATTTTTTTTAAAACAAAAACTGTAAATCACACTTGTTCGTTACATTTTTTCTTAGGTATCAAGGGAAAAGCAAAACCTTAATGTATGATGTTACGAAAATAGTTTCTACTTTAAAGGGGAAACGAGGAGATCACCGTGTTTTTAGGTTGGCTGAAAACTTGTGCATGAACCTCATTTTATCACAAAGGGATTTTTTCTCAGTGAAGAGAGAAGGGAAGGTAAAAGACTATCATTTTTAAACTGAAGATTTTCTGTTGTAGCTTGTGTTCCTTCTTCTTTTTTGTTAGTATCTGAAAAATCTAAGATTTGTTTAATATTTTGCAGGGCCCCACTGAATTTACTGAAACTTTGAATCGTGTAACTATAGTCACTCTTGCCATCATCATAAAAACACGTGGAATTGCTGACGCTGATCACATGCTTTATCTTCAAACTATGTTAGAACAGATATTGGCAACAAGTCAACATACATGGTCAAAAAAAACATTAAGCTACTTCCCTCCTCTTCTTCGTGATGCCTTGATTGGGAGGATAGATAAAAGGGGTTTGGCTATTAAAGCTTGGCAACAGGTCAATTATTGCAAGTCATTTTTTTTTAGTTCTTTCATTGTCTTACTTCTTTCATGTTTTGCTGATTGGCATTCTTTGTTGAGGATGGAAGTCTAGAATCAGATAACTGGATGGATGCATTGATCTAGTGGGATGCAAGTCTAAGATTTGCCTGGTACATGTGAATGAAGGGCTATCCATGTGCATCTCAAGACTTGAAAATGGATCAAGGTTCCTCATTGTGCTAAAAGAAATCTGACACCTGGGTAGATTTAGGAGGGGGGGTGTAATTTGCTATGTGCAGTTTATTTTATCATCTTCTTTCTAATAATGGATCAGGGAAGCATATCGGCAAAGTTGACATGATTTGAGAATGGATCCTCACATAAGTAGGCATTATATTTTAAAGAAGCACTTAGCAGTCTGGTTTAGTTAACTTGATTTAAGGATTTTCATTCAAAGGAGACAAATGTAGCATGATATTCATGGGTATTTTTGTGGTTTTCAGATTTGGTCAGAGTTAGCAGATATTCAATAATGAATTTAGTTTTCTTTATTGGATGAAGATTTATCTTGTTTAATTGGGATTCTTTTTACTTATATTTTAGCCAGTCCTGTACCATTAAAGCAATAAAGAGAGACTATTTCATTTAAGTTTCTTTGCACGTGTACTTTTCTTTAGGGTTGACAATCCAATAGAACAGTACATAAGATTCACATAAAGACTAATATGATTTTATCATTAATTTTTTTGTGAAATAAAGGGAAATGAAATGATTTGTTTTTGTTTTTGTTTTTCATCTTCATCTTCTTTTCTGGGGTCCATGGGAGGGCCTATTGGGCTTTGGACAGGGAGTACTCGAGTAACCTCCCTTTTCCCTTAAATCTCCACCTTCCTTTGAAGGAGAACACCAGAGCTTCAAGTTAGAAATGCAAAGTTTTAACTTGCAAGTTTGTATTACTCTTAATCGGAGAGTTTAACCTTGTGAAATGATTTTAGATTTGAATATTTCCATGCCTGCTGTTCAGATTGCTTGGCAATTCAGTCAGTGTTAAAATGCCCAGTGTTTTTGCAGGCAGAAACAACAGTGATTAACCAATGTACCCAGCTGATCTCACTATCAGCTGATCCCACTTATGTGATGACATATATCAATCATAGTTTCCCCCAACACCGACAATATCTATGTGCTGGTGCATGGATACTGATGCAGGGACACCCTGAAAACATCAATAGCGGACATCTGGTATTGACTACATTCTTCTAATCTGTTTGTTGGGAAAACATCATTAGCACAAGCGATTGTTCCTATAGAAATCATCATTTCTTGACAGCTTTATCTTTCTGGATTTCTTTTAAAAGACCCCTGACTAATTATGTGTTGGTGGATGGAGTTTAGGCACGTGTTTTGAGAGAATTTTCCCCTGAAGAAGTGACAGCGAATATATACACAATGGTGGATGTTCTACTTCATCACATTCATGTGGACCTTCAGCATGGGCATACCTTACAGGTCTGCATCTTCTGCCTTGGTTATTCTTGCAAATTATATGCACTAACAGTCTTATTTGTTGTGTGCTAGTTCATTTAGTGTCTGTTTGTTCCCTTTGTTTTCCTAGGACCTTTTATTGAAAACTTGTGCAAACCTTGCCTTTTTCATTTGGACTCATGAGTTGCTGCCGTTGGATATTTTGCTTCTGGCACTTACTGACCGTGATGATGATCCCCATGCTTTGCGTATTGTGGTATGTTTTTCTGCACAATTTGATCTTGTATATGCACATTTCTTAATCCTTTTCCTTTGTGTGTGCACGTGCACCATCAAACATGACATAATCGCTGTAGTGTTTGAAGGATGATTAGTATAGCGATTACTGTTGCTTTAATCAACTGAGAATCTGATTACTGTCTGGGAAATAAGACTTGGGGCAATTATGATTTTGTGGTTTGGGTCAGAGGGGAAAGTCTCAGGACAGATTTGGAGGTGCAAGATTGAAGACGTGTTAAAAAGCTAACATGATTTTCTAGTCAGCGACTGCCTTAAGGTTTTAAGGCTCCAAGTTGAGGGTTTGCACTATGAGAACGATCTTGGTATATGGAGACAGTGAATCCGTTAAGAGGATTCTAATGGTAGAGTTATCCGTCCAACTGCTGCTCTGACAGCTTTTATTCTGGTTTTTATGCAAACCAGCAGCCAGTTACATAAACTTACAAGTAGTATATAAGAGAAGAACGAGACTTGCTCAATTTTGTGTGCTATGGTAAGGAAAAAACTTTCAAGAGTGTTTATTTTAAAACCAAATACCTGTTGTGCGATTTGGCACTTGTTATAATATGTTAAGGTTGCTACGTCTTCAGTGACACAGTTTCCTTGAAGGCAACTTTTGGCACTTAAACATAACTTCTCGTGCATAACCATGCAATTTGGTGGCAGTTTGTTTGATTTGATCTATGTAATGGGTTGAGATCTCATGCATGTTCAAACATAGTTTCGATGTTTATTGTTCTTGCACTGACACTGAAATGCATCATAATGCATGTTTCAGATTAGCTTGCTTGATAGGCAGGAACTTCAATCAAGAGTGAAACTATTTTGTATGAATCGTGTGCGTCCTGAGCATTGGATTCTCTCAGGACAGTTCAAGCGTCTTGAATTGGCAAAGGCACTTGGAAATCATCTATCATGGAAGGACAGGTAAAGACTTCTAGATTATATGTTTCTACATGGAATTTTATTCTGTTATATGAAATTACAAGACTCATGATAATTTAGAGCATTGGTAATTGATTGATGTCTCTAGCAATTTAGGAAGCATAGATACTCCAAAATGCTTCCTGTAAATGCATCAAGCTCTTTTAGATATGGATATGCACCTGATACAGCACAATATGTATTGGATACAGGGTATAAGAAAGAAAAATAAAAAGATAGTTCAATCTTGATTATGTTTTGGGTTAAAGGGTATAGGTGACAAAAATAATGCAATGCCGAAATTTCATTTCAATACAAGAATTGCAGCTTCCTTAACACTGTTTGCTATAAGCTCTGCAGGTATCCCACATTTTTTGATGACATTGCGGCACGCTTGCTTCCAGTCATCCCATTAATTGTTTATAGACTTCTTGAGAATGATGCTGTAGATCCAGCAGACAGAGTTCTGGCCATGTATTCTCCACTTTTAGAATATCACCCCTTAAGATTCACATTTGTTCGTGATATACTTGCCTACTTCTATGGTCATCTTCCTGGAAAGCTTGTTGTGCGGATACTGAATGTACTTGATCTTAGTAAGGTATTTATAGCTTCTCTTCCCTTCCTGTTATTATTTTCTTTCTTCTTTGTTTCCTCGTTTCAAGTCTTTGGAATGCTATTTTCTTTTTTCTGTATGTTTCTTTGTTGATTATAAACTTGTCACAGATCCCATTTTCCGAGTCATTCCCACAGCACATTAGCTCACCAAACCCTGTCATCTGCCCGCCCCCAGAGTATTTTGCAACTCTTTTGTTAGGGCTTGTGAATAATGTGATACCCCCACTAAATACCAACTCAAAGTATGGATCAGTTGGAGACGCTTCAAATAATTCAGGGCGCAATCCACATACCAAGACATCAGCAGCCTCTCAGTCTGGGCCAACGAATGCTTCTGAGGGTCAAAAGGCGTTCTATCAAATCCAGGATCCTGGAACTCATACTCAACTGGTTCTAGAAACAGCTGTCATAGAATTGCTCTCACTTCCAGTAGCTGCATCCCAAATTATCCCCTCTCTAGTTCAGATTGTTGTTAATATACAACCGACTCTAATTCAATCCAGCAATGGAGCTCCAAATTGTGTTGGACAAGGATCAGTTTTGCCAACGTCGCCTTCTGGGGGAAGTACTGATTCACTGGGTGGAAGCAGATCAACCCCTTCAGTTTCAGGAATCAATACTTCAAATTTTGTTTTACGAAGTGGTTATACTTGCCAACAACTTTCTTGCTTGTTGATCCAAGCTTGTGGTCTCTTACTAGCTCAGCTCCCTCCTGATTTTCATGTGCAACTTTATATGGAGGCATCGCGCATAATAAAAGAGTGTTGGTGGCTTACTGATAGCAAAAGGTCACTTGGGGAACTAGACTCTGCTGTTGGCTATGCATTGTTGGATCCAACATGGGCTGCTCAAGACAACACCTCAACAGCAATCGGTATGCTATTTAATTTCTCTTCTAGTCCTGTTCATCATTTTCTCTTGTTATTCTCAACATTCCCAGATGCCCAAATTTTCACAATTAAGTTACAGCAATTGGTATGCTATTTAATTTTTCCTCTAGTCCTGTTCATCCTTTTCTCTTGTTATTCTCAACATGCTCAGGTGCCCAAATTTTCATATTTATGCTAATTATTTAATTAAAATGTTGTTGAATTCAGGACATTCCTAAACTCTGTGAACTTGAGCCCCATCTATCTTTTAACCGTGCAAAACCTGTATGATTAGAAAGGATTGATGACCATGGCTGACTTTTGCTGATGACTCTAAAGGAAGCCATCTTGTTAATTCTGCAGACTAAGTCATGTTATATCAACAACACACAATGAGATACATTTACATACCATCTTGGAGACAATACCGTAATTGCATCTCGAGTTTGGTGATAGTTTAGTTTATGCTTTGATCTGTTTAGTAGAACCTAGAAGCCAATACTGCTACCATGTGGGGGGAGATGACAGGGCGTGTTAAGAGAGTGGTAGTAGAGGTCCTAAATGAATCCAAGGTTGTAGACCATACCCTCAAGGGTCCTCGTGATGTAGGACATGATTATAGAAACAGAGGAAATAAGGAGGAGAGGAGAAGGAAGGGGCAAAGGAAGTGAGGAAAGTATGAGAGTGGATACAAAAGAGGAGAGTTTGTACATACTTACCCTCGTCATGGATGAGCTAATCAGTCACATACAAGCTGATGTACCATGGTGTGTGCTTTGTCGACAATGTTGTGAATTGATAGTGTAGGAGTCAACCAAAAGATGGAGTTATGGAGGAATACTCTTGAAAGTCGAGGTTCTTAGTGAAGTAGAAGTAGAAGTATATGCACTGCAAGTTTTGCTCTTGTAAAAGGAATGAAGGAGATGTTAGATTGGATGGAATTGAAATATGATCAGTTTAGGTATAAGGGTTGTATCCTCCATTCGGAGAAGTGGATGAGGATGTAACTCATGGAATAAAAGCAAGGAGGTTGGAATGGAGTCGTCTTAAGGGTGTGTTATGCCAGCATAATCTCTTATAAAGTGAAAGGTAAAGTTCTATAGAACGGTGGTGAAGCTAGCCATGCTGTATGGAAATGAATGTTGGAAATAAAAGCAACAGAGGACCCTTAGATGAGTGTGGTGGAGATTTGAGAGCGGTGAGACAAGAATGGACAAGATTGGAAATGAACATGCCGCCACATATTGGAGATAAAATGAGAAGGGTGGACTAAGATGGTTTGGTCATGCCCAATGTAGGATGCCAAAGGTCCCAATTCAGAGGAGTTATTAGGGACTGTAAAAGGAAGGAAAAGAGGAAGAGGAAGATTTAAGATAATGGGATGGAGGTGATGCTGAGAGATCTAAACTCCTGATGCGGAGGCAGATTTGATTTATGATTAAGCTGAATGGTACTGAAAGAACCATATAGCTATCCCAATTAGTTTGGGGTTAAGGCTTTGTTGTTGTTGTTGTTTGTAGGACCCTTGAATGTTGTTGACATTATGCTTGTGGTGGGTTGGTAAGGAAACACAGGCTAGAGGAATGCAATCTGTATTTCGTTGTTGTTATTAAGGTCCAAACTTTGAAGTTTTCTTCTTGTACTTGCCACTTTAAATCTTAGCTTTCTTAGCAAATGTTTTCATATCTTTAGCAGTCATTTCCCTGTTATGATCTCGTCTTATGCCAGCATTTAATTCCCAATCAAGCATTATGATTATTATCATTAAATGCGAGTATCCCAGATATATGCCAGTCGCATCATGTGACTTCAAAATTATTACTTTCTTATTTAAAAAATCACACCCGTATTTGTTAGATGTTGGAACTGGAAGGCATGCATTCTTTCATCTAAATCTGTCATCATTGCCTACTTTATGTTTTATACATCAAGTACTTGTGTCTTGTGCTCTGATTCTGTGTTATAAATATTGTATCGCCAGGTAACATAATTGCCCTGCTGCATTCTTTCTTTAGCAACCTCCCACAGGAATGGCTAGAAGGAACACATGCTATCATTAAACATCTCAGGCCAATAACATCAGTTGCAATGTTGAGGATAGCATTCCGTATAATGGGTCCATTGCTCCCAAGACTTGCTAACTCTCACACGCTCTTCAATAAGGTATAGAAGGCTACTCGTTAGTTTTTATCTCTTAAATGTTTGCAAGGTGTGATTGCAATTATGGCATGCCCCAGACAATTCATTTTGTCTGGTTTAGTCTGTGATGAACTTGTCCAGTCATGCTTGAATGGTTGTACCATGCATTTCTTGAGTTGTTAAATCCACAAAATTTGTAACTAGGCACTAGGCAATAAGCTGAAAAATGCTGGAGCTTAACTTTTTCGGTTCCATATCTTATCAGTAAAGTCATAATGCATTATGACAACTTAGGATTAATGTCCACAAAAGATTTGTGTGAGCTAGGGTTGGTTTTTGTTGAATTAGGGTTGTATGGGATTTTTGTAGATGAAATAGGATGGAAATTAGACTGTTAACAGTAACACAGGGATTGTAGCGGCGAACTTCAAGCAAGAAGGGATGATAGTTAGGGAATAATAGAAGAACTTGAGTAGAAGAAGACCTCTTGGTTCCTAGACATCAAAATAACCTTAAAACACATTTTTATTGCGTACTTCAGCTGCAAGGTAAACAACATGATTCTGTAGTTCTTTTCAGTCTATTGATATGATTTCTTTATCAAAAGGAGGAATAATAAGATATATGCATAAAGAGTCCTAACATGACTAGGTAAGCAATAAATAGGAATATAAACCATTAAAGATTAAAACACCAAGTTCCTTAGTAAGGGCAGGACCTTCTGCTGAATCAAATTTCAAATATCTTTCATGGAAAGATGCAGAACTTATAATTCTGCCCTGCTTACAAAAATTACCTATGACTTAGAACATTAAACCCCAAACCAAGAAATCTACACTTCTCGTATGAATAACTAATTTATTGAGGCTTGGATTTCCAAGGAGGTTTTTTTTTGTTTGTTTTAAAAAACAGCTACTCTATCGTTGACAAGTTGATAGTGTGAACTATATTTTGATAACTGCATAGATATAGAATAATATGAGGTGCATCTTGAATTTGTTGATTAAACTTGCCCTGTGAAGTGACAAGATAAATTCAACAGAAAAGAAGAAAGAAAGAAAAGAATAGAGGGTAGCTTGATGGTAGCTAAGGGATTGGACTGATGAGCCTTGACCAGTCCTTTTTATCCTCTTAATTTTGCAAATCATGTCTTAAGTTTTTAGATAGAAATTAGAAGGTGATTATGTAAATCTGAATCAGATGGAAGTGAGTAGAAGATGCCGATTAATGGTTGTCAACAGAGGATGAACTAAGGAGAAATGAGGGGAAAAAATTGGTTAGGAAGATGACTTTCTATGTGTAACAACCATTACGTACTGCTCTAAGTTTTCTGAAAACACCAAACCCTAATTTAATAACAGGCTCTAGTGTATTAGGTGCATCATTTACTTTCATACTAATATACTTTATCTGATCTGGTCTAGATGAGAGTGGTTGTTGCTGTTAATTGTTTAGTAAAGACAAGACACTGTTGATATTCATGACTGCCGAAGGTAAATATGTATAAAATTCTTGGCGCATAAAAAAATAGAGAGCAACTAGTTTATAGGTATGTGCTACGTTGTAGGTCGTATAAAAAAAATTTTGGACGTAACAAAAAATGTCCTAGCTAAAGAGAACAATTTGGCATTGTTATTAAACCCGACTCAATGAGTCAACCTCGAAACCTCTAAACCCAACTCCTTGCCTAGTTCGGGTTTAAATTAAACAGTGTGAGTTTCAGTCGACTTAGCCTGTCTAAAGGCAACATGGCTAACCATTAAAAAAAGTCCGAGGATGAAATTGAGGAAAAAAAGAGAGATGAAATTGACAGGAAAAAAAAAACTTTCGACTCAATTTCTTGCATAGTCTGGGTTTAAAATTTAATGGTGTGGGAGTTGACCTAACATGACTTAATCGACTTGGCCGATTCAAAGGGAACTTGGTTACCGGTAAAAAAAAGTGTAAGTATGAAATTGAAAAAAAGAAGATGAAATTGACAGGGAAAAAAACTCTCAACCCATCTCCATGCCTAAATTGGGTTTAAAATTAAACCGTGTAGCAGTTGCCTTGACATGATCCATTTAACTTGATTGGTCTAAAAGTAACCCGGACGATTATAAAAATAAAGTCTGAGGATGAAATTGAAAGAAAAAAAGGAGGCTAAAATTGATTTTCTTAAAAAAAAAAAAAACCTTCACTGTTTATATAAACAGTGAAGCTGTACAAAGCAGGCAGTTCTTTTAGTAGAGATAGGTATGATAGTGAAGCTCCAATTTAGAAAGGTAATCATGCATAAAAACAATGGAATCTATGTGATTTTGTCTTAGTTCTTGCATCTAGAGATAAAGATGAGATTTCATTATATCACGAAGGGGGATGATAAAAAAATGCAATGGTTGTCACCTGAATCTGTCAAACTCAATGTGCCCAAGGGAAAGAAAACCCATTTATAACTAAAAGGGAATAATTTCAGCTTCTAATGACATTATCACTTTAGGCATCGTGCAATTTTCCATTTTATTTTCTATTTGGTGTTTGAAGTCAGAGAAACTTTTGTTTGTTTCATTTATCTCACACATGGATATACTGTATATATTCTCTTTTCACTTATGAAGAGGAACAAAAAAAAGAGGCAAGAACTATCTGAATTTGACCGTGAGAAAATTGCCTTTTGAAACCATTTTCGTTGTCTTGGGAAGTCAATTAACATTTTTTAGAAACCGATGTTTCACAATGAGAAATTGACTTCTGAATATTTTCTGATCGGTTTGAATTTATGTTTGATTTTTCATGACCATCATTTCAGACCCTCTCATTGCTTTTAAATACAATGGTCGATGTTTTTGGGAGGAATTCACAGACATCAACTGCTGTTGAAGCATCAGAAATTGCAGATCTTGTTGACTTTCTGTGAGTATTTGTTATTTGGAACTTCCATTTATATGATTTGAAATTCCATATATTTGAAGAACTTTCATTGACAAAACTCGTGTTCGTCAGCCATCATGTTGTCCATTATGAAGGGCAGGGAGGTCCTGTCCAGGCTAACAGCAAGCCTAAAGCAGAGGTTCTTGCCCTTTGTGGGAGGGCAGCAGAAAGTCTACGTCCAGATTTGCAACATCTTCTTTCGCACTTGAAACCTGATATGAATTCTTCTATATATGCTGCCACTCATCCAAAGTTGGTCCAGAATCCCCCATGACCTTTGGGTTTTAGCATTCTTCACTAGCCGATCATGAGATGGCAATGCCCTCTGAACAAAGATCGTTATAGAATTGAACAAGCTTTATATCTCCGGGGCTCCTTGTACTGCAGATTTTACTGCTTTGTGTTGCCTTGAAAATAAGATATGTAAAAGAGTAATGATGAGAATCACAAGGTACTCTCAACTGCTTCCAACCCTGAGTGTGATGGCAAAGACATTCCAGTTTTAAGGGTACTGCTCCACTGATTTGGTGCAGGAAAGCATCCACCAGCATCCATAACGATAAAAGGAGCATTATCCATTAAGAGCTGTAGAGCAGATGCTGTAAATAGCTGCCGCGCCAATTGCATCCAAGGTAGCTGAAGGTCAAGAGGTGAAGACGGAATTGTTCCAACCAGTTGTTAGCTTATGATTATAAATATATTGGAAAGCAGTGGGAATTTGATCATCGCGCGCGAAAGGAGTGTTGACTTGAATTAAAATTTTGTGGTGTCAAATTTTAATCACATCCCTGCACAAGGCTTCAGGGTATCTCAAAGGAAGGGGAACAAATAGGAAAAAGAAAATGAAAGCCATATACATTCTTTTGACTGTTGCAATAAACTAAAAATCTTCTAGGCATTAACCAAATCGCCCCGCCGCGAAACAAATCCATTTAAGTTATTAAATTAATATTATTTTAAATATTTTGATTAATTGATGTTAAGAAATTGTAGAAATGCTAAAAAAATTATTTTAATACATTTTTAATTAAAAATAATTTTGTAAAACATCACCTTTGGATATACTTTTTTTTTCCTAACAAAGGGCCTTAATCAAAATACTAAAATTAATTTCGTTAGGCAAAACCCCATATTTAGCCTTACAGTTCAACACGGAACCCACTAGATCATACCTTTTATCATGTACAAAAACTTCAATAATCTCATGTAAGGTTCCGTGTTAAATTCTTCTTTTGATTCGCGTAAATGTTTCCTTGCGCGGTGAAGACTTGGAGGGCGAGGTCCAGGTTTTCTTGGTGTGTGATTAGGCGTTTTGGATAGAGGCGTTGAGGCCAGGGTTTTATTGGGGGTTTTACCGTGTAGGAGTTGGATTCAGGGAGGAGTGGGATTCCAGGATTGGCAACGGCAGCGGTAAGGGAGGAGGAGGACGAATAGATTGAAGCTTCAGATGATTAGTGTTGAGTCTTCAGGTTTTGATGTTTAGATTAAAGGCTAATGAGTTTGTTCAAGTGTTTATTTTGAATGTTTTGCAGGTTTTCCGAGGGTTTGTGGATTTGCTTGGGAAAAAAAAATTATATATATATATAGCTAAATTCGCAGATGTATTTTAAATTTTAATTCCAATTTAATATATATATATATGAAATACTCAAATTGCTTCTCAACTGGAGTGCTTTTGCATTCTCCTATATCCCTTTTTTGTAGTAAAAAAAACTGTGGAGGCCAAACAAGTACGCTATCATGGCATAGAAGAAAAGGAATAATTTTCTCTTTCTTTTTTTTTATGTTTTTTTTTTTCTAAAGGTGAAATTTTGAAATTGAAAAGCTTATAATCTATTGAGTTTGTTAGATGTGGAATAAAAAGCCACGAATCTTCATCCCAACTTCAAACACGATATATGAGATAGCCTGAATAAATGATTGTTTTTGTGTTGAATCTTGTTTTTAAAATGTTTTTTTATATGAAAATATATTAAAATAATTTTTTATCTATTTTTTTATGATTTTGATATATTAATATTAAAAAAATATTATTTTAATTGAAAACATTTTTAAGAAGATAAAAATGGATGATTTAATTTATTTTTATTTTTATTAAAATTGAATGAGTTGAAATGGGTTGAAAATCAAAAGATTTAGACACTTCACAATTTTTTTTATTTTTTGAGATAAAAAATGAATCTTTTAGTTTGGTTTGATTATATATAATCTCGGTTTTTGTATTTAATTTCTCGAATTAGTTTTGTTAACTTTTTTATTTTTAAGATTTAAAATCGAAACCAAGATGATTTTTAAGAAAGAACAATGAAAATTACACGACAAATTTAAAAAATAATTTGATTCAATTAATTTTAAATCAATCTTTAACATCAGCCAAATAACTCTGCTCACCTCTGAATCGATGTGGTGCTTCAAAAGAAAATTAAAATTCATCAACGACCAAAGTAAGCAGAACCATTCAAATCCCAGAAAGGACAGCCACTTATTGTCCCCTCCCCTGTATGAGCACGTGAATTTTGTGTACGCTTGACGACGAAACCAATTGATTCCA
>Ga0307515_10006631_pt1 | contig 23081 bp, 8 predicted proteins | sample 17_EM_MG_FD_194513 | JGI IMG/M metagenome (GOLD analysis project Ga0307515, IMG submission 194513) | Populus trichocarpa ectomycorrhiza microbial communities from riparian zone in the Pacific Northwest, United States - 17_EM | ecosystem: Host-associated > Plants > Roots > Unclassified | place... | reverse complement strand
GTGAAGAGATTTGAACTCTTGTTCAGATCCTTAATCACAAGATCAATTCCTTAAACAATGTGAAGTACTGTTTTTGATATCATATAAAAATAACAAAATCTTTATATTTCAACAAATTACATGAATCTTACAAATTTATATTTCAATAGAATTAATTAATTAATAATTAATGTATCAAGGGTCAGATACCAGATCAATCTTATGTTTCACCAGATTTTGAAAAAAAAAGAGAAGAAATTGTCGTGAGGGAGATTCTCTCATGTTCCCCTTTGGGTTTTACAAGAGATTTTTATTCTACTAAAAAGAACCCTTCATGTCAACAATCGATGGCGACGATGGCGACCACGACAAGAAAACAGAAGAAATTCTTTTTTATAAATTTGTGCTATTTAATCTCAATATGTTCTTTGCTTCTTTCATCTTTACAAGAGAAGACTCCATCGTTGGTGTGAAAGCAAGCCCCTTCGAAGTATTTGCCAACATGCACCAAACCCTCATGCTTTACTGTATCTTGAAAAGGGTCTTCAATTTAAGAACCAGCTTCCAATCTTCCATAGACAGATCATCCTACGCATAAAAAAAAATATTAGCAATTACAGTTGATATTAGCGTTGAATGAAATGTAAACTGTATCCAGAATTGAATAAAACCTACCCGATAATAAGCTTTAAGAACATCGATTGACCTTCTTGTAATGTGGCTGACTAATTGATCATCATTGTCGAAATGCCTGCCATGCATTTTTTGCTGCTCCTCCGGATTGGTGCCTACGATCTTCAATATCACCACAGAGCAACAAATAAGACCAACTCGGACAGTATGGAGAAATTTCAAGGAAAGATACCTAAAACAGAGATTGAATCTGTAGTTTGATAGAGTTTTTCTACTACCCCTTCTTCATAATCATCCAACTGTTACTTCTGCCATGGTTCTAATCTTTTTTTCTTTCGGACGATACATGCTTTCAATTTTTAAAATCAAAGGAAAAAGGTGAGACCTTTCACTCATTGGATTAACAGAACTAAAATATAGAATTTCCATTATCATAATTATGCTGCAAACTAGTAATTAATTTCAATCAATCAACAACAATGTGCCATACCTTTATGGTCACCTTCTGGCCTTTCTTTGCATGATCCACTGCTTTCTCGTTAAACCGAATGGAAGCAATCCGACCAATGTCAGTGAAGTCTTTTTGTAGAACACATACTGGAGTCCCAACCTGTGCAAAAGGGCGCACAGTTTCAGAGGACAGTAAAGCATGTGAATCCTAATGGAACTAAGAACATGTATGTTGACATGGCCAAATTTATAGTTTATGTCAAAAATTGGTAGAAGCATACAGCAGGCTTCACCCACATACATCTTTAAACAAGGTTACAATGCGATGAATCATAATGATTATTATAACTATCAGCTTTGATCTTTGAAATTATTGCATGCGTAACATCCAAAAGAAAATGTTCACACCATCCTAGCATTCTGTATATCCTCCAGAAACCTTGTTGGTTCATTGTACAACTAGGAAACCAAGAACTGCAAAAAACATATGTATAATGTACTGAAACATTCAAACGGCAGAGTTGCATATTTCAATGTCTCAGTTAGCTCTGTTCATGAAATACGAGACCAGTAACTCACCAATGTATGCATGGATGAATAGTGGAAACAAAACAAAATGCCTTAGAATATAGTTTTACCTTGAGTATGCCCTCAAGAACATCAACCCCCAAGACGATTGGAGCTTTCTTGTTGAAAATGCACTCTGGTATTATCTCAAGAACACAAGGGAAAATAGCTTCACCAGCAGCTTCCCTCTTCCTTTCCTCCTTCAGATTGTGAATGTAAGCCTTGAATTCTTTAGAAAAGCAATAAATGGTATCCTCTTTGAAAATCTTCACTCCTAGTTTATCTGCAAGTTCCCGAGCCTCAGGTGTCACTTCAACACCAAATGCCAATATGTTGGCATACTCCTTTTTCTTCTCAAGCATTACACTGGCCTTGATGACATCCTTTTTATGTACTGGGCCAATGCCTATACCACTAACAGGAATGCTTGGTTCCAGGGACTTCAAGAAGTCCAGCAACGCTTCCAGTGAGCCAAGGGAAGATGCTTGTACACAAACTCCCTCACCACTTCTATCAATCCGACTCGTGACTGACTTCATGTCTTGCATTGCAGATTCCTTGACCTCTTCCAAATCATCATCACGCCGGACCACATATAGACTAGTTCCAGCAATAGCATGTTCAAGGCCCTGAATAAAATAACAATGCAAGAAAGAAACCAAGAAAATTTATTACCAGGAGTTAAAAATATTTGCGAACTCTGTAGAGGCATGTGCTATGTATGTGCACAACATAAACTAATCTTTATTGCTATGTTTGCGAATTACAATCACCTGTCCAGTGATCTTGATACCTTGTGCAGCCTTGATTTCCTTATGGTGCAGATATGTCCCCTGAAAATGGAAAAAAAAAACATAAAGAAAAACATGGGGTTAGTATCTAATCTATCAACACTTTTACTCATTCACAGAAAAGTAGAATCCAATAAAACAAATGAATTTGAGCGGAGGGGTTGCTGCTCTGAAATCTGAGAAATTGTGGTAGAAATGGCCACTAAACACAGAGGTGAAATTGAGAAATTTTGACACACACCAAGTCAAAAGATGGGTTAAGCCCAAATCAATCCCTGATCACGCATATTATATATAAGAACGAACTATGGAGAGAAAATAAAAAGAGGTAAAGAAAGCGAAACCACACCTTAACCCGGAGTTCCTGCATTGGGTGAGGCGTCAGCAGAGCTCGAATTGTAGTAACAATGGGACCCTGTGAAGCAAAATAAATTATCAACAACTCAGAAACTAGCAGGTCAACAAATCTTCAGGAAAAGGAAAGTTTTGAGCTTGCCTGTAAGCTGCAAAACACAATTTGATCGCCTTCATGGAGCACACCATTAACCAGCACAACATCAATTGTTGTTCCATGGCCTTTAGTAACCTTGACCTCCAATACCGTACACTGGAAAATGTACCGAATTGCAATCAGATATCTGTGTTATCTTAAAGCATTCTGCATGTTAATATATAGTAAAAAATAAAACTTGCCTGCACTTCGTTTCTGAACGTGAGTTTCTCAACCATAGTTTTCTGAGACCATTGGATCAGTAGTAATAACAAATCAGGAATGCCTTCTCCACTAAAACATATAGAAAACCAAAGCATTAGCACAATGGATGCAAGGGAAAAAACAGGGTAGATTTTAAAGCCAATGAGGCTCAGCCTAGTTATGTGATGGAAAACTAGGAAATCTTGGGCTTACCTAATCGCACTTGTAGGTACGATGTTAAAAGTTTCTCCCATGTCCTTGTTTTTATAGTACAATTCAGTGTTTAATCCTTGCTCCTTCAACTGCGTTATGACCTGGGATTCAGGAGAAAAGGCAAACATTTAAAGAAAGGAACAAGATGGTAAAACTCTTCGAAGGAAGCAAGAAAATTCGGTGACCTCTATGAGCCTCCTGTCGAATTCATTTTGCACATCTTTTGACTGCTGCTTCAATGCCTTCCTAATAGGTGCATTAGGTTGTGTTTTCCATCCATAGAGTCTGTCGATCTGAAAAATTGAAAAGATAAAGAAACAGAACCTAGCATCAATCTAAGGGGAGATTATAGAGCTATCCCTATATCAAATTGAAAAAAGAAGAAGAAGAAACAAACCTTATTTAATGCAACAATGAACTCCGTGTTCCTCTTCCTCAAAAGATTGAGTGATTCTATGGTTTGCGGCTCCAAGCCATGCATTATGTTAACAACCAGAATGGCAATGTCGCATAAACCTGAACCGTGTGACCGTAGATTGGTGAAAGCTTCATGGCCAGGGGTATCAATAACTAGCAGACCAGGAACATTTAATCTTGCATCAGCTTTCAATTCCTTAGTCCTGTCTCGTATGTTCTCAACAGGGAAGAATGTTGCACCAATCTGTTGTGTGATACCCCGAGCCTCCCCTTCCTGAACATGGGTACCTCGAATATAATCCAGCAGCTTGGTTTTGCCAGTATCGGCATGGCCCATAACACAGCAAATTGGTGAGCGCAGGGTCTCTTCACCTTTATGAGGGATGGCATCTGAAACTGCTACTTTACTTTTCGCAGCAGCATCTTTCTTCCTGTTTTTGTCAGAAACTTCGACCTCAGCCTGACTTTTCTTATCTTCAACATCGTGAGAGTCCATTGGCTGTGATGTAACAGGTTTTCTCACAGCAATTGCAGGCTGTGCAGCTGCAAGAGGGGCTGCAATTATAGTAAAAGAATGAAAGGAAAAAAAATTAATTAGCAATCAGAAACAAAAGCAAATGGTAAAAAGAGAACATACAACTTGATAATCCAACAGGAAATCAAAGCAAAAACTAATTCTAATGCACTGCGAGAGGCTGGAGCTGAACCTTTTGTTTCCTTCTTCAAGACAGGTTCAGGCTCAGAATCCTCATCATCATCATATGCACCCTTAACATTGAGATTTACATCATCCCAGCTCTTTGCATCCCACTCCTCATCATCATCATCTTCCTCCATTCCATCCTCCACAAGTACATTAGCAACTTCTGTTTTCTCTTCCTCCACTGGCTCAAAATTCTCTAATTCTAAGGATTCGACCTCGTGGACTACTTCCTCCTCCTCCTGCTCTTTTTCCTTAGCTTCTACAGGTTCCTCTATCCTGATACCATTTGCTTGATCGTGAACTGGTCTTGACCTCCTAGTCTGGTACCTAGGACGTCGTGTAGGTCCACCATCTCTTTCTGCATTAGGGACGGTAATAGTTGCATTAGCAAGTATTTGATACCTCATAGACTCTAGTCGCCGTTGTTCTTCCTTCTGCTTCCCTGTTAGAAGCTTGCCTTCCTGTTTCTTCTTCAAGAGTCTCTCCTTTTCCCTTTCCTTCTTCCTACGCCTAGCCTCTTCTGCTTGCCTCTCGAGTTCTTCTTGCCTTAGCCTTTCCTCTTCTTCCTTCCTCCTCTTATCCTCTTCCTCCCTCGCCTTTCTCTCCTCCATTTCCTTTCGCCTAGCAAGTGCCTCTTGCATCTCTCTAACATGTTTTGGAAGCTTCTTCTCAGAACCTTTACCCTTTGCATCAGTCTTTTTTGGCTCACTTGTTTCAGCTTTTTCTTCTTCCAGTCTTTCTTCCTTTGCTGCTGCCTTCTTCTCTTTCTCCTTCTCTTTCTTCTTCTTCTTCCTCTTCTTTGCACCAGCAGACTCTTCTTTTTCATCTTCACCCTCCTTCTCAGCCACAGAATCTGGAACTGAAACAGGTTCAGGCTGAAGATTGGGTTTCTCCTCTTGTGGAGGTGGTGCCAAGGATTTTGAAGTAGGTGGCGCGTCACCAAGCTCCGCAAGAATCTTATTCAAATCATCCTCTTCTTGAGCATCCCTTGCACTCTTATTCTTCTTCTTCTTCTCATGCTTCAAAGTTTCTTCCACCTGATCTTCACTCTTCTCATCAAGCAATGCTGCACTAAACTTATTATTACCACTCTTTTTGTTAGACTTGGATGAAAATCTCCCAGCAACCTTCTTACCACCCTTTGACGACTTCTTCTTCTGCCCCGTAAATTCAATGACAGGCACGTCATCGTCGTCATCCCCATCTTTATCCATCACCTCTCCATCATTCTCACCATCATCGGTAGCATCAAATCCCGAAGCACTAAACACACTACCACCACCACCACCACCACCACTCTTCTTATTGCCCTTACCCTTTTTCTTCCCTTTAAAACTCACAACCGGCTCATCCTCCTCCTCCTCACTATCTTTCTCACCAGTCAACTCGGATATCTCCTCATCATCACCATCATTATCATCCTCATCACCACCTCCCAATAACCCAAAATTCGACCAATTAAAACCAGTATGCCCACCAGCACCACTCTTCCTCCCTTTCAACTTCTTTTTCCCAGAAACAAGCACAACTTCCGGCACCTGCTCATCCTCCCCTTCCTCTCCCTCATGATTCCCCTTCTTCTCCGACAACTCAGTACCAATCGAATACTGATCATCATTACCAATCACCAACCCCTTCTTCCTTGACTTCCCTCCACCACCCACAGCCGCGTTCTCATGATCATCACGCCCGGATGCCTTCTTTCCAGCCATCGATATTTCGACGAGTTAACTTCCTTCTATAACAAAAATAAATACACCCGATTCTTCTCCTATAATTTCGGAATAAATTAAAAAAAAAATCAGAATATTACAAAAATTGTGATTAGAGCGAGAGAGAGGGCTTACTTAAGACGATGATGTTGTTGTAGTTTACTACTTATTTATATAGGATTTTGCATGCAGCGGACGTTGTTGTTGGAGCTAACTGTGTTACTACTTACTACTCCTTTCTAGGGCTGTATATGGAATGGGCTGGGCTGCGAAATATTGAACACTGTTGTTTTTTGATGAGGTCTCAGCAGCCTCGTTGGATTTTTGAAAATCTCTTACACTGACTATTAAAATCTAAACTCACAAGTATATGAATCTTTCAAGTTTTTATTGCTTATCACACATTTAAATTCTTTATATATTAGTTTTTATATTTATAGAGATTAATAAGGATTCTAATTTACTATTTAATTCTATTAATTAATTAATTTAACACAAATCCTTCTAGATTAAGGATTCCTGGATTTCAATTTAATTCTAATTAATTAATTTAACACAAATTAATCCTTCTAGATTAAGGATTCCTGGATTTTAACTAATATCTTTCATGGAAGGTGGCTTAAACTCAATGACGTCGATGGCAGTTCGGTGGGTGATCAAGGTGCAGAAGGATTTGATTGTGCGAGCTGGCATGATGGTTTCTCATGTTGGAATTGATTTTGAAGTTTTTATTTAAAATATCTTTTAATTTTTTTAAGTGTCTTCTAGATTTATGTATAAATATTAAAGAAATATTTATCTTTTAAGTTCTTGAATTATCCTAAATTAATATAATTACATCATTGGAGTATTGTAACACGTTCGTCGGCTTGTGGCCGGTGGGACAAGTTCGTCGGCTTGTCCACGTGGGATTTCGTTGGCTGAGGTGTATGACGCGGCACTTGACGAGTGGAAAGCATTGCCTGACATGAGCACAATAAGGTGCAAATGTGTTGGGGTGACATGGCAAGGAAAGATCCATGTGGTTGGGGGATTTGCTGAGAAAGGAGTACATGGGTTCCATGGCACACGTTGGAGCGGTGTTCTGCTGAGGTGTACGACTCGGAGCATGACAGGTGGTATCTCGTAGTAAGGATGTGGCAATTAGATGTGCCACCTAATCAAATAGTAGCTCTTGAAGGAAACTTATTTAGCTCCGGGGATTGCTTGAATGCTTGGAAAGGTCATATAGAAGCATACGATGGAAAACTCAATATTTGGAATGTGGTTGATGGTTCACGTTTGCAAACCCTATTCTCTCCCATGCATCTCCACGTTGGACTCCACGGGGGCAAACCGGCCACCGTGCAAACGTCAACTCATGAATTATCGATCAATTTAAAATTGTATTATTTTAGTTTTTTTAAAAAAAAAAACTTGAGATTTTCCCTATATAATCTCACTTTTTTCTAGGTATTTGTTCGAATCAATAATATTGCAAGTTAATTTGCTAAGTTATTTAAATTTAATCAGATCATTATCTAAAATAATTCAAAATAAAAATTAATCTAAAATAAATTATTTATTATTAATTAAGTTATTAAATCTACCTTTCAAACTAAATTAAAATATTAAGATACTAGTAAAGATTGTTTTTCAAAGTTTATTTTGCTTAGAAATACTCTAAAATATATTTTTTTATTTTATAAAATTTATATTTAACATCAAAATATTAAAATAATTTTAAAATACTAAAAATAAATTAATTAAAATTAAAATTAAAATTTTTTAAAAACAACAGTTGAACTGCACTCCCAAGTGCAATAAACCGATGATAATAACTATGCAAATAGATACGTAATTCTATTGCAAGAGGAAGACACCGAGATTACCTAACAACAACCAATTGTCTCGTATCTTTTACTTTCCAAATAACATGGCCCCACAAGTGGGCCTATCTGCTCAATGAAAATGAACAGAAGTGGGCCCGAGCTGTTGAGTACTAGAGGATTATTGAGCCCAACCCACAATTGTATCGTAATATCATCAAAAGAAGAGAAAGCTGATGAAACTCTCAAGTCTCAGCGAAAGAAACCAATAAAAGGGTTCTTCACGTATGGCCCAAATTTGCACGGGCCCTCTGTGACTTGGTCCTGCAATTTGCCAAGCCTCACCAACCACTAACCCCTACCACAGTTATTGAACCCGGACCGGCCCGGCGGGTCGACCCGGTATCTGGACCGGTCCGGGCAAAGTTAAAAACCGGCTTGCGCAAAAAACCGGTCAAACCCGGTCGACCCGTGACCCGGTCAAACCCGGGCGAGACCCGGCATATATATACATTAACTTTCCTTTGAGCCGCTGGCAGTAAAATGAAAGTTGAACAACTAATTAATCAGTCTCTGCCCTAATTTCTTGAGAAGAGCAGCCCGCCCCTAATTTCCTTCTCTGTTATCTTTTGCAAAACAAATAATTGGTTGAGATTTCATCAGAGAAATTGGAGTTTATTTCTACAGGTGCTCTGTTTTCCTTACGCTGCTTACTTTTTTATGTTTTTTTCTTTGTTGAGATTTCTTATTGCAAACAATTGCTGCAGATTTTGAATGATTCCCTCTTTTTTCCATGTTTTTTAAGCTCTTCTTCGGATTGGAACAAATAATTGAAAAAAAGTATTCATTTGACAACCATCCTTTAGTCACCCATGAAGAGAAACATCTGATATGATTTGCAAACATGAACTTTGTTGTTGTCGGTTTCATTCTCCATTAACAAATTCACATTGAGCACCGACTGTGAAGGCATTTCCTCCATGTTGCCCGTATTATTAGTTTTTGATCTTTTTGTTGATTGTGAGTTTTTGATCGTCTTATTGATTGATTAGCTTTGCAATGGTGAACATATAGGAAATGAATCGAGTGAGCTTTAGTTTTTTCTTCTTCTTATGTTTAATGATTTATTGTGATTTTTAAGGAATCTTTTGGATTTGTTGGAAGCTAATACCATTCTATTTTTGTTCCACTGCTTAAATTTTAGTTACACTGGGTAGGAAAATGTAAGCAATTCATCACTGGGTTTTGCGGTTTAGGGATGATGTAGCAGTTTGATTTCTTTAATCTTTATATTTAAGGAGAGGGGTTGACCCGGGCTAACACGGGTTGACCCACAAAACCCGTGACCCGGTCATTTTTCGGGTCAACTACCGGGTTGGGTTTTATAACTATGACCCCTACACGCCCTATTGCACGTGCCATTGACCCTTGAGTAAGGTGACGGCCCTGATTCAAATGATTGTCCTGCTCATCTCGATTCTTGGGAAGGATCAGGTTCTTAATGTTTCACCACGTGTCATGTTGTGGGTCCATATCTCTGGGATCTATGACACGAGAGGCACGTGAAGCCTGGTACCTGTGTTATTATCCTGCAGTCACTGCAGGGACTTCACCAGATAATAGCTTATCCAGTTTTTTTGTTTTTTTTTATTTGGTTGTCAAGCCCAAATAAGGCCGAGGTTATATGTAAATGAATTGAGTCAGATTAACCTAAATTATCAACTAGAAATTTCATTTAAAAAATTTCAAACAATGCCACCTAGGAAAAAAAACAAAAAAAGGTAACTTATTGAGAGTTAGGGAAGTCGGGCTTGGGATATAGGTAAATCTTGATTTTTTACCAATGTCGACAGTTTTTTAAAAAAATTTAGATTAATCTAGGTTCCAAATTAATGGGTCACAAGTCGTCCTACCAGTTCACTACGAGATTAATAACAGTATCAACAAGACATCACTTGGTTCTTTTACCATTCTAGCATCTTTTGGTAAGAAAAATTAAAAAAATAACACAAATTATAAGAAAACAATCTAATTTGAATATAAACAACTGCTAAAAAAACAGTGGTTATTTCAAAACTCATTTCTCATTCAAAATTAATTAATATATATAAAAATCAATGCAAAATTAATTAATTCATTTTAAACACACATGATATTGTTAAATTTTTTTTTGATAAGACGAACCTAATCATGCCTTGAAAGACTACTAAACAATATCTAAATTAATTAGAGATTTTGTTTAAGGTTAATTTAAGATTAATTTAGGTTTATTTTCAAATTGTGCACCTTATATTATTCTTCCAAAAATTTTACCAGCCCTTGTTATTTTTCAAAAAACAAAAATTCAGATAACTTGCATAAAATAAATCTAATTTATTTACCAACCAATGACCCAAACCCATATCTCTTCAAGAAAAAACTCAACTTTATCATACAAAAAGCTCTTGTTCCCACCTTAGAAACTCACAGTTCTCTACTCTCTCTCTCTCTCTGTGTCCGTGATTTGTAGTAAAACATTAAAACTTTGCTTTAGAAGCACGAGTACATTGTTACTACCGTAAAAGCCTTGATCTTTGCACTCATAAAGAACCCACCTCTCTCTCTCATTCACTCCACTCTGCTACCTTCACTAGCTTTATCCCCATTTCCATGCTTAACAAAGCAAGTGTTAAGACCCTATGACACCCTGAAAGAAACAGGCAACCGGGTTTGCTTTGGCTTCTCTTTCTTTAATGAGAGACAAGAAGGTAGAGAAAGCTTGGATATTTTTGCTAGACATATATAATTGGTTGTAATGGGCGTGGAAGATAGTTGGGATACAGTAGTGTCACCACCAACAACAACGTTAGTGCCTTTGAATTTAGAAAGAGATGATCATTGGAGACATTTTGATAATTCAGTGAATGCTGTGTCTTTTGGGTTTGTAGCTACTGCTATATTGATATCTATGTTCCTTGTTATGGCTATCTTTGAAAGGTTTTTAAGGCCAAGATCATTGTCTTCCTCTGCTGGTACTAATGGCAGTTCTTCTTCTTCTTCTAATGATCTTGAAGCTCAAGTTGTTTTCCATGGCAAGCTTGATTTCCCATCTCTAAAAGTACTCTCTCCCTCTCATTTCATTGGCTTATAAATTGGATGCAAGAACACAATTTGGTTGCATTTTTGTTTTTGTTTCTTGCTTTTGGTTTCTGGGTAAGGAAGCGATAGTTTTTACTATTTACTAAATTAATTTTTGTGGTGACAAAAGCAGCATTAATTTTGATTTCCTTTCTTGTTCTGTTTATGTCTTGAATGTTTATGGGATGACCTGCAAAGTGTAATGAGTATACCTGCAAGCAGGACCGTGACTGCTCCTTTTGCTTTCTTTCTGTTTGCAATGATAACTAATCTATGGCAGTTTGACTGGTATTATGCGAATTGAAATATTTGTATTTATGTGTTAAAAGCTTTTTCTCTTTTATGCTTTCTTAAATTTGTCTTTCTGAAATCACCTTTTGTCTTTGGTTTATTGTAGTACTAAGTAGTAACCAATGAGATATCTATTTTTTAGTGGTTTAGGCTCTCACATTATGTATACATCTACTTATTTGACAGTAATTAAGATGAAAAAGATTAAGTCTTTATGCATAGATTAAGTATCCGATTTTTCTTGTATCTTATTTCATCAGAACTTGAAATGAGTTCCTGATTGAAAGAATACTATGTCACATGAGACAGAAGGCTGAAAGCTGGGACCTGTTGATACGCATATACACCTTCCAATTGATTGCTCTATATTGGACTGCCCATGCTGGTATGTCCTTCAAGTTTTTGCTGATTGAATGATCCTTTTCAACTTTTGATTACTGGAATTAATCCCTTCCACCGTTTGATTTTCAGTATGTAATTGCCCTTCCAATCATTTATTTAGTCTACCCAGTAAGTTTTCATTTTAGTTTAACTTAATGTCAAGTAGTAAATTATCTTTAGCTCCTAGTGTCAATGATCAGTTTTCTAAACCATGATTATATATGTCACAAGTGATTTAAGATTATGATTAAAGATGATCATTGTGACAATTAAGCTTTAGCTAGTTGAAGTATGGTGGCTTAATTTGTGGACAGATCATGCAAATTTGGAAGATTAGTGGGAATTATTTGGAGCTTTGTACTTTGCTGATTTCTGTTAAATAATTCATCATTTGCACTATAATATTACATTATGACGGCTCTTTAACGCAACCTCATTCAATTACGAACATCTTAGAATAATAGAAATTATTATCCTAATGCATCTTCATCGTCATTAAGAACTATAATATTATTACCTTCACACCTTTCTTATTTATCATTTACAAAATATACGGTATTGCTTTCTGTGCTCGTGTGTTCAATACAGAGGATTTGATTAATTCAACAGTGTTTGTTGAGCCTTTTGTTAACTTAATTCTGTAAAATGCATTCACCTCAGCCAGAATCTACTGCTACGCCAAAGTCTAAATCTACTGCTATAGTGCTGTAATTTATGAGCAGCTGGTATTGTTGACATTGCTGGCTGTTGTTATTGTGATTAAGCTGTGTGTATTATATTATTGATTGATATAGGTGTCTATTAAACAATCCAGTGCTTTTTCTGTGTGGTTAATTATGTTAAAAGCACACATGGGAACAAAGCCATTAATTACATTGATGTGCTTATCTATTCTAGTTTATCAGGCCAAGGGGTCCATTATAGCTTTCCAGCATGTGATTTTTGTCTTTATTGCTTAACACCATTATAGTATCTCTATGGACTATGAGATTGCTTGCTAAAGATTAAATCATGAAAGAAGAAAAGTCCTGCTTTATTTACTCACAGAGAAGAACAAGGAAATGATGTGTGAAATTCTAATATGCATAAAAAGTTGTGTGAAACAGTTGTTGGCAGATCTTAGAGATTAGGGTGGCCTGAAAACTCTCAAACAAAAACATTTATCATAGACAATCTCTCATTCCTGCCTCTCAAGACTTGTCCTATGCCATTAAATGCAACTAAACATGTCCAGACACAATGGTCAAGTTTTTCATGTCTGAATTTGTTGATTAGCTTCAAGTAACTTGCAGCAGGCCAACAGCACCACGTGATGTGATGCTGTGTGTGAGAGAAGATGTCTTTTGAAACATAACTGGTATCTATGTTATGTGCCCATTGGTTTTCCATGTCTCATTGCTCCTTACCTTCCATAGTTAAGACATGCTAGGCCAGCTTTTCTTTTGTCTTGTTCAATATATTTTCTTGGCATGGCTACCTAATTTTTTACCTTTCATATTTCAACATGTTTCAATGATGTCACATTTTTTCTACACTAGATGCTCGCAAATTGATTTGAAGTTGATTGAGGCCCTTGATTTATGGAAAAGAGGTATGAAATCCGCAGACAGTGGAGATAAATGTAGGAGGTATTAGTGCTTGTTAAGAAATCATTCTACTCCACTATTTCATGCCTTTATACTTGTATCTTAAGAATGATTAAAGTAAAACCCTTTTGTCTCTTTTTGCATGGCTTCATTTTTCAGCTTCTCTCTGCTTGAAATTTGTTCGAAAGTGTTTATGTTCATTAGCTGCCGAACCCATTAAACCTTCCATGGCTGGAAAATTCTTATACACCTTGTTTACTACATTAAATATGCCATGGAACTTGAAAATGATGCCTTCCACTAATATCTTGTTTCGTTGTCCTAAGGATTGCAAAAATATGATGCCTGAATAGTGATTCTTGAGTTTTACATGTATCTGGTTAGTGCCAGCGAAATTCACAGCAATTGTTGCTGGTGCTTAGTCCATGTTTTCTTTGATAACTTCTTGTTTCATTATGCAGATGACAGTTTATGAGAAAGGGGTATCAGTCCTGATGCCCGGTGATGATGTTCCTACCTTCCTTGCACACCCAGCTCCCGCACCCTGCCGTCCCGAGCGCATGATCATACAACCACTCCAACAACATAGCCTATGCCACAGCTTCACCTCAACCTCTACTTCAAGCTAAAAACCTAACATGAATCAAAATAACTAACTAGAACAAGGGGTTTTTCTCTTCCAATCATTGCCATCAACCAGATTTGTTTTGAGCTGTGAGCATTACTTATCATGAATTTGTGTACATTTGAATTCAATGATTACGTATCCATTTGGAGGTTGAATCTACTTTTTGTTTAAATTTGAATTTCTTTTAATAGTTTTAGATAATTTTGATGTCAAAACTAAATTTAAAAAATATATATTTTAATATATTTTCAAATAAAAAAAACTTTAAATTCTCAAACAAGTCCATGCAAGTTGGCTCTGCTTCTCTGAATCTATATCAACACAGCCGAGAGTGCCACTCCTTTCAATCTCCTTGTTTTGTTTATATTAGTATTAAAGATATTTTGTCATCAACTTATTCCTATTAAAACAAGGAATTATTTTCCTTCTTATTCATAGTAAGCATACCCTCTTATGGACGAGGCTAAACCTACGAAAATGCATGCATATATATATATATATATAGAGGAGTATAGATAGTTTTTTTTTCGATAATTTATGTTTCTGACTTGGAGATTTTGAAACTATAAAATTCGGTTTACTTGATTAGGTTTTAAATCACTTAGTCAACTAAGTTAAACTCTGTTCAAATATTGGATCAACACTAGAATTTAAAATAAAATAAAATAATATCTTTTTAATTATAGATCAGAAAATTCATAAACAGATCTGTCTGGCAGGATTGTTATCACTTCTAGCATTCTAAACAGTTCGAAACCAAATGAAAATGCAAGGGAAGAGATCACCGTGCTGTCTGTACCTTCTCAAAACCACCTTCTCTTCAATTGGTTGCTTTTAATTGTTGATCGTCTTCCATGAGATACTCCAGTGGTTTAATTTCTGGACTTTCATTTTTATTACAGATCAGAAAATTCATAAAGATTTTATTCCTTGTAATAAAAGGGTAATACATTCATTTGACCACGAGGGTGGTAATTAACTCCTGTTATTGATGTAAGAAGTAACTTCCAAACTACAAATTACAGCACTTTTTTTTCTTGTTCATCCCTCAAAATCCCATATTCAAACCAAGGATGGATGCAGGCTTTGTATAATGTGACAATAATGCATTGTGTCAACGAGATGGAAGCGCTCTATGTTTGTTAAATTCAGTTTAGTTCCAGTAAATGATTTAGAAAACTTACAATTCAAAATTTAATTTAAATTGAATATCAAGTTAAATATAGTGAATATCACTAGATTTTTAGTGATTTAATTAACTTTACAAAACCTTCTAAAATGAATTGAATCAACGTCAATGAATTTTTCTTTTTAAAAAAGTAAAATAATATTATTTTAATACTTTTTTTTTCCATGTTAGTACTCCGACCAAGCCCCCGACAGTTATGGTCAACAAACGACGCAATGCAGCAGCAATTGCTCTAGCAAGTGACCTTGTGTACTCATTACATGGAAGAAAGATGCAAGATGCGGTCAGTTATGTCAGCAGCAGCAGCCTTGAGCTAAATTACACTATCGTTTCGCACATTTTCATATTTTCACAACTCGAAGCACTTTTCATATTTTCACACTTGAACATGGAAGTATATGGATGCATGGTCCCAAAGAACAAACAATCAACTCTTAATAGTCTTGAATATTTCCATTTCAAAAGAAAATATTCATGTTATCAGAAGCGAAGTTCCCAGAGAAAATTTCTCAAAAACCATAATATTTTTTCCTAGTTCTTGTGGACCTGTTGTTTCTTTAGTTCTAGCCATCATGTAAATGGGATGCATCGCATCTAACAAAAGGGATTCTTAACCTCTTAAGATTATCAAGTTATGTCAAATCAAAAATAAGGTAGAACAAGCTTTCATTAAGAATGTGATTGATGGCTATCAGATTCAGGTAATGGTGTTACCATCGAGCTATGAAGAAAGTGACAAGGACTCGTGGTCGCCTGGTGGTTGTGACCGGTGTGCTCTCTACGGCAGCTAAATGAGCCAGTCCCGGAGCAATGCCCTACCAACCAGAGAGTGATGGTCCCATTTTGCATCAAAATGGCCCTACTTTTGTTATTCAAAAATCTTTTTGTACATGGAGACTCTGTATAAAAATCAACTCAGTGAAGCACCAGCTTGGTTTCAGCCCCTGGTTGTCTCCTTGTACACAGTTTCTATAATAGCTAACACTCTCGAGATATATCGAATAATAAATGAAAAAGAAGACGCGACAACGTTAGAGGTATATTTTTCATGGGTAGAATTTTAAGTTGATTTTTAATATAAAAAAAAATTCATATCATGTACGCATTTTTTGGATAATTTTCTTCATAGTTATCTATTTTCAAACTCAGATTCCAATCCAAATTTGCAATCTACCTTCTTACAGAATGATGTTGTTCTCCAATCTGCTCTAAGGGATTTTTATAAATAAACAGCAAAATCTATAATATACAGTAGAAAGCGATGGTGTTTATAGAAAGCAACCTTTTAAGCCCGTAAAGAGAGAGGAAGGAATTTCTTAGGAACCTGTCAATTCAAGACTGGAGGTTTAATTGTTCTGTTCCAGAGCCAACCACTTCAGGCACAAACCAACAAGAGCAACCAAGTTAATGGGGCTCCGGCATGGACAGTGGTGGAGATTACAAGGATAATAGATTTGTGGCTAAAAAATTGCCAAGGAAAAAAAAAATTGAGACTCGGGGTATTTCTTCATAATTTAAATAATATAAATAAATAAATATAATGATAATAAATAAATTCATAATAAATAAAAGGACCTCAACTTGATCCCAGATTGCTAAACAATCTAATATTTTATTGGAAAAAATAAGAAAAAATAATTTTAAAAAATAATAAAAATATACCTGGTTAACTAGATTAACTCGCAAACTCTGTAGCTATAGGCTTAAGATTGTGATAATCTTGTGGGAAAAAAAGCAGGAAATAAAATTCGAAGAGCAATTCCTAATAAATCAAATGAGAACATGATAATTTCATCGAAAACAAAAAAAAATAAAAATTGAAGCTCAGTTACTAGCAAATACAATGTTGTTGGATAAAAATTAAAAAAAATACAAAAAAATAAAAAGTAAAAAAAACTTGATCCGACCATACTTAAATCAAGATGTAAAATATTTAACTCAATCATAATGTTAGGATAACCACATTTGAAAGCAAATTGAATAAAATCATGAAATTCAATTATTGAACAACTCAATGTCGAAGGACGAAAACAAAAAGTAATAATTAAAAAAACAAAAAAAACCCAAGTCAACTCGAATTAACCTATTAACCTCACAACTAGGAGTGAGCAAAAAAACTGAAAAACTGATTAAATCGAGAAAACAAAAAAAAATAACCGAAAAAACCAAACCGTGAAAAAAAACCTATTAAAATTTTTAAAATACCGACCGGTTTAGTTCGATTCGGTTTCAGTTTTATAAGCCTAAAACTGAAAAAACCGAGTCGAACCAAACCGAAAAAAACCTGAAAAAACTGAGCCAAACCGGTTTGAACCGGTTTTTGTCCTAAAAAACTGAACCGAAACTGGTCGGTTTGAACCGGGTTCGGTTCGGTTTCAGTTTTTTTAAAAAAAAAATTCGGTTTTGTTATTTTTTTTATAAAAACCGAACCGAATCGAAAATGATCACCTCTACCCACAACCATAACTCCATAATCAGGATAACCTAATAAGAATGAAAGCAAAAGAAAAGTTAATTATATCTTGGTAAAAAAATCACCTTGCCACCGATATCAAATTCAAATACATTATGGTTCAAGAGCACTCTTATTATTACACTGTTATAATAAAAAAGTGTTTGAGTATTGGGGAAGAATAATTTTTTTTTTGTTAATTATATGATAATATAAATGTAAAACACTAAAAAATATTATTACCAAAATTGTCTAGGTAACTAACTTGAGATATTACCACGCAAAAAATTTGAAGCAACGGATCAATAAAAAATCAAATCAGTGTTATTTTAACTTTTTAAAAAGAATTAAAATTAATAATTCCGGAAAAATTACCAAACCTTCGACCTTGTAATGCACATGTTCATAAAAAAATAAAACAATATTATTTTGACCAAGCTTTCAACCTGATCTGTAACTTTAAAAGAAGCACAGCGAATAAGAAATTCGAGTCATCATCCTCAATATGGTCGGTGACGGTAAGAGATTCTCGATGGATGACAGCTTTGCTGCGAGGGCTCCAATTAGGATAAAGAGATAAAGACTGTTTGCCTTTTCCATTTATTTTTTAATATTTACTCCAATTGATTTCTCTTTCGGTTTTTTTTCAAGACTTTCTTCTTTTTTGCCCGTTGAGAGGGGATAAAAAGGAGGAAAAAACTGCTTTTTCAAAAGTGGCCTTTGTTACCTGGAATTTTCCCATGTAACGACAAACGGTGCCGTAACGGTCCTTACCCCAGTTGTAGAAAAAGTAGACACAATTCATCACTTGCAAGTTTACTACGAGCTGTCACCCTCACCCCTCGACCCTCTCAATTTTTTGATTTGTTAAAAAGATAGGGATAATAAAATAAAATAAATATGTTTTTAAACATAGTAATTTTTTATTTTTAAAAAATATAAGATACAATGAACATGTTTCATTTATTTATATTATCTTTGTTTTATCTATTTCAAAATAATAACCAGATATACTTAATAAAAAAACCACTTTAAAAAATAAAATCCAAAAAAAAAAAAGCAAAAGTAGTAATTTAATATATATATATATATATATAATTTGCTATAGATGATGGGTCTTGAATCTCCATTTGGTTTGAGTTTTAGTGCGGTGAAAAAAAATTTTAAAACTTGCTTTTTACTATGGCTTTTTATGTATTAAATTGGTTGTATATTAAAAAAATTTATCATGAAAAACCCATTATACCTGCGTTTTTAATGCAGGAATTATTGGGCCCACGCATGTGAATTAAGTTTTCATCCGTTATCAAACATTTGTTTTCCGTGGTTGGTTTAAAACACAGAAGCAATCACGAAAACAAACGTCTCATAACCATACTATACTCACAAACTTGGTCTCTACCCCTTAAAATAGGTATAAATATAAAAAAATTGTACATTTCATTTTACTTAAAAAAGAAAACTTATGTTGGGAGTGAACAAAATTCAATCTCTTATGTTTCCATTCTAAAAAATAATTAATCATGTAATTGAATTGGTTGAAACTTTGGTCTCCTCTACGCATGCTTTCTTCCCTTTTTTTTTTCAAACATCAAGAAATTATATTGTCCTTTGGCAACGATATTCACCCACATTAGTCAATGATAATTACCCCACATCTCTCAATTTTTTATGTGCTTTGTCTAGGAATACCAAGGCAAAGAAGAAAATTGGTACCATCGGGTTGCTGGCATGGAGATGCTCCCTTGAATTATTTTTTGTTTGATTGCTATAGCTTCTGTAGTTTCATTTTGACGATGATACCACTCCCTTGTAAATTTGTTTCTGGGGGCGGGGGCGGGGGCGGGGGGGTATGTATCGAAGTATGATTTTATCAGTGTTTTAATTTGGGTTTTTGGAGTTATTCGATAAGTCGTGTGCTTTCTATAGTATTATTATTATTCTGTAGGATTCTAGCTCAAAAGAAAGTTGTGAGGAACTATTTTATGGTGAATAAACCTGTTTGAAAGTATATCATTTGTTTGAAATCTTGACACTAACGAAAAAAGAGATTTAATCTTCATGTACAAAGTTAATTAAATAATAGTTATTAAATTCAGTGTTAATTTGTGAGATGACTTTATTAGAGAATAATATAAACTATATTCTAGGCATAGTTTTGAAACTCGGTCCGGCCCGGCGGGTTGACCTGAGGCTAGAACCGGGGCGGGTTGATGAAAAAATAGGAAAAGTCATGACCCGGTGTGACTCGGCCGACCCAGCGGGTTGACCTGGTGACCCGATTGACTCGGCAAAACCCGGTTGCAACCCGTTGACTTTTATTTTTTTATTAAAACGACGCTGTTTTGAATTTTTTTTTTAAATAGGGATTGACCCGGTCGACCCGGTCAAAACCCGAAACCCGGGTCTTGGACCGGGCCGAGTTTAAAAACTATGATTCTAAGATCTCATCTAACAGTTTAATCTATTGAGTTAAATTGATTCTTTGACATGCTATCACTTGAGGCTAACTAAGTCCATATTTTAGTTAAATAAAATAAAATATTAATATAGTAAAATCTAATTAACTCAACTAGGTTTTTAATAATATGGTATAACCTTGTCAGGTTAATATCAATGAATTATTAAAAAAATATTATTATTATTTTAATAAAAATAATTGATCTAATGACATGTAAACTGATATGATAACCGAGTGATTCTAGCTTCTTTTTTTTTTAATGAGTTTTCAAATTATGTATGATAATCAATGTTATTCAATCTAGTTCGGTTCAACAAATTAGTTTATTGATTAATCAATCTAAGAATTTAAATTGGGTTTCATATAAAAATTAAAGGAAGCTGATCTGATCAAAATCCAAGTATGATCAGTTTAATTTTTAAAAAAACTTTTCAAAACAAATTTTTTTAAAAAAAGAGATTGGAACAACATAATTTTAAATTAATCAACCTAATACGAGACCAGGATCTTAAAACGGTACAAGTTTAATAACATTCTTGACAACTATGACTTCAATACAAACTCATATTTCAATTTGTACATTGACCCAGAACCCAAAATAAAATTGAGACCTTGACTCTTCTTGTCTCTTGAATCCCAATGGGTGCGATCCTCTAGCAGAAAAACACAAACTACTATTCAAGTCTTTGTTAGAATGGATAGAATTGCAACGTAAGACTCGTGTCCAAATCAAACACAACATTCTAAACCAGGATTTACATGTGAGGAAAGTTGTTAAGTCAAGAGAAAAATGATGCAAGAAGGACTCTATCCTCGTCAATTATCAACTCCATGCTGCATCTTTCAATTAGTTGAATTGGTGGATTCTAATAATACTTAGTGAGGTGTGAGCACACCAATATCTTTGTAAAACATGATTGAAATGTTGAATTGAAAAATGAAATAAAATGATGATTTATTCACATTATAAAGCAAAAATAGCAAATTATTCAAGTCCACGAATTTAACCTCTTGTTTGGAATTGTGTTTAGATAGGAGTTGTGTAAATTTTAATTTTTTTATGTTTTCAAATCATTTTGATGTCTGATATCGAAAATAATTTTTTTAAAATAAAAAATAATATTATTTTAATATATTTCCAAGCAAAAATCACTTTAAAAACTAATCATTGCCATAACCCTAAATATCCCTTTAATACATGATTTCACTATTTTTTTTCTTAATTACTTGGGTTAAGTAATTAGTTTTTGAACAAGTATATAAATGGGATGATAACCATACCAACACAATTTGGTCGGCTCAATGATTAAAATGGAATTTGGAGCAAAATATTTTTCATCCATTCATTGAGATATCTTTTATCTCGACGTAGATGGGAGAGAGAACCTATAAAGTAAAAAATAAATAAAAAATACCATAACTTTATGTATAATGACAAATTTGGAATAGTATGTTTGTCATTTATTCTCAACATCCAAATCAATAAAGAATCTTACTATAGAGCATGTCTACTAATATTAGTAATGCGTACATGTTAATTTAATAATTAGATCTAAATAAAATTTATTTTATATTTATATCTTAGTTTTTTCAATTAAATAATCTTTTATCTTACCATTTTTATTCTGTCATGAGACAATAATCTAGTATTATTATCTTGGATTACTCATTAAATTTGGGTAGTATTAGATATATATATATATATATATATATATATATATATATATATATTTGTTTTTTCTTTGTAATTTAAAGATTTAAAATAAATAAGGCCTTGCTAACAATTATTTGACCACGCATGTGACGCCCATAGAAACACTGACGGCTAATATTGGCAATTACGACGCCACGTAATTTATCACCATCTTGGATATCATGCCGTTGAGTGCGTCAATACTCGCACTGGGAGGACGTGACAACACTGTCCACTAATATCATAGGATAAATTTCCGATAAAATGCACTCAACGCTCTTTATTTTTTCTTCTAGGAAAATTTATTTTTTTCGTTTAGATTTTAATTAATTATTGAAATTAAATTCTTGATACTCTTCAATTGATTTAGATGTCATCATCCAAAGCAAGAAGGTTTAAGAGTTTATTAATAGAGATTGCAATATTTTAAAATGTTTTCTTATTTGAAAATATATTAAAATAATATTTTTTTATTTTTTAAAATTTATTTTTAATATCAGAATATCAAAACAATTTTAAAATATCAAAAAAAATTAATTTAAAATTAAAAAAATAAAAATAAATCCAAAAAAATAAAAATGATTGCAAGTTTAATTATAAAAGTTATCTTCCTCATCAACCTTTATCACATTCAAACTTGTAAATTCAGGCATAGATAGTAGTATTTGCTCCTTTGTTTTTTAAGAAGGAGATATAATATTTTTATTTGTCGGCGTGTTATTATAACCCAAGACCCAATTAGCGTAAGGTATAAACTAATTTTGATTTAAAAAAAATAAAAAAAGAATTTACTTGATTTAAGAATGATTCATGACTTGATGAATCTCAAGTAAAATCTAGATAAAATCCAAGCAAAAAATTCATTATTTTTTTTAAAAAATTATTTTAATCAAAATAATATTATTTTGATTATTTTTTTAAAAAAATATCAAGAATAAACGCACGACTCGGATAAAAAAATTATTAAGCCTTATCTTAACCCCTGCTTTTTACAACTAGGCCATGGACAGTAGACAAGGAAGAGGAATCAATTCTCTTACAGCAAATAGAACCCTACCTATCTTGAGCCTATTCACAACTCTACTAAAAATAGCCTCTCAATTATACATAATTTTTGGGGATTTTCACTACAATCATGAGCGCCATCCTCACTTCTAAGCTCCATAGACAGAAACACCCCATTCCACGCGCCATCATAGCGCGTAAAAAACTATTATCACCAAGCCAGACACATCGTTAATGGTGCGTTTGGTTCTTCTACTCTCGATTTCATCTTATTTGATCTCTATTCTATTCTTTGTTTCAATATCACCCCT
>Ga0307515_10006630_pt1 | contig 23083 bp, 22 predicted proteins | sample 17_EM_MG_FD_194513 | JGI IMG/M metagenome (GOLD analysis project Ga0307515, IMG submission 194513) | Populus trichocarpa ectomycorrhiza microbial communities from riparian zone in the Pacific Northwest, United States - 17_EM | ecosystem: Host-associated > Plants > Roots > Unclassified | place... | reverse complement strand
GATGAACATTGATCGATGGCCGGAGATGTGAGTCGTGCATCCGCAATCGATGAACCAATCACTGGATGAAGCACTTGAGCTGGCCACCATCCAATAGTTCTCGATCGAAGTCGTGAGAGTCGAAGTAATCTCAGTCGATGCTTTTGCTGCGGTGTCTGCAGCCTTTGGAGGATCGCCGCGTTGCTTGCTCAAGCAGTTCTCGGTGGTGTGCCCTCGCCGCTGGCAATGAAAGCACTTCCGTAAATCCTTCTCTTTCCTATCGTTGTCTCCCTTATTATCTCTCTTGTCATCTCTCTTATCCCTCCTTGGACTTCCGCCGCATTTACCGGCTTTACCGCCATTACCATCACCTTTGCCACCCTTCTTTTCAAAGAGCAGAGCTTCTGGAGCGAGCCCATTCTCTCTCTTGATTGCAGCTTCCGTTTCGACAAGCTTGGTGACAATCTCATCGGGGGTGGCGGTCATCGTGGCATTTTTGTCCATCATGAGCTCCAGGAAGACTTTCCACTCATCGTTCCTTGGGATTCCGCGAAGGAGGTAGAAGATGTGCTCTTGCTCACTCCTCTTGGCGATTGTCTTTGCAGTGTCCTCATCAGTGTCAGTGGTCGATGGCCCAGCGCAGAGATTGTAATACTTGACTTTCCGATCGATCCGCGATGCGTAATTGTCGACATCTCCGCAGTCCTGTAGCTTGATGCTCCAAAGGTCTTCCCGAATCTCGAAGATGTTGATCTTTAGCTTTGACTTGTAGGCTGATGCTAGCTTCTCCCAAAGCGTCTTCGCATCGTCGACGACTGTGTATTCCGCTTGAATCCTCGGCTCCATGCCGAGTAGGATAGTCGATCGGGCAACACCATGGCGATTCATCCAGTCTTTGAAAGCGGCCTTCTCTGTAGCGGTCGCGTTTGCTGCTGGCTCTTCCGGCTTGTCGTCGTATCCTTTGATGATTCCATACACTTGCTTCTGCTCGAGAAGTAGGGCCATCTCGGTTGCCCATTGTGCATAGTTCGTGCCATTGAACTTGTTGATGGTGATCGTAGTCGAACTCATCCTGTAACGAGATGTTATATTGTAATCGTCAGCTATCATTGTCTCTCAGAGTGTGCGGGTGATGTCCAGCAGCCGCCGTCAGAAATACGGCGGGGTGCGGGGTAATTGCTTAGCTTGTGGAGACGCTTCTCCGTGACGATGTCCACTCGACAAATCAAAATGGAACTATTGATCGTCGGTTCCCTTTTTAAACGCAATGGCTCATAACCTGTTGTACGGTGGCGTGTGCTCGAGTAGTCGAGTGTGTGTGGGCGTATGCGAAGGTGTGTCTATTGGATCGTGTAACGAGACATGTCGCATCGACATAAGGTCGATCGATGACTAATGGTGCTAACTACCAAAGAGGCAAGTTACATCATAGTCCTTGGCATAGTGATATCCGTACTTCCAATCAGCTCAACATGATGTCTATCTTCAAGTGACTGTTAAGCGAGAAAGCAAAAGTTATATCAGTGAAGAAATATACTAACAAAATTGAAGTGAGTGATGTCATACGTGTCATAGAAAGTGCGGTCAATGCGCATGACGAATCTGTCTGAACAACGACCATTATGGTACATTCATCCATGTATCCAACTGCATAACTGTCCGAACAGAGCTTGTGCACATGATTGCGATATTTGAAATTGATTATGGTGCATCATGGAAATCGCGGACAAGGAGCTGCATAAGGAAACGTGAGGAAGTCAAGCTATATTTACGAAAAATTGGTGAAATGATCTACATGCCGTCAATTACCGGCAGAAAGCGTGGGAATGTGATGGGGCCACGTCATTTCTCACTCAGATAGTGTGGATTGCAATTGATCAGAAATTGAGAGCTAACAAAACTCCTGGATGCAAACAATAATACATACAAACGCAATGTTGGATGTCAATAATGTTTATAAGATTCGTTCCATACAATTATTGTCTGTACAAAAGCTGTTTCGATGTGATTAATCTATGTGTCAGCAGAGTGTCAACAATATTTAGTCTTACACATTTGGCAATCAATGGGCGGCATTGTCACATACTGCTGATGTGAATGTATTACTGGGCATTATAGCGAAAAAGGCAAATGACACTCTCGTTGCCACATTCTAAAAATGAGCTTCAACAGAACATCACCACAGCATCAACAATTTGTGGCATTGCATTTTGGAACATCCAGAGGGCTGCGCAGTGACATTAACTCATAATCGAACTATCCACCACCTTTCTAGGCAAACATGTTTATGGCAACATCACTACTGCATCCTAAAAATGAGCGTCAACGGAGTGTCAACGACTTCTGGCCTTGAATCAGAGATAATGCAAGGGCTGTGCGGCATTATTACTCCCTAATCAAACTGTCCGCCATCTTTCTTGGCAAAAATTGTTGTGACAACATCGGTACTATAGCCTGAAAATGTGTGTCAACGGAGTCTCAACGGCTTTTGCCCATGCATCTGGCAAATTCCAATGGCTGAGTGGTGACATTTAGCCATAATCATAATAATGGCCGTCTTGCTAGGCAAAAATCGCTGCGACAACATCGCTACTATGTCCTCAAAATGAGCATCAACGGAGTGTTAAAGTCTTTTGGCCATCCATCATGGAAAATGCAAGTGCTGGGCGGCAACGTTACGCCATAATCGAACTGTCGGCCGCGTTTCTTGACAAAAATGGTTGCGACGACATCGCTACTATGTCCTAACAATGTGCATCACTGGAGCATCCACGCCTTTTCGCCATGCATGTGGGATATTCCAATGGCTGAGCGGCGACATTAAGCCATAATCATACTATCGGCCGCCTTTCTGGGCGAACATTTTTGCGACACCATCTCTACTATGTCCTAAAAATAAGCGTCAACGGAGGGTCAACGATTTTTGGCGTTTCATCATGGTCAATGCAAGTGCTGTGCGCCGACATTAAGCCATAGTCAAACTATTGGCTGCTATTCTACGCGAACATGGTTGTGACGACATCGCTAGTATCTCCTCAAAATGAGGGTCAACGGAGCATCAACGACTTCTGGCTTTGCATGTTGGACAATGCACGGGCTGTACAGCGACATTAACCCATAGTTGATCTATCGGCCAACTTTCAAGGCAACCATGATTTCGAGGACATTGTCACTATGCCCTAACAATGAGCATCAATGGAGCGTCATTGATTCAAGGCATGGCATCGTGGACAATCAAGGGGCTATGCGACTGGATTGATCCATAATCGAACATTGGCCCCGTGTCTAGGCAAAAATCGTTACGACAGGACTGTTACCATGTGACAAAACTAGCGTCGACGGAGTGTCAGTGGAGCTTCAAAGAATTTTGATCTTGCATCTTGGATAATCCAACGGCAATGGAATGCAGATAACCCACAATGAACCCATCGGCAGCCTGAATTGGCAAAAATGCTCGTGACAATATCGCGTCTGCCTCTTTCAATTGAGCGCCCACAGAGCATCACCAGTTTTTGTGGAGGCTCAGAATGCTACACAGCGATGAACTGCATTGTGCTGTTCCTGAATGGAGTTTCCAGCGGTCAGTCTTTCCAATTTGACCTTGTATACAACTTCACAAATATGCATGCAATGTCTTACAGATCCGATTTTTTTGCTTGTAGCTGTAGAGTCAATATTTAAGAACCCGCAGTCCGCTTAATTGTATCATCATTTTCAGCAGTCTGTCGTGTCGGATTACCCAGCTTTCTACTGCCTGCCGCCATATCCAATTCAATATCTTTGAACACATCACTGTTTGAGGTTATGATCACTTCCAAACATGAATGTGTCTTTATTGGTCATTTGAGAGATCTTGATTCACAAATCATCTTCGATGCTTGGTGGGCTTCGATGAATATAGGCTCGAAACATCCTATTGACTGCAGTAATTCTAGACCTGCGCCTGCATGGCGATTCCATTCACACTGCGGGATTGAGGAGACCAGCAGCCGTGGCATCGTATGTATCGTTTGGTATCAAGTTTTTCGCCATCCATCAGAACTTGGGACCAGCTCAATGGGCAAGCACTTGGTGGCAAAAGCTCTCATCGCAATGTTAAATGAATTAACAGAGTCAGAGGTCACTGAATTGACTACTTCGACGGTCGATGAAACAGCTTTCGCCATCCTGAAGAGGCAAGGATGTGAAGGAATGACAATAGTAAGTTCGCAGAGTCAAATCATATTTGAATTCCAGGTTATTCCATATTGACCGAAATGACTGATAAAACATTCCAAAATGGCAGCTAAGGACTTTGAAACTTCCGAATTTCACGAAGACATGTGGAATCGCTACCTCCGGTTTGGATTTGTTTCGGCCCATATTCCATAGAACTCTATATCCAATCTGGAACTTTGATGGTCATATAAGGCATTACGCGTTGAACTCGTGCTGCCATCCACTGCAACCTGTAGCATCATTTGCCGCAGGGACTATGCACTGACGGTGGATGCAATGAAGAAGCAGTTGCCGTCACGAAATAAAGTTAGTTTAGCTCTGGACGGAGGGACATTAAAGAATAAACTAGCCATAATGTCCGGCATTGCTTACTATATGGAGTGAAATTGGGCATTGCGTGAAGTTCAATTCACTTTCGATGAGGTTGATCACCTATTCTTTTCTGCTACCAAAAGCTAAATAAAGATGATAGGTCAAGAGCCAACATACTGGAGCAAGGCTAGGCGTACATTTGAAGAATGTGCTTGATCGTTTTGAACTTACCAATGGCTGTTTGCTTGGAATTACAACTGAAAATGCTCCTCAGATTACTCAGTGACACACGACCTGCAATCGACCCTTGAGGCCTCTGGAATCGAGTGGCCTGCATTGAGGAACCATATCCCATGAATGGCGCACATCATACAGCTGGCTTCAGGTGCATTCATGAGCAGTCTCAGGGTAAAAGGCCGCAACAAGTCTTGGGACGCCCCTGAGCACAATCAGCAATTGGGAGAGAATGAAAGCGTAGACATCAGGAAGAGTCAAAGATGTCGCACAGAGTGCAATGCTTGAATCAACAAGGTGTCGGCCATGAGATCAGGTTTAGCATTGATAATTGAGACAGTATGTATTTCATGATATTTTGAAACGTCTGAAACTGACCTTCGTATGGCAGAGAATACTTGCTGTATCGATTCGGCCGACACCTGGTCGCGGAAATGAGTTCATCGACTGTCAAAACCCGAAAGTCCACATTTCAGTACTTCCGATTATGGATGTGAAGACACATTGGAACTCAACACTGGAGTTGATCAAGTGAGCCAACTGATTACAGGAATTCACATGCGAGTCCCTCCAAAATCCACAATACACCGATTATGGGCCACTTTTCACAACTCAGGATGAATGGACCATTGTGAAGAATATCATGGAAGTATTAAGGCCATTTCGATATTGGACCCTGTGGATGTCGAAGTGACATACAGTCAGATTGCATCATATTATCGCAATGTACAATGACATGTTCGATCGTATGGATGCCGAGATGCGAGCTTTGGCTGAGAAGATGACTCCGTGGAAGGAGGACTTGTTCTTCGCTGTGAACTTAACTCGACAGAAGCTGTGGAAATACCACCCTGAAGTGACTTCAATGGCAGGAATGGTTCTCATTGCTGGACATATGCTCGGTCCTTTCCGGAAGTTGCGATCGTTTAGGAAGTGGGACAAGGGAATGTATATTAATCCTGAGGTTGGGACATCCTATACTACCCAATACCAAGAGGCCTTTCTGACGTATGTGGAGTATGAATATTGTGCTAAACATCGACATGTGCCAGCCATTACACTCCAAACCTTACCGAGCACCAAACTCGTCCCCTCTGCAACGGCTTCTGGATCCTGTCAATTATCCTTTGATCCATATGATTGGTCCAGCGATGATGAGGAATACTCAACGCCTAACAATGTGGCCGAGACGACACCCCGATGAAGTGATTACCACTCTGACCCAATGGAGATTAGTGGTACATTTTGTTTACCGGACATACCCGACCGGTGGTGCCAACGATGGGAAACGCACTCCAAGAACGCTGATCTCTCCAATGTTGCATGCGATATGTTCTATATCATACCACATGGAGTCGGAGTGGAGGCCTGGTTTTCCCTTGGGCAAGATGTCATTGACTGGGGGCAGTCGAAAACAACAGGCGAGACCCTTCATGAAAAAGTCGTTCTGAGGCTGTTTGCTTGAGCCAATACTGGGATCTTGGTGGGAAATAACCCAGTATCCGATACAACGAACATGGAAAACAACTCGGAAATGAACAAAGAGCCAGAGGAAAGGAAATTGCACAGAATGGCCAAGGTTCACGACTTTTTGGATATGTGGCAGGGCAGCCAGAACCTACATGCTACACAGAAGGAATCTCGTGATCAAAACAAACAAATGACAGCTGTTGGATACATTTCAGACACCGAAGCGATCATCGAAACCTCCTGGTCACTCTTTCGACATGATGGTGTGGGTGCATTTAAATTGTCAGAAAGATCACCTTTGCCACCAGCTTTGACTGCAAAGGACCTGCCTAGAGGATGAACTTGGATCTTGAATGTCCACTGAATCCTGAGAATCAACCGTCATCCAGTCGAAAATGAGCAGGATAGCGCACCTGAAAGCATTGCAGACACTAAAAATTGGCTGAACTGGAATGGTGACTTCAATAATCCAAATGACAGCGGAGACGATTGCGTGGCAGATGATGAATCAGATATGGAGCACAACAACGGCATCGAGCTTCCGGAATGCCCAGAGCAGCAGGATGTGAGTGCCGCGCCAAATGTTCCCGGATTGGTTCGACCAACATGGAAGTCAAACAGACTGGCTGAAGTGGTGTTGGTCACGGTCAATGCAATAGAAAGGAGGAGAAATGAAGGAGTGAAGAAAAAGTAGGACAGATTGCGTCAATGGTTCACCAGCTTCATTATGTAGCTTGACCGAGAGTTTCAGTTTGGGATATATTATAGGTGAATGGTACGAAGTTGCTTGTGAATATCGTTCGTTAAACAGATGTATAGCAGGCACAATGAATCTTTTGGCGAGATACATCATTTTGAGTCAAGTGAGAGTAAACAGTGCATGAATGTTACGTCGCTCGGCTTTGCCACAGGTCCAAGTTTCAATCGGACAGAAAGAAAACCAATAAGGACAAGTCATGATGAAAACAATTATCAACGGCAGCAGATCTTCAATGTACAATACATTAAAATGAGCGTCAATGGAGCGTCAACGTTTTGTGGTGTTGCAAGTATGGTGATTCACCAGTGACTTGGTCATTGTTATTCATAACGGACGTATTGGCAGCTTCTATAGACAAATGAGATAGCAACATGGTCTCCACCCCAGTCCTAGAATGAGTGTCAACAGAGTGTCAACGATTTTCAGCATTCCATTTTGGATTAGGTATATTCCGATTGGTTGCAGGCAGCCATTTATCAGATACTGGCAGCCATTACAGGCAAAAACAACGGCAACATACTCCCTGCTGCATCCTGAAAATGAGCGTCAATGGAGTGTCAACAGTTGTAGGTCTTGCATATTTTGGAATCAAGGCATTGCGCATATTTTCGCGCGCATAACAGTATTGTTGACCACCTTGATAGGCAAAAATACCATATATCAAAGGTGAAACACAGATACCAAATTAATCAATATTGCAAAGTGCACAACATGCAAAAGCACATTATTGGTTGCGGAAAACGCGATTTTGATGAGATACTATTAACAAACTGCAAATACAAAAGCCTTATATGAATCTACAGCTGGACCCGCTGGGGGACCCGCTGAGAACCAGCCCAATTCAGACTGGCTGGGATTTTACCATGGATTCGTACCCGTGTGGACAGTTCAAGTTTCTTGACGACCCGGACCCCCAATTTGGCAACAATTGGGTTTGGACCCGGACCTGGACCCAAAGTGACGGTCCGGAACAGTTGCTAACACTATGTGTCGGGGATGTTTTCTCAACTGCATCCACGGTCAGTACATAGTCCCTCCGGCACATGTTGCTCAGGGTCGAGGCGTACCGCCGCCCAAGGTCTCTTCGTAATGCTTGATATGACCGTTATACCTCGAGATTTTACAAAGCATTCCGTGGGATATGAGCCGAAACAAATCCAAATATCAGGTAGCGATTCCACATGTGTTGGTGAAATTCCGAAGTTTCCTAGTCCTTAGCTGCCAGTTTGGAACATTATGTCTGTCATTTCGATCAACATGGATTAAGCGGTATGTCAAATATGAATTTCCTCTGCGAACTTAGTATTGTGATTCCTCGACTTCCTTGCCACTGTAGGAACACCAAAGTTGTTTCTTCGACCATTTAACTAGTAATTCAGTAACTTCTGACACGGTTAACTTGTTTAACTTTGCGATGTGAGCTGTTGCCAGCAAGTGTTTTCCCATTGAGCTGGTCCCATGTTCTGATGGATGGCGAAGAACTTGATGACAAACCATACATATGATTCCAGGGCAGCCAGTCTCCTCAATTGCGCAGTGCATATAAAATCGCCATGAAGACACATGTCTGGAATTATTCCAAACAATCGGACGTTTCGAGCCCACATTCATTGATGCCCACGAAGCATCGAAGATGATTTGTAATGTTAGGTCGCTGCAATCACGAATAAAGACTCCTTCATGTTTGGAAGAGATCACAACCTCTAGGAATGAATGATTGAAAATTTTTGAATCCGACAGGGCGGTAGGAATTAGAACTCTGGGTAATATGACTTGAGAGACAGCCGAAAGTAACGTTATAGTAAAGCAGAATGCAGATTCTCAAATATTGGCTCTAGAGCTACATGCAAAAAAATCAGATCTGTGAGACATTGCATGCATATTTGTCAAATTGTATACAAGGACATATTGCAAAGACTGACCACGTAAAACACAATTTAGGAACAGCACAATGCACTTTATTGCTGTGTAGGTTGCCAAGCCTCCACAGAAAATGTTGATGCTCCATGGGCGCTCAATTGTAGGAGGCGGACACGATATCGTCACTAGCATTTTGGCTGATAAACGCTTCCAGTGGGTTGATTGTGGGTTAGCTGCGTGGTATTGCCCTTAGAGTATCCAAGATGCAAGATCAAAAATCGTTGACACTCCGTTGGCGCTCATTTTCAGACATGGTTACGATGTTGTCACAACCATATTGGCGTACAAAGCCTGCCCATTGTACGTTTATGGATCAATGTGGTCGCACAGCCCCATTATTTTCAAAGATTCATGGCCTAAGATCTTTCACACTCCGGTGATCCTCATTTTCAGGGCATAGTTACAATGTCATTGAAAGCATTTATGCCATGAAAGGCAGCCGATACTTCGATCATGGATCAATGTTGTGGCACAGCCCCTTGATTATCCAAGATGCAATGCCAAAAATCAGTGACACTCCGTCGATAGTCATATTTCATGCATAGCAGCGATGTTGTCGCAACCATTTGTGCCTAGAATGGCGGCCGACAGTACAATTATGGGCTAATCTCGCTGTAAAACCTTGGGATTTTCCAATATTCAAGGCCGTAAGTCATTGACGCTCTGTTGACGCTTATATTTAGGATGTAGTAGCATTGATATCGCAACTATTTCTGCTTAGAAAGAACACTAATGGTTCTATTATGAGTTAATATTGCGGCGCAGCCCTTAGAGTCATCCAAGATGCAAGGCCAAAAATTGTTGACACTCTGTTGACGCTCACATTGTTCACATTGAAACAGCCTTCGTACAATCAATAATTGTACCCAATGAATTGTATATGCATCATTGACATCCGATATTGCGTTTGTAAGTATTATCATTTGCATGAAGGATCTTTGTTATCTCTCAATGTCTGATGAACCTCTATTCAGGGTATCTAAGGGATAGATGACATGGCCCTGTCACATACCTGCGCTTCTGTCTGGCAATTTATGGCATATAGATCGTTTCACTAGTTTTTGGTAAATATTGCTCAAGTTTCTCACCTTTCCTCATCCAGCTCCTTCTCCTCGATTTCCATGACATACCATAAGCAACATCAAATATCTCAACCATGTCCACCAGGTCTGTGCGGAGAGTTATGCAGTTGGTTGCATGGATGAATGCAGCATGACCATCATCTTTCAGACAGATTGATATTGAGCACTGACCGCGCTTCGGATGACTTGTAAGACATCACTCACTTGAATTTTGTTAGTATAATTCGTCACTAATTTGGCTGTTGCTTTCACACTTAACAGTAATCAGGAAACAGAAATCGAACGTGTTGAGCGTGTTGAAGCCTGAGTAGGATTCTGCAGCTTTCGCATTGTGCATTCGACCCTTGCACCTACACAGACGAATTATCATGTCTCACAATTTGGTCACTAACATCAAGAAAAAGCTGGCACATAGCAAAATTGGAACACATATTGCATTTCACAGAGATATGATGTCAAAAATACAAATTTGTCTCATTATTCATCCGCTGACGCAGGAGCCGTCACCATATCTCTGTCCGAATCCGATTTCTATATGGTGATTAGCTGGGGATGCTATATGCAGGGGTACAGCTTAGAGGATCAACCGGCTTCGCAATCAGGAAAGGTGTCAAATCGGGCCCTGTGGCGGACACAAGACCGGGTTTACTTGTGTTCGACTTCAGCTTCCCACAACCTAGCCTTATATGACTACTTCCTGGTCGAGAAGTCCCTTGCGGCATTTGCAATGTTCTGGGGACCATGTCAAGACACTCCATATGCTCTGCAAATGTTGTCAGTGCAGGTGCCACTGTATCATCTTCCGTTTGTGGTTGAATCACTGCCGGAACCCTCAATTCTGATGTGCCGTACTTCCTGCAGCTTTCACGGAAGTAGTCGGCTGCATCCTCCCATCCTGGTTGTGTCAATTTGTCAACCTTCATCCGCATCAGCCAAAACCACTCCATGCGCTGCTGCACTGTTTTGGTGATTGTGCCCATCACCCAGCCTGGTTCATCATCTTCGCTCAGCTTGCCCTGCTCTATCTCTTCATCATCTTCATCTTCCCAATCTTCCCAAACCCTCCCTTTGTTGGAACTTGCGATATTGCTCAGACTCTCTCCGATAGCAACCATCATCTCAAAAAATGTTTTTTTGGGCGCACTGGTCGTCAATCCTGAGTTTCCAGCTGCCTCTGTATCTTCCTGCTGCTGCCTGATCGCTGCCTCTGCGTCTTCAACTCGCTTTCTTGCCCCAGCGGTTTCTCTCTCAACATAATCATCAATCCATTTGTTTTTCTCTTCATTGCTTAAGAAGTTTGTGTTTCTTCGTTTCTTGGCCGCAAGCTTCTTTCTGGATCGCAAGCTGCGCAATCCCCCTATCCGCTCTCGCCTTTATTCCCTCATGACGTCGTTGGGTGGACCGCTTTGTCAATTTGCTAGATTTGGCTGCCGGAAGTGGCAAATAGTTCTTTTTCAGAGCATTGACCATTATAGTTTGCATTGAGTTTGTTGTTGGGCGAGATATTGGATGTTGCAAGTCATGGACAATATGGAGGCAAGCTGTGTTTTTTATGTCAAGGTTGGTACGTTTACTCATCTTGAACAGAGCAAAATCTCCCTTCTGAATGTCAACAAATTCGGAATAGTTAAGCTAACCGTACAACATGACTTCATTGTGAGCATCAGTTTCGTGTAATCACCTGGGGATTATTTCAGGCCAACATCGACAGATGTCCTTCCCCTCAAACGATATCCCGAAAATATCTGAAAATGATGCGATTTTGGCTGTCGTTAATCGGAATTGATCCCTGTTAACACACAACGTACATTGGACTGACTTATTGCACATCGCAGGGCAGTTGGAAACATCTGCAACTGGTAGCCATACTCAGCAGGATTCACCTTGAGTATAAAGATCATGTTGGCTGCTACTGATTCTATTCTGACATGAAGATAACTATATAGTCCTCAGGGCTTCCCACTTCTTTTTGTTATCATCTTCCTCTCCTATTCCACACCAGCAAATCATGGATACACAACCACCTCAGCCAGGTGAGAGCAGATCTAAATGCAGCCGATTGGCAGGCGCTACATTAAATATGGCAATCATAGGCACACCGCAACAATGCAGACACCAGTTAGTCCACCACGATGCTGCCAATGCAGTCAACAACCATATGATCCAGGATGCACATTTATCAATCATCCATAAGACTGGAAGCAGTAAAAATCAAAAGCAGCTTGCAGTTGGATGTGAGTCTATCCATATCAAGGTGAACGGCCGTCAACTGACTGTATGATGTACCGCGGGTGTCCGTAGTGAGCTACTTGACCAATTTCTGCTGCCCATAACGGGAAACCTCCATGGTCGACAGAGGCATTTTCCGCACAGTCTGCAACATTGAACATCATGATGTTATCAGCTCTGGGATTTCTGTGTATGAATTTCCTGATAAGCATCCCTGTGAGTGGACAAAACAGGCTTTGATCACCATAGAGAAGGCTACGGAAGCGTATATGGTAGATGTAATAGCCGAATCTCATTGTTAGAAGCAGCAACTAATTTCTTGTAGGTTTTCGATATGTCTGCAACTATGGCAGCGCAAGGAGGTCGGGTACAGCTGGAACAGTCCGACATGTGCCTGGCCTTGAATATCGCCAAAATGACTAAAGATGGGTTTTCATGCACCGTAATCGAGGAAACAAAATATCTGATCAAGATACCTCGCACTGATGTCCAAGAAGAGAAGAAGGAGGGTGTTGAGTTTCTGGGGCATAAACAGGTGATGGCTGCGATAGAAATACACCCGGCTATGATTCTTCAGAACCACACATCCGGAAGCCTTCCTTGCCAAAATGGAACCGCAAAGAATCTGCATACACGCTGGAGACGCACAGGAACAGGTGCACCTGCACCCACCCGACGCGGACGGCCGGCGCCCCACCTGCCCGGCACTCCACCCGCCCAAACTGGTAACAATACCGGAGCCCAACCCTCCCAAATCGTCAATTCGCTGGCCTGGTATGCGTATTCTCATTCATCTCTTCCCTGTGCTTAATTTTTCAATCTTGATGCATCTACCCAGAATAGCCAGCACAATACAGATTTCGATCCAGATACACTGACTGATGAAGGAACATCCACTGTTTAGTACACTGTCTGTTCTGTGGTAATGCAGCTAACATCCATTTTGAAGACCAGAGCAGCCAGTTGAGTGAACCTGCAAGTAATGACAAGCATCGATTGAAAGGCACGGGATTTTGGAGATAATTATTATATATTTATATGTATTACCAAACAACATTGTAGTGATCAAGATGAAAGTAAATGAAAACGCTAGAAAGGCTGCCAAAACAATGTGAATGATGGACTACGCCAAATCAAATGATTGCATATTGTGGATACACCCATGCCATAATGAGTGTCAACGGAGTGTCAACAACTTTAGGTCATGTTCATCTGGTAATTGAAAATTGATTCGGTCATGGTTATACACAATCGAGATATTGGCCGCCTTTATAGGCAACAATTATATCGACACACTCCCTACCTCATCATCACAATGAGTGTCAACCGAGCATCAACAATGTTTGGTCATGCATCCTGGGTAATCACACCGCCAATACATTGCAGTCAGTCATAAAGCGATTTTTCGCCACCTTTATACGCAGCACAGATTGCAATAACATCCCTGCCCCATCTCGAAAAGGAACGTCCACAGAGCGTCAACAATTTTTGGTCATGCGTCCTGCGTAATCACACTGCCGATAGGTTGCAGTCAGTGATAAAGGAATCTTTGGCCATGTTTATTGGCAAAACAGATTGCAATACCCTGCATGCCCCATTGTGAAAATGAGCGTCACCAGAGCGTCGATGATTTTTGGTCATTCGTCTTGGGTAATCACACTGCCAGTAGGTTGCAGTCAGTTTTAAAGGAATTTTTGGCCCCCTTTATAGGCAAAACAGATTGCAATACCCCGCCTGCCCCATCTTGAAAATGAGTGTCAACAGAGCGTGAAAGATTTTGGGTCATGTGTCCGGGGTAATCACACTGCCGGTAGGTTGCAGTCGGTCATATTGGAATTTTTGGCCTCCGTTAGAGGTAAAACAGATTGCAATACCCTCCTTGCCCCATCATGAAAATGAGCGTCAACACAGCATCAACAATTTTTGGTCATGTGTCCTGGGTACTCACACCGCTGAAACATTGCAGTCAGTCATAATGGAATTTTCTCCTGCCTTATAGGGACAACAGATTGCAATACTTTCCGTGCCCCATCCTGAAAATGAGCATCAACAGAGCGTCACCAATTGTTGGTTGTGTATCTTGGTTAATCTGAAGGGCGACAGGTTGTATAAAGTCATAAACGGAGTATTGGCTGCCTTGATAGGCAAACAAGAAAGTGAAACACTCCCTGCCCCATGTTGAAAATGAGCGTCAACGGAGTGTCAACAATTGTTGGCCTTCAACCATGCTTAATCACTGCACGATGTGGCCGTTATGGTCTATATACATCGTTTTGACTGTTTTTATACACTAAAAGGCTCAGCAATACTTAGTGGTAGCTCTGTAAATGAAATAAGTTGTTACTGTCCCAGAGGATGTGGCGGGAATATCCCGTACATATCTGCCTATAAAGGCTGCCATATCCTTGTTTATGGATGCTTGAGATCAAGCGCCACTCATATTACCAAATATGCAAGACCAAGAATCGTTCAGGCTCAGTTGATGCTCATTTTCAGGATGTGGTAGGGCGCGTGAGTCTGTTCGTTAGGCCCATTCGGGCGGCCAAAACGTTGAAAATACACCGTAATGTACGAATGTCAATATGTGATGATTACCAGTCGCGTATCTCAATACAACCATAAATGTGAAACCCAAAACGCAGAACAGGAGATTGGAACCGACGGGTCTAACCAAACCCGGCGAGACCCGCTGGATGATCGGAACGGGTCCGGGTTGTGCCAGCCAAGTGTCAGAGGGTCGGGTTTTTCGCCGGGTCTGGAACTGAACCAACCCGTTTTTGTAGTCCAAACCCGGAACGCTGGCAGGTTACCCGGACCCTTTGCTACCACTATGCCAGATGATCAGGCTCATGGGAAGTAGGAACTACACATTCTCAAGGATATGAGATAGAATGACAATCACCAACGCACTATGAAATACTGGAGTCGAGACATCATCAACAGCATGAGATGGTTGATGCGGCCGCCATCCCATGCCAAGCATCTCATTTACGCCCCTCAGCATTGCTTTAACAGTGATACACCACCGAAATGCCTCTATACCAAAATGCACACTGCGGACTGGTCGTGGGATACAATGGTATGGAGAGATACTTGAGGATGATATTGTGCCAATTGATGTTAAATCAACGCTCAGAGTGGGGAATACACTGGTTCCTTTGATCATCATGTCCGACGGAACACATCTCTCGAATTTTGCTGGCGACAAGACAGAGTGGCCTGTATATATGACAATTGGCAATCTATCTTCGAAGATCCACCACAGGCCCTCAACGGACAGAGTTGTAATCGTCGCTCTCCTGCCAATTCCAATCATGTACCACAATATTCATCAGAAGCGGCAGGATGAGCAGCAGCAAACAAACTGAGAGGTGCTGAATGGAGTACACTGGCGGGTACTCCAGCCTCTCACCTTGAAACAAATTCGCTGTGCCGATAGCGGGTATTACAATCTTCTCCGAGCAGATCGCAACTTCAGGCGTTGCAAACTGGTTTTAGTAGCATGGCTTGCACATTGCGCAGAGTATACGGACCTACATCATCTTGAGTGGCATCTCTGTTTTTGGAGTGAGTGTCCAAAGAATGAACATGGAGTTTGTGTCCCTCTGGACAAGCAACACCACCGGCGGTATCGCAACCCATATAGATAGCTCTGTAATGCCAACGCAACAGCCACAGATGGCGAACTCTCGTCGCGCCATGTTAAATGAGGATTCAACCTGTTGCGACATATTTGCTATATGGTGAGTGACCTCCTGAAGGGCGACCTCCTCCATACAATGCAGATCGGCATGCTTGACCACCTCCAGAAGTGGAATTTTGACTTCATGAAGTGGCACATATGGCTCGACAGGTACAATGCAATCTGGTTATCCGTGCCTGCTTACCACGACCTCACAGCAACAAGTAGGTCATATGAGGAAGTTTCTCCATGGAATGGGAAGGAGATGAAGGTAATGAGCCGGGTCCTACTTGGAGTTGTAACCAAGCCACTACGAGGAGGAAGCCCCACTCAGTATCCCATATTCAATCATGCACTTGGGTGCACACAGGCATTGTGAGAATGTTATATGTATGGTCGATATAAATCTCATGATGATGCAACATTGAGCTACTTCGAGGACGCCTTGTGTCTTTGTCACACCTTCAAAGATATTTTCGTACTCAGGCTAGCCGGCAAATGGGTGCAGGCAAAAGCCAATCCCCTGCGAACACAACACTTGAAGAAGTGAAAGGTAGACATGGAAACAAATGCTGAGACTTGGACGCCGTCCAAGAAGTGGCGCAAAATGAACAGCTGGCAGGATCATATCAGCCACGAGATACAAGTTTCCAAGGAGTTAGATGCCGACTTCAACTTGCCATGATCTACTTGATGCCTCATCCGGTCAAACAGATTCGTCGATACCGAGCCTTCTAACAGTTTCCTGCCGCGAGAGATGAACAAACACATAAAATGAACCTCAAGGATGGCTGGAACGCCTCCAATCACAATATCAACTACCTGCCATAAGTAATCACCTTTCAGCATCGCATTTTCTGCTTCGAAATCAGATATCTATATCTCCACAACCTCGCTGAGCGTCGGGAGAACAGCACTGCTGCCTGCAAAGTGCTCCCTTCCAGTGCTGATCTGGCTGCCTCCCTGAGCTCCCAGTCATATGCGAAGCCAAAGTTCATGGGACCCCAAAACCACAGTGATGGGAAGCATCCTGACGCGATGATCGAAGACTTTGGAGCATTACTTGACATTCCGCTAGACACAATGCACCGTGTGGCATTATACACTGGCACATGGGAGTTCATCAAACATATGAGTCGTAACAAGACATATATATCGGATGAACAAATGCACACAATGGAGCTCTGTAATTACCATGGTATTAAGGTTCAAGTTGAGTGTTCCGAAGGTGAACACATATCTCGGACATGTCGATGCACAGGGAGCCAGAGCTGGTGTGGAGGGGATTGACGGAGCAACTGGCTGTGTGTAACTCAATACCTGGGGAGGTGTTATGGCACACTGAATGGGCATCTCCCATGGCAACTGCATTGACTATTCATGATACAGCTCCTAAACAAGGATGGAGCTTTCGTTCAGTACTGGTTAGCCCTGGCACTCACCACCATACCCGAAAACTCGGGTAAGTTGGATCCCAGCTCAAAATTTGTACCTGGGACAAATGCACCGGCAGCCGTTGCTTTGCAAGTTTTCACTGTGGGAAACATTGTTGGCTGCACTAGTATTGGCAACGGATCCAACCAGCTACAACAGTTCCGGGTTAGGGTTGGGACCGGAACCAGACAGTTGCAACGGATTTTACTATATGAAAACCCGGACCATTGCAATTGGGCCGGTTTTAGCACTAAAGCCAGGCATTTCAATCTCACACCTTTTGCTCTAATGAAGTGTTTGAGTTCTGATCGTATAGTGACATGACCAATATGTCAATTGCGCAGTTTTACCCGCGCTTTCACCTCCCACTTTCAGATTTGCAATCCAACCAATATTCGTGGAGTCACTATCAAAAACCCGCGAATTTTGCTGAATATTTGCGCATATTTCGAAGCCACTCAACAAATATCAGTCAGATCGCAAATCAGAATGCTGGAGGTGAAAGAGCAAATAACACTGTACAATCTGCGTACTCATCATGTCATGATATGATCAGAACTCAAAAACTTAATTGCAGTCAAAGCTGTAGGAACCATGAGGTTGGAACCGCAGTCTGGTTCCAACCTGGCCAAAACCCCACGGCTCTATGTCCAGTCTGGGTAACAACTCTACTAACACAAAGCGGGTTGGGTTTTTGGACTGGTCTGGAACCAAACCAAACTGTTTTTCCGGTCCTAGCACGGACCCGTTGCTAACACTAGGCTGCGGGCACGGAATTCCTGACATCAATACCAGTAGTACCCCAGGAGATGGACGGAACGAGCAATGGATTCTCAAAAGCCACATATATCTGGCAACTTGGAATGATGTGTATAATTATTAATGAGAGAATTGCATTTTGCACTCAGGCAGAAGGGACGTGAGGAAAGATTTTTGCGGAGTCACCCATTGCATTGCAATCCCGATGGAAGCGCGTACCCAATGAACCCATTGCAAAGTATGGTCACAGTTAGCCACAATGCCAGAGTTTTCGTTTATAATACAAGACTGTCAGAGCAAGAAGAAATGCTGAAACTGTGATCGGAGGGCAATACGCAACGCAACTCGTGGTATTCACACTGGGCATGGCGGAATCCGCCAACAGGGTGTCTCTGACGGCTCGGACGGAGCCACCCCGCCAGGACGGAATTTTTGTATGCTGATGTGCATGCCATGTGTGTTGTGCGTGTTGTGCGTGTTGTGTGTGTTGTGCGTGCTGTGCGTGTTGTGCGTGTTGTGCGTGTTGTGCGTGTTGTGCGTGTTGTGCGTATTGTGCGTGTTGTGCGTGTTGTGCGTGTTGTGCGTGTTGTGCGTGTTGTGCGTGTTGTGCGTGTTGTGCGTGTTGTGCGTGTTGTGCGTGTTGTGCGTGCTGTGCGTAGCAGGGAGTGCCGCAAAGTCAGAAGACTCGTGCAAAGTCTCCAAGCCACCGGCAGTCCACTGGTTCTAAGATATAAGAACTAATTCAGCCACTATGCCTTGAGTTCCAATAGCTTCTGATGCTTGTGACGCCGTTAGAAGTCGAGTGTTGGTACCAATGTGGGCAAATTGCCTCTCCGTACATATAGAAGTGAATGTTATTGATGATTGAACCGACATCTTGCTAGAACTACGTACTACGTTAGCCTCCCGCAGAGCCACAGAAATGCACCATAGCTGCACCACAACATGACCCGAGCCGTCCACCTACACATGTTAGATGGGAGCCATGCCCATCAAGGATTAGAATACGTGGCTTGCCCTTTGCACCGTACTAGTGAGCATGAGCAGGAGGTCAATCTAATGGTACAAACATCTTAATAGTAGATTTCTCAAAGTTCTATTCCATCCATTCTGGTCCCAGTTCATTATAAGTCTAGCCTTTTGTTGACCATGCAAATCTTGCTGGCTCTATATCCTTGCACACCAGCATGCCATCCCAGTAGATGCTTACCCCCCTTGTAGATATACATGGGTGGTATAAGTCTACCATCTGCAGCAATACACTCAATAACTGTAACCACTTCACGATTTCCATCCTGGGTATAGCGGCGATTCTTTTCACCTCTACGGCATATAACCTTCACTTTGAGAGCCTGATCAAGTAGAAAGCCCTTCTGATCCATAGTCTAAATGTTTTCTGGTTGTGCATTGAGCTTTGCGACAAGTTTTCCAAGCTACAGTGACCAGTATTAGCTTAGAAGTATTTAATAGACTAAAATGATATACCTTGCGAAAAACGTCCTTTAAAATTGCAGGATAGTTTGCATTAGCCTGTTGTCGATCTAGACATTGGCTGAACTTTGCAGTGATTGCAGGATGGCAGTTGAGAAAGCCTGTCATCCAGTGCTTACCAAGTTGTCATCGCTGATGTGGGGGTAGTAGTGACATCACAAATGCCTTAACCATCTTCCCATGCAATGGATGTCCCAAGTCATCCAGAGTCTCACAAAACCTGACAATTGATTTCTCCTCTTCTGGTGTCAGCAGCTGCTCCTTCTCATGTGCTGCACTCCTGGACTGTGCCCCTCTAAGTTGGTCTCACAAGGTTCCATATGGTATACCATATGTTGATGCAGCAGCGTGGATACATGGTTCAAGACCTGAGCAGTATGCATGTTTGGCTTTGCAAATCTCATTCTCACTGTCAGTCGCTGCATCTCTGCACTTCACTATACCCATGGTTGCATTGTTGCAGGGAGAGAGTGAAAATTGAGTTTGTGTGTGGGGTAATAAGCATCCCTGCTTCTGGTGCTTGCATGCTTTTTTGCGTGATCGGTTGCTAGGCCGTGGGCGGTTAGACCATAAAATACGTTAGTAGACTCCATTCTTCGACAAAAGTACAAATCGACTATAGGCTGCGCTACATATGCATATACACCATATGCAGCTCATAGCAACCTTCCCGTGGATCCCTGTACGACGTGCAGTGTATACTCATCGTTAGTTGATACATACAGATGTGCGAGTGGGTCTATGGAACTATATACGGCTGGTGGCCGGTGATGGACCAATCCCTGTCTTTATTGCATGCAGTCTTCGCTATTATACAGGTACAGTATATGCTATTACTGAGCGTCCGCTTGACAGCCCACTGGCGCTTGGGAGCCTGCTTGAGATCCTACTTGAGATCCTGCTCGAAATCCTGCTTGAGATCCTGCTTGAAATCCTGCTTGAAATCCTGCTTGGGAGCCAGCTTGAGTGAGCCGTGCTTGACAAAGCCACGCTTTAGGAGGAGTAAAGTTTTCCATGGGAAGCTTTTCACTGTATGAAAACTCTGAGCTTGTGAAAGCATTGGCTAATAGAAGGCTCAAAGTCTGTGAAAGCTTTGACGTTGACGTTGAAGAAGCCAACCTACTTGTCAAAGTACTGCTGGTACTATGCTCACCATCACCAATACCATCGCCATCTCCATTTCGATCGCCATTGCCATCGCGATCATCACCATCAGCCCGAGACCGAATGCGCACACATACGCCCACAATTGATGCAAAGCGTGCTGCAGATTCCAGTGGAAAATCTGAGTTGGAGATCTGCTCTCCCCAAGATCCAATTGTCTACCTTTCCTGCAGAATCTAAGGCTTCAATTGTCGACACCATGACCGTGAGCCATCGTGAGATCTTGTCGAAGTGGCAGTGCTAAAAATAAGATTCAGACTATGATATCGACCGACATCATGATTTTGGCTACCATATGCCACCTGCCACACGCCGCACGCCAAACACTACCCGCCGCACGCCACCTGCCTCACACCCACCAGTGCCTGGCGCCTGCAACACAGTAAGCCCCTGGATCGACCACGCAGGAGCATACATGGGAGTATATAGTCAAGTGAGATTAGAAGTGTCTTGCTTTTTGAAAGTGTTGATGGGAAGAGCCAAGTAGGCTGGGAGCGTGCCATTGAGTGCAATCAGGGGCCTACTTGAGAGCATGCTTGGGAGTGTACTTGAGAGCATACTTGGGAGTGTTCTTGAGAGTGACTCGGAGGTGCACTTGGGAGCGTACAGTCAAGCAGGCTGGGAGTGTGCCTTCAAGTGCAATTGGGGGCGTACTTGAAAGTGTTCTCGGGGATGTACTTGAGAGCATACTTGGGAGTGTACTTGAGAGCGACTCGGAGGTGTACTCGGGAGCGTACTCGGAGGTGTACTGGGGAGTGTCTTGAGAGCTTACTTGGGAGCGTACAGTCAAGCAGGCTGGGAGTGTGCCATCGAGTGCATTTGGGAGCGTACTTGAGAGCATGCTCAGGAGTGTACTTGAGAGTATTTGGCAGCTTTGGTTTCAAGTTTGTTGTAGCGTGATGTATAGTATCAAGCGCATATAATCGCATGCGTATCATAGTAATGTAGTCAACGCGCAGGTCTATAGGACCTCATAGTGCCACGGGTCAAATATGCTATGAATTACCGTCCCAGAAACAGCTTCTCTATGAGCTGTGCGTCACGCATGGTCATTTTTCCCGGTGTTGGTGTGAAATAGGGTATGTTCAATGTCTGGGATAATTTAAATCATCTGTGTGGACACATTTCCCAATATACTGCAGCATTGTTCATTGTCTGATAACTTTACTCATTCCCATGAAACTTGTTTATCTCCAACCAATATAATTACTTCGAGTCACGTGACTGCTAAGGCCTCTTGCACCAACTTCAGAACACAATAGTGAGCGAAGCTACTCGTTGACTGTTCGAGACATTGCCTGGTACAGGGTTAGGGGTTTTCTGTGTCCAAAACATTTTTGTGCCAGCTAGTACAGTCCTTGAAAGACAGAGACAAGTATGATTTGATGAGCAGTTCAATTTTCACATTATATAGTGGGACTTTCAATGAATAAACTCTAAGTATAATTGACCTCCACCCCTCACCTCTCCATTGCTCCCCTTGATAACATTGATACCATCATGCACAACCCGGCCATATGTATTACCGCAACACCATGGAGCACAAGCTATCACCTCATCAGCGCTCAACCTACTGTAGAAGCTTTAACACAATCCGACAGCACTTGGAGAGTTTCACTACAGAGCTCTCACTGAGAGAACTTGTCTTCCTGTCGAGCCTTACCCCCGAGGATGCAATGATGATATTTCATCAGCAAAAGACATTTCTGTCCGGGCGGAATGGCTCCGTCAGAGTGGACGCGCTCCGTCAGAGCCGTCAGAGACACCCCGGTGGCAGATTGCTCCGCGCCCGGCATCAATACCACGCGTCGCGTAGCATATCGCCCTCCGATCGCCGTTTCGCCGTTTCTTCCCGCTCTGTCGGTCCATACGAAATACACACTCTATCTTTCCCATCTTTTGATCTCACTCACTCTTTCTACGATTTCGTGGATCTACGGAATTGCGTGGATCCTCGCGGCCGGGTGGTATCATATCTTCTCACCCTCATTTTACACTCCTCGAGCCAGGTTGACTCTTGATCATGGCATGGAGAGATAGAGAGGGATGACTTAACTTCATGTTCTTAGGTGATGATAGAGGAGATGGGACAAATCATCATGAGAAACTGGGACTTAAGAGAATTTCTTGTGCGAGTCAATTTACCATCCCCAATACGGCGGGAATGAGTTCCGATCCGGCGTGTAATAACACCAATACGAGGTCTTCCCAACCCAATCACGCAAGTCGTACCCCTGATTTCTCATATCTGCTCGTATCCTCCACATCATTCTCATCTTCATCCCCCATCTCTCTCTTTCTCATCCACATCTCAACCATCATCGCAGAACACAAAGTTAAGTCATCCCT
>Ga0307515_10006629_pt1 | contig 23089 bp, 15 predicted proteins | sample 17_EM_MG_FD_194513 | JGI IMG/M metagenome (GOLD analysis project Ga0307515, IMG submission 194513) | Populus trichocarpa ectomycorrhiza microbial communities from riparian zone in the Pacific Northwest, United States - 17_EM | ecosystem: Host-associated > Plants > Roots > Unclassified | place... | reverse complement strand
CGTTCGGGATAGGGACATTTACCTGAGTGAATGTTTAGGCTCTGCCCAATCGAGAAGCTGTGCGCCCTACCGGGCGCACCTTCGACTGGGGAGGACCCGAATGGCAAGGTGGCGCAGATTCCTGGGCACGGTGGCGGCCGCGCTCACGGTGGCGGCGACGGGCACGGTGTTGCAGGCTTCGCCTGCGGCGGCCGCGCCCGTCGCAGGCGACGGCGTGGTAAGCCCGAGCGTGGTCGGCGGCAGCCGGGCCACGCAGGGCGAGTTTCCGTTCATGGTCCGGCTCTCCATGGGCTGCGGCGGCGCCCTCTACAGCCCGACCATCGTGTTGACTGCCGCGCACTGCGTATCCCGGACCGGCACGAACACCAGCATCACGGCGACGCTGGGCGTCGTCGACCTGAACTCGTCGAGCCGGATCACCCGGACGTCCAACTACGTCTACCGGGCCCCCGGCTACAACGGCGCCGGCAAGGACTGGGCGCTGATCCGCCTGTCCAGCCCGGTCACCGGCCTCGCCACCCTGCCGATCGCCACCACCACGGCGTACGACTCGGGGACCTTCACGATCGCCGGCTGGGGCGCGGCGACCGAGGGTGGCGCGCAGCAGCGGTACCTGCTCAAGGCCACGGTGCCGTTCGTGAGCGACGCGACGTGCAACTCGGCCGCGATGTACGACGGTGAGGTCATCGCCAGCGACGAGATCTGCGCCGGCTACACGGCGGGCGGCGTCGACACCTGCCAGGGCGACTCCGGCGGGCCGATGTTCCGCCGCAACTCGGCCAACGCCTGGATCCAGGTGGGCATCGTGAGCTGGGGCGACGGCTGCGCCCGTCCGAACAAGCCGGGCGTCTACAGCCAGGTGAGCACGTTCGCGGCGAACATCGCGGCCGCGGCGACCAGCCTCGGCGGCTGACCCGGCCCGATCGCACGATCACGACGGGCCCCGGAGCACCTGCTCCGGGGCCCGTTCGGCGTCTTCCAACATCGCAGTTGAGCGGCGGCGCGTCAGTCGTCCTCGTCCTCTTCGGGGTCGAGGTTGGCCTCCTCGCCGAGGACGAAGGCCTGCATCGCCAGCTCGTTGCCCGACGGTGAGACGAAGGTCGGCAGCTCGGCCGGCCCCAGCTCGCGCACATATGACCAGAACTGGCGCACGGCCTCCGCCGGGCTCACGGCCTCGATCGGCAGGTCCAGGCTCACCAGCCAGGTCTGCCTGTCCCGGTCGCCGCCGAGCCGGCCCGCGAACCGCCGGAACTCCTCGGCCCCGAGCGCCGTCACCGCGGCGTCCCGCTCGAGCCCGTCGACCGGGACCGGCTCGTCGAACGACCGGCGGGTGTAGGCGATGACCACCTCGCCGGCGCCCTCCTTGACGACCCGGCCCAGCCCCACCAGAAGCGTCTCGCAAGCGCCGGTCGCCAGCAGCACCTCGTCGCCGGGCTCCGGGCGCGCCGCGGACGAATCGGCCACCATCAGGGTCTCGTTCTGGAACAACCGCTCGGTCGCCCATTGATCCGCGGGAATGACCACCGCCCAATGCGCCATGCGCTCCATCGAACCACGTCGGGCCGGGCCCGCCAGAGCGGGCCTCAGGCCGGCTTCGGCGGCACGTGGCAGCCCGCCAGGTGGTCGTCCACCATCCCGGTGGCCTGCATCAATGCGTACGCCGTGGTCGGCCCGACGAATTTGAAGCCGCGTTTCTTCAAGTCTTTGGCCATGGCCGTGGACACCGGCGTCACGGCCGGCACCTCAGCCCGGGTGGCCGGCCGCGGGCGGGGCTCGGGCGCGTAGGACCAGAGCAGCGCCGCCAGGCCGTCGGGCAGGTCGGCGGCCACCTGGGCGTTGTGCACGGTGGCCTCCACCTTCATCCGGTTGCGGACGATTCCCGGGTCGGCCAGCAGCCGCTCGGCGTCGGCCGCCGAGAACGCCGCCACCGCCGAGATCGAGAAGTCGGCGAACGCGGCCCGGAACGACTCGCGTTTGCGCAGGATCGTCAGCCAGGACAGGCCGGACTGGAACGCCTCCAGGCTCATCCGCTCGAAGAGCCCGTCGTCGGTATGGATCGGCTGGCCCCACTCGTGGTCGTGATAGGCCACGTATTCGGCGCCGGCGCCCCAGAAGCAGCGGGCCAGGCCGTCCGCGCCGACCACCAGGCCGGCGGCGCTCATCACATCCGTCATGCGGACAACCGTACGAGTGACCCCCGACAAAAACGGCTCAGGGCAGCCGGCCCTGCTCGACGAGGCGGCCGAACTTTTTCAGGGCGCCGGTGAAGCCGAGCTTCGAGCCGGGCCAGAGCACCGGCCAGGCGAGCTTGCCGGCGACTCCGCCGGGCAGGTGGAACCATTCGTGCACGACGACCTGGGTGCGGTTGCCCGACATCGGCGTGCAGCGCATCGAGCCCGGCCCGCGCAGCACCTTGCCGCAGTGCACGACCCGCACCTCGTACGGCGGGTTGACCTTGACGATCTCCATCTCGTCGCGGAGCACCGCCGGGCCCAGCGCGGTGATCGCCTCGACCAGGCTGCCCGTGCCGCCGTCGCCGCGGACCACCCGCACCTTGGTGAACGGGATCCAGGCGGACTGCTTCTCCCAGCTCACGAACGCGGCGAAGACCCGCTCGGCGGGCGCGTTGACGATCACGGTGGCGGTCACCTCGCCGGTGCCGGGGCTGGCGGCGTCGCCAAGCCCGGGCTCGGCAGAGCTCATCGGCGCTCCACCGACTCGCTGCCCTCAGCCTTCTCCCCGGCGCCCGACTTCGCCTCGACCGACGCCTCGGCCAAGGGCCCGGCCTGCGCGGGGGCGGCCGGCGGCAGCTCGGTCACCACGATCTCGGGGTCGTCCGGGACGCTCGCCGGGACCGGCTCGTCGGCGGGCGGCGCGACCGCGGCCTCGCGGGCCCGGCGCAGCACGTCCGCGTCGGCTATCCGACCCTCGCGCAGTGCCGCCACCTCGGCCTCCAGCACGCCGATCAGCTCGCCCTTGTATCCGATGTCGTACGCGGCGCGCTGCAGCGCCTGATCGACCTGGGACATCCGGTAGCCGCGCACGGCGGTGTCGAACTTGGTCGCGATGACATCCTCCTCACCGAGGGGGCGATCGCTGGGCAGCGGCAATGCTCGGCCGTCGGGCTCGACCGGAGTGAGCCCGGGATCACCGCCGCCGACCATCACCGTCACGCCGAACACGATCGACGCGACGACCAACGCCACGACGATGAAGAGGAGAAGCTGACCCATGCGCACGATGTTGGCACGACCGCTCCGGCGTGGCGAGCCCGCCACCCCACGCGGTAGCAAAGCGTGACGAAGTGCCCGGGCACGCCGGGGCTCAGGTCCAGGTCAAAATCTTCTTGCGCCACGCGTACGCGATGCCGAGCGCCAGCACCGCCACGAAGATGCCCATCTCGACCACCGTGACCAAGCCGAAGCCCGCCCGGTCGAAGACGACCGCCCACGGGAAGAGGAAAACGGCCTCCACGGCAAAAAGCACATAGAGGTACGCGTACACGTAATAACGGATTTGGGCCTGCGCCCAGTCGCCGCCGACCGGGTCGATGCCGCTCTCGTAGCTGGTCCGCTTGCCGGCGGGCTCGGCTGGATGCGCCGGTCGGAGTAGCTTGTTGGCCGCGAACGCCCCGACGAAGACGAGCACGCCGACGACGAGAACCAGCCCAAGGATGGCGTAAGAACCCAGATACCCGTCCACCCGCGCAGCCTAGCGAACCAAGACGTGGACTCGGCTGGTTCAGGCAAGCCTTGCCTGGCTACTGTGGTCAACGGTCTTCCGTCGGACATGCGCCTGTAACCGGCAACGGTAAGGACCGTCGACGTAGGCTGAAGTGACACCTCAGGAGGTTGGACAGTGGCCGAGCAAGCCGAGGTCGATGCTCCCGCGAAGCGGGTCGAGCAACTCGACCGGGTGGTAATCCGATTCGCCGGTGATTCCGGCGACGGCATGCAGCTCACCGGCGACCGATTCACATCGGAGACGGCTCAGCTCGGCAACGACATCTCGACGTTACCGAACTTCCCAGCCGAGATCCGCGCGCCCGCCGGCACCCTGCCGGGCGTGTCGAGTTTCCAGGTGCATTTCGCCGACTACGACATCCTCACCCCCGGCGACGCGCCGAACGTGCTGGTCGCGATGAACCCGGCCGCGCTGAAGGCGAACCTGTCCGATCTGCCGTCCGGCGCCGACGTGATCGTCAACACCGACGAGTTCACCAAGCGCAACCTGGCCAAGGTCGGCTATCCGGTGAGCCCGCTCGAGGACGGCACGCTGGACGGCTACGCGGTGCACCCGGTCGCGCTCACCTCGATGACCGTCGGCGCCCTGGCCGCGCTCAACGTCTCGAAGAAGGACGCCGAGCGGGCCAAGAACATGTTCGCCCTCGGCCTGCTCTCCTGGATGTATTCGCGGCCGTTCGAGTCGACGCTGCGGTTCCTCGAGCGCAAGTTCGTCAAGCGGCCCGACTTGGTCGCGGCGAACATCGCGGCCTTCAAGGCGGGCTGGAACTTCGGCGAGACAACCGAGGACTTCGCCGTACGTTACGAGGTCAAACCGGCCCGGATGCTGCCGGGCACCTACCGGAACATCACCGGGAACGCCGCCCTGGCGCTCGGCATCGTCGCGGCGGGCGTGAAGTCGAAGCTGCCGATCTTCCTCGGCGCGTATCCGATCACCCCGGCCTCGGACATCCTGCACGAGCTGTCCAAGCACAAGCGGTTCGGCATCACGACCATGCAGGCCGAGGACGAGATCGCCGCGATCGGTGCGGCCCTGGGCGCCGCGTACGGTGGCGCGCTCGGCATCACCACCACCTCGGGCCCCGGCGTGGCGCTGAAGGGCGAGACGATCTCGCTCGCCATCGCGCTGGAGCTGCCGCTGGTGATCGTGGACGTGCAGCGGGCCGGCCCGTCGACCGGCATGCCGACCAAGACCGAGCAGGCCGACCTCAACATGGCCCTGTACGGCCGGCACGGCGAGGCGCCGCTCGCGGTGATCGCGCCGAAGTCGCCGTCGGACTGCTTCCACGCGGCGATCGAGGCGGCCCGGATCGCGCTGACCTACCGCACGCCGGTGATCCTGCTCTCCGACAACTACGTGGCGAACGGCTCGGAGCCCTGGCTGCTGCCCGACATCGCGGATCTGCCCGACCTGACCGTGGAGTTCGCCGCCGAGCCGAACGGCGAGGACGGCCGGTTCCTGCCCTACCTGCGGGACCCCGAGACGATGGCCCGGCCGTGGGCGATTCCGGGCACCCCGGGGCTCGAGCACCGGATCGGCGGGCTGGAAAAGGCGGACAAAACCGGCGACATTTCGTACGACCCGGCGAACCACGACTTCATGGTGCGCACCCGGGCCGCCCGGATCGAGAACATCCCGGTGCCCGACATCGCCGTCGAGGACCCCGATGACAACGCCCGCGTCCTGGTGCTGGGCTGGGGTTCGACCTACGGGCCGATCGGCGCCGCCTGCCGGGCGCTGCGCCAGCGGGGCCTGCCGATCGCGCAGGCGCACCTGCGGCACCTGCACCCGCTGCCGGCCAACCTGGGCAACGTGCTCAAGGCGTACGACAAGGTGGTCATCCCGGAGATGAATCTGGGCCAGCTCGCCCACGTCATCCGGGCCCGGTATCTGGTCGACGCGGTCCCCTTCAACCAGGTCAGCGGCCTGCCGTTCACGGCCGCCAAGCTGGAGAACATGCTCGAGGACGTGGTCAAGAATGGCTAGTGGCACGATTCCCATCTCCCCGGTCAAGCTGACCACCAAGGACTTCAAGTCCGACCAGGAGGTCCGCTGGTGCCCGGGCTGCGGTGACTACGCGATCCTCGCGGCGATCCAGCAGTTCATGCCGGAGCTGAACATCCCGCGGGAGAACACGGTCTTCGTCTCCGGCATCGGCTGCTCGTCCCGCTTCCCGTACTACATGAACACGTACGGGATGCACTCGATCCACGGCCGCGCGCCGGCGATCGCGACCGGTCTCGCCGCCTCCCGCCCCGACCTGTCGGTCTGGGTCGTGACCGGCGACGGTGACGCGCTGTCGATCGGCGGCAACCACCTGATCCACGCGCTGCGCCGCAACGTCAACCTGAAGATCCTGCTGTTCAACAACCGGATCTACGGCCTGACCAAGGGGCAATACTCACCGACGTCCGAGCTTGGCAAGATCACGAAGTCGACGCCGGCCGGGTCGGCGGACTCGCCGTTCAACCCGCTCTCGCTGGCGCTGGGCGCCGAGGCGACGTTCGTCGGGCGCACCATCGACTCGGACCGCAAGCACCTGCAGTCGGTGCTGCGCGCGGCAGCCGAGCACCAGGGTTCGGCGTTCGTCGAGATCTACCAGAACTGCAACATCTTCAACGACGGCGCGTTCGAGCTGATCAAGGACGCGAGCACCCGCGACGACCACCTGATCCGGCTCGAGCAGGGCCAGCCGATCACGTTCGGGGCGCAGGAGCAGTTCTCGGTCGTGCACCCGGCCGGCGGCTTCGGCCTGTCGGTGCGCGACTCGGCAAACCTCGGCGGCGAGACGGCCATGGTGCACGACGCCACGGTCAGCGACCCGGCGTACGCGTTCGCGCTCTCCCGGCTCTCCGGCTCCGACCTGAACACGACGCCGATCGGGGTGTTCCGCAGCGTGCGCCGCCCGTCCTACGACGAGTTGGTGCAAAAGCAGCTGGCGGACGCGAAGGCGCAGGCGACCGGAACGCCGGACGAGATGCTCAGCGAGCTGCTGACCGCCGGCGACACCTGGACGATCCTCTAGACGACGGCCCCGGCGACGCTGCTCTCCTCGTTGCGGATGTAGATCAGCATGTCGCCGGTTTCAATCGTCTGGGCGGTCTCGCCACCCAGCGCCACCACCTTGCCCCGGCGGATCAGCGCCACGACCAGCGTCTGCAGCTCACGCGGGTTGCGGCCGACCTCGCGGCGCTCCGCGGCCCGCATCGCCAGCGCCATCCCCTGACCCGGCGTCAGCAGGTCCTCCACCACGTCGATCAGCGGCGGGGTGGTCGTGGTCAGGCCCAGCAGCCGGCCCGCCGTCGCGGACGAGACGATCACGTGGTGGGCGCCGCTCTGCTTGAGCAGGGCGGCGTTCTCCTGCTCGCGGACCGCGGCGATGATCCGGACCTGGCCGCCGGTCAGCTGGCGCACGGTCAGCGTGATCAGCACCGAGGCCTCGTCGCTGTCGGTGGCGATGATCACCGCCTTGCAGTGCTTGACGTCGGCCTGCTCGAGCACCGCCGAGCGGGTGGCGCTGCCCTCGATCGCGACCAGGCCGTTGGCGGCGGCCTGGCGCAGCGCCCCCTCGTCGTTCTCGACGATGACGATGCGCGCCTTGTCGTAGCCGGTCTCCAGCAGGGCGCTCACGGCGGCGCGGCCTTTGGTGCCGTAGCCGCAGACGATGACGTGGTCCTTCAACTTTCGCCTCCACCGGGTCACCCGCAGGGTATTGCGGTATTGATCCGTCAGGACCTCGAGCGTCGTGCCGACCAGAATGATCAGGAACAGCACGCGCGCGGGTGTGATGAGCAGGATGTTGACCAGGCGCGCGTCGGGGGTCACCGGAGTGATGTCGCCGTAACCGGTGGTGGAGAGCGACACGACCGCGTAGTAGAAGCAGTCCAACAACGTCAGTCCGTCGTTGTTCACATCGCGGTAGCCGTTGCGGTCGGAAAAGATGATCGCCACCGTCACGAGGACGAGCCCGACGGCCATCGCCACCCGGAGGGCGAGCGCTCGGAGGGGTCCCTGACGGACCGAGGGAAGGTGGATCATTCGGCGCCCGCTTGCACACGCACACCATAGCGGCCGCCCGCAGCATCCACCGGAGTGCCGGTGAGCGGCTCGGGAGCAGCATTTATCAGGACAGCACAGAAAGTGCGCGGCCGGAATACCCACGAGTAAGTTGAGGCATCGTTCAGGAAAACGACATCGACGTGGTTGTATGTGGACACCCGTGAATCAAAGACTGGCGAGCACCGGCCCCCACAAGGGGCCGTACCGCTGGAGGTCTGACATGAATCGGCCCGTCCGCCGTACCGTCGTCGTCTTCTTCTCGGTTTTAGCCCTGCTCGCACCCGCCGCCGCCGCACAAGCCGCAACCGGCGAGGACAAGCTCACCGTCCTGTCGTCGTGGACGCAAACGACCGCGAGCAGCACGAACGCCTGGAATGCCGCCAGGCTCAACCGCGCCCCATGGGCCGCCTACAACTTCGACTGGTCGACCGACTACTGCTCGTCTAGCCCGGACAACCCGCTCGGCTACGACTTCACGCTCTCCTGCTGGCACCACGACTTCGGCTACCGCAACTACAAGGCCGTGGGCCAGTTCCCGGCCAACAAGGACCGGCTGGACAACATGTTCTACGCCGACCTCAAGCGCAAGTGCGCCACCTACAGCAGCATCCTGCAGCCGCCCTGCTACAGCCTGGCCTGGACGTACTACCAGGCCGTGCACGTCTTCGGCTCGCTGGCCGCCGTCCAGCAGCGGGACCTCGACCGGGCCCGCCAGATGCGACTGCAGGCCGTCGCGTAGCGACTCGACCGGCCCGCATCCGGCGTCCTGCCGGGTGCGGGCCGCCGTCGTTCAGCGCAGCGTCGGCGCGAAGCGGGCCGAGCCGTGCTCGAGGTCGGGATGCTCCACCGCGAGGGCCAGGGCGACGATCTGATCAAAACCAAGATCAGCACCATCGGCGTACGCGGCATCGAAGGCCTTGTCACCGAGCCGTGCACGCAGCGAGGCCTGCTGGGCCGACCAGAACGACCCGAAGACCTCCGCGCGCCGTTGTTCGCGCACCGACTCCACGCCACCGAAGAGCACGGCCGCCGAGGCCGGGTCACCGCCGAGCACGCAGCGCACGGCGATCGCCGCGACGGCATCGGCAGCGGCGCCACGGAACCCGTGCCGCAGCCGGGAGCGCAGGGCGACCACGAGGTGGTCGTGCGCGGCGACCAGATCGCCGCGGCGCAGGGCGACCATTCCCAAGAGCCAGTCCACCGTACGGCGGCCCCGGTCCTCCGGACGCCCGGCCTCGAGCTGGCGCGCGGAGCCGAGCAGGTCGGCCGCCTCGCCGAGGGAGCCGTTCCGCCAGAGCAGCTCGGCCAGGGCGATCACCGACGGCAACGCTGCGGCCGGCACCCCGGTCCGCTCGGCGCGCGCGATCACCTCCCGGCAGAGCCGCTCGGCCTCGGCGAACCGCCGCTGCTCCAACAGCGTGACCCGGCCGCCGGCCAGCGCGCGCACGAGCAGGGCCGGATGGTCGGTCTGCCGCGCGATGGACTCGGCCCGGTCCAGGAAGCGGACCCGCTCCTCCCGGTCGTCGGAGAGGCCGGCGTGCAGGAGATAGGCCGAGGCCAGCTCGACCGGGGCCAGGGGTTCGTCGGCCGGCCGGCTTTGTTCGCCGTGTTCGCTTTGTTTGCCGTGTTCGCCTTGTTTGCCGGGCAGCCGGCCGTAGAGCCGGTAGAGCAGGTCCCGGCCGTCGCGAGCGGCGCCTTGCTCGCGCCACCACGGGTCGAGCGCGCCGGCCAGCCGGAAGCCGGCCCGCACGCTGCCGCCGGTCGCCGCCCAGCGCAACGCCGCCCGCCACTCGCCCACGTAGGGCGCCAGCTCGGTGAGCGAGACGGTGCGCGGCTGGCCGTCGGTGTCCACGGCGACGCTGTCCAGAGTGTGCAACGCCCAGGCGAGATGCCGGTCCCGCGCGGCCGGCTCCTCCCCGGTCGCCGCGAGCCGCCCGGCCGCGTAGGCCCGGACCTGCTCGGACATCCAGTACCGCGGGCCCGGCACGACATCGACCAGCGACTTGTGGGCCAGCTCGGAAAGCGCACCGAGCGCATCGGTGCCGCACCACTCGACCGTGCCGAGCTCAACCGGCTCCGCGAAGACCGCAAGCCGGCGCAGCAGTTCCGACGCACGCTCGCCGAGGCGCCGGTAGGACCACTCCAGGCTGCCGGTCAAGCTGCCGTGCCGCCCCGGCATGCCCTCCCGGCCTGCATCCAGCGCGGCCAACGGGTCGTCCAGGCGCCCGGCAAGCTGGGCCGGGGAGAGCAGCTGCAGCCGGGCCGCGGCCAGCTCGAGCGCTAGCGGCGCCCCCTCCAGCCGGGTCGCCACCCGGGCCAGATCGGCGGCCTCCTCGGGGCGCGCGGAGCGGCCACCGCGGGCGGCCGTGGCGCGCTCGGCGAGCAGGGTGAACGCGTCGGCCGGCGCCAGCGGCGGAATGCGCCAGACCAGTTCACCGGGGACGCCGAGGGGCTGCCGTCCGGTGGCGAGAACAGCCAGCCCAGGACAGGCGGCAAGAAGCCGGCGAACGAGAGCGGCGGCCGAATTGGGGGTGGCGTCGCAGGTGTCGAGAACGAGCAACATCCGCCGCGGACCGCACTGCTCGACCACGGTGTCCAGGATCGGCCGGCCCGGCTCAGGCCGCAGACCCATCGCGGCGGCAAGCTTCGCGGCGCCGTCTACCGGAGCGACCGCGTTTGCGGCCACGTCCGGGCAGTCTTCTGCGGCGTCGACCAACCAGATTCCGTCTGGGTAGCCGGTCAGCATCTGCTCGGCGACGGCCAGGGCGAGGCGGGTCTTTCCCGAGCCGCCGGCGCCGGCGACCGTGACCAGGCGGTGGCGGGCGAGCAGCTCGGTGACTTCGGCGGTCTCGGCTCGGCGGCCGACCATTGAGGTCAGTGCGGCCGGAAGGTTGTGGGCGGGGGCTCCGGGGGTGCGCACGCGCGGGAAGTCGCGCTCGAGGCCGGGAGCCACGAGCTGGAAGAGCCGCTCGGCGTCATCGAAGCCGCGCAGCCGGTGCCGCCCGAGATCAACCAGATCGACCTTCGCCAGCGCCCGCTTGCCTGGGCGCTCTAGGCACTTGGTCCCGCCCGGCCCGCGCGGGCGCTCCGCCGCCTCGGTAAGGGCGGCTTTGTCGGTCCGTGCGCGCACCTCAGCCCGCGCGGGCCGGTCAGCCCGCCCAGGCGCGTTGGTCCGGGTGGGCTTATCGGTCCGGGCGGGGGTCTCAACCCGGATAGGCACGTTGGTCCGGGTGGGCGCGTTGGTCCGGGTGGGCAGGTCGGTCTGCTCGGGCGTTTCGGGGTGGGTGGGGCGGGCCGTGCTGGCCTGGGCCGTGGCCTCCGAGCACAGGATCTGGCCGCCGTGCGCCGCGGACGCCACGCGGGCGGCGCGGTGCACCTCGGCGCTTGTGTATTCGCCCGCGACCGGGGTGGCCCAGCCGGTGTGCAGTCCCATCCGGACACGGGGCGCTACCTCCGGGCTTGGCCACGGGTAGCCGGCCAGGGCGCGTTGGGCCGCGACACAAGCCGTCATGGCTGCGGCCGCGTCGCCGAAAGCAACGAAAAAAGAATCACCCTCAGTGAAAAGTTCAGCACCACCGAAGTCACGCAGCGCTGTGCGCAGGACCGTTCGGTGGGCATTCAGGACCGTACCGTAGGAATCTCCGAGCATCTGAGCGAGCCTCGTCGAGCCCTCGATATCCGTAAACATAAAGGTCACGAGGCCGCTCGGCAGCTCCGTCCGGCTGGACACGGTGGAACCTTCGCCCCCTCTGGAAGTCACGCCTCATGATTTCGCACCGCGATCTCACGGCACATCGTAGAAACGGTCCGTAACCACCCGCGCGCCACGACCGGCCCCCATACGGGCGACACTCTGATGAGTCATCGACGATCACATGTGGCACTACGCGTGACGTAACGAGGCGGGCCGCCACGGGTTGCGCGGCGCTCGGACAGAGCGCGTGGGCCGTTCGGTCATCCGCGGACGAACGCCGGGCGGCTGCTGTCCAGGTTGGTCGCAGCGGGCCCGGAGTCGGTGGCGCTGAGTAATCTCAGCCGCAGCCGCAGCCCCCGCCGCAACAGCCACCGCCGCCGCCCGCCGGCGCGGACGGCAGCGCGCCACCCCGGCCCGTGAGCGCGATTGTGGACAACAGCTTGACGGTGTCGGAGTGCCCCTGCGGGCAGGCGGTCGGTGCCGAGGCCTCGCGCATCGGGCGGTTGACCTCGAACGTGTCGCCGCAAGCGCGGCAGCGATAGTCGTAGCGCGGCATCTGCACAGCGTAGGGCGTGCGTATGACAAAACGCTGCCCCTGTGGGCGGTGGTCGCCGCCGGGTAGGGTCGGGGCGTGGCGGAGGGGCAAGAGAATCGATCGGTTTCACCCGAGGTGCGCCCACCCGTGCCCCACCACGACGGGCCGCTCGGCAGCTCCGGCGCGGCTCCGCACGACAGCGGATCGCCCCCGGCCTCCGCGCCCGAGTCGGCGGCCGCCGGATCAGACCACGATCCCGCCGGGCCGGGCGACTCCGGCACACCAGCGGAACGCAACCCAGCCACGCCCACCGACTCGACAACCGCCCCAGGCCACGGTCCCGCCTGGCCGAGCGGCTCGGCCTCTGCGGCGATCCCCGGCCCAGCCAGACCAAGCGGTTCAGCGGCTGCTGCGGGCGACGACCCAGCCGGGCCGGACCGACCAACGGCCGCTCCGGGCCACGGACTGACCGGGCTGGGCGACGCGACGACTACTCCGGGCCACGGCCCGGACGGGCCGGGCGACGCGACAACTACTCCCGGCCACGGCCCGGACGGGCCGGGCGACCCAGCCGGGTCACGCGGTTCAACAATCGCTCCTGGCCACGGGACTGCTGGCCTAGGCGGCTCTGCAGCTGCGGCGGACCACAGCCCAGTCAGACCTAGCAACTCGGTGGCCGCTCCGGACCACGACCTAGTTCGGCCGGGCGACTCCGCAGGCCACAGTCCGGACGACCCATCGAGAGCCACGGGGCGCGGAGCAGCCGCGCCCGCCGGCTCGAGCAGCTCTGCGGGGGGCGAGTCGGCCGGCGCGGGGGGCGGGTCCCCGAAGGACGAAGGCGGCGCCGGGACGGGCGGGGCCGTGGAAGCGGCCGCGCGGGTCCAGGGTGCGCGCGTTTCGGAAGGTGGGCTAGCGGGAGCAAAGAGCCAGGCCGGTGGCGGGCAAGGCAAGCCCGCCGGCTGGCTCCACCAGGCGAAGACCTCGGATGCTTCGGCGCCGGGCCGGACTTGGTCCGTGAAGCCGGTTCCGCTCTGGGATCCGTATGAAGATGACGACACATTTAACAAATACGCAGCTGGCAACCGGGCGGATGACATGCGGCCGGGCGAACGGGCAGCCCGACGGATCGTTCGGGCAAAGGCGGCCGCGGCGGGCCGGGCCGGCGGTAAGCCAGCCGGTGTTGCGGGCAAGTCCGATGCGGCCCCGGCTAGGTCGGCTGACCAGGCAGGACGGCCTGAGTCTGGCGACCAGGCCGCGCCGGTCGGCAAGCAGGCCGCCCCGGGAGAGACGGCCAGCCCGGGTGCCAAGGCCGGCCTTGGCGAGGAGACCGCCGCCAGGGACATCACCGGTTTGGGTGACAAGGGCAGGTCCGACGACAAGGCCAGCTTTGCCGGCAAAGGCGAGCTGACCGACAAGGCCAGCCTCGGCGGCAACGAGGGGCCGACCAACAGGGGCGGCCTCGGCGGCAACGAGGAGCTGACCAACAAGACCGGCCCCAGCGGCAAGTCCGGCGAAGGTGACAAGACGGGCCCTGGCGGCGCGGGTGGCCTGGGCGGCAAGGCCAGCCCGGACGGCGCGCGCGCCCTCGCCGACAAGAGCAGCCGGGGCGGCGACACCGGGCCGAATGGCAAGTCCGTCCCGGGCGAAAAGAGCGGCCCCGGTGACGAGGCGAGTCTGGATGACAAAACCAGCCCAGGCGGCAAAATCAGCCCCGACGACAGCAGCCGGCCAGCCGACAAAGCGGACCCCGGCGGCAACGCCGGCCCGAGCGACACGAGCGGCGGCACCACGCCGGGCGACAAGAGCGGACTGAGCTACAAAACCAGCCCGGATGACAAGACCAGCTCCAGCGGCAGCACCGGCCCGGCCGACAAGACCGGCCCGGGCGGCAGCACCGGCCCGGGTGACAAGACCAGCCCGGACGACAAGACCAGCCCGGGCGGGAAGACCGGCTCGGGGGGCAAAGACGCTGCGCCGAGTGCTGCTGCTGTTGCGGCCGCTTCGCGGGGGCGGGCCACCCGGGTTCTGCGGAAGGCCAACCCCGTTCGGGTGGCGCGGTCGGCCGGGCGTAGCACCTCCGCCTGGGCCAAGCGTCCCGCCGGCCGCCTGATCGTTCCCGCGATCGTCGCCGTTCTGCTGGTCGGCGCGGCGGGCACGGCGGGCGCTTACCTCGTACCGAAAGCGTTGGAGGCCGGGCCGTCACCCAGCGCGACGCCCGGCTTTCCGCTGGATGGCGCCGCGGCCGGGGGCCCTTCCTATAGCGTGCCGAGCGGTGGTGTCTCATCGGCACCGGCTGTGCCCGGCGGGACCACTCCCCCGGCCGTCGCCGGTGCGCGCCCCGCCGACGCTCTCGACGGCTGGGCGCAGCAAGTCGGCACCCGGGTGGGCATTCCCGTCGTCGCGGTCAAGGCCTATGGCTATGCCGAGCTCGTGGCCGCCAGGCAGACGCCGAACTGCCACCTGAACTGGACCACCATCGCCGCGCTCGGGATGGTCGAGTCCACCCACGGCAGTGCCAACGGGGCCGTTCTCGGTGCCGACGGCTCCGTGCAACCGCCGATCTACGGGCTGCCGCTGGACGGTAAGGGTGGCCGGCAACTGATCCGGGACACCGATCAGGGCACGATCGACGGCGACACCACCTATGACCGGGCTGTGGGCCCGCTTCAGTTCATTCCGTCGACCTGGAAGGAAACCGCTGTCGACGCGGACAACAATGGCGTCGCCGACCCGAACGATATCGACGACGCCGCGCTGACCGCGGCCGTCTACCTGTGCAAGAACGGTCGGGACCTGTCCAAGGCGGACGCCTGGTGGGACGCCATTCTTTCCTACAACGCCGTTCGCCCGTACGTGCAGAAGGTCTTTGATGCCGCCAACCTGTATGGCCAACGCAGCCGGGTTTAATCAACAACTCACAGTGACGGTGCAGGTACATTTGCACCCCCAGCACTTCCCAGGCGGACGCCTTGCGGGCAAGCTGTACGGGTGAGGGTGCGTGAATGGGATCCCCGAGTCGCGTCGGCGGGGGAGATCCGATCGCTCGTGGAGACGTTGAACGCCGTGCTGGCCACCGACCTCCCGGACGATCCACCGTGGCAAGACGTCCAGGTCCGGGACTATCTGGCCGAGACGATGCCCGGTGAGCGCCGGATCAATTGGGTGGCCGAGGACGACCGGCTACCCGAGGGCGAAAGCAAGATTTTCGGCCACGTCAGCATCCTCCTGCTCGGTGATATCGGCGTGCTCGAGGTGCTGGTCCACCCCAATTTGCGCCGCCGCGGCCTGGGCGAGCAGCTGGTCGGCGTCGCCGCCCGGCGGGCCTATCTCGAGGGCTTCTCGTCGATCGGCGTCGAGGTCATCGGCGACACCGCGGCGACCGGTTTCTACGAGGCGCTGGGCTTCGAACGCGAATATGTGGAGACCCGCAGCGTGCTGACCCTTTCCAAGTTGGATTGGGAGGCGCTGAGCAAGATGGCGGCCGGGATCAGCTCCGGCTACCGAGTGGAATACCACCCCGGCGGGCCGCCCGACGACCTGCTGGAGGCGTACGCGCAGGCGAAGCTCGAGGCGCAGGACGATGACGACGATCTCATCCTGGCCCCGCGCTCATCGGATCCACAGCGCCTCCGGGACAGCCTGGACACGCTGCACCGCCGCGGTCTGAAGCCGTACATCGTGCTGGCCATCCACGAGGCGTCCGGAGTGGTCGCGGGGCTGACCGAGGTGGTGGTGCCGGCCCAGCATCCGGAGCGGGCCGACCAGTACGACACGATCGTGGTGCGCGACCACCGCGGCTACGGCATCGACCGGGCGATCAAGGCCAGGATGCTCTTCGAGCTGCGTACGGCCGAGCCGGGCCTGCTCGAGGTGCAGACCTGGAACGCGCAGCACAACGAGTCGATGTTGAAGGTTAACGCCGAGTTGGGTTTCCAGCCGGACAGAGACTGGTATGAGTACGGTGCCGACGTTGCGCAACTGGTACAGACCCTGGAGCCCACGGACTGACCTGGGCGCCTAGGGTCGGCGTACCCCTTGTCAGCTCCGCTGTGGAGGCTCCATGCGCTACCGTCGCATATTGCCGATCATCACTGTGCCGATACTCACGGCCTTCCTCTTCCCCGGCATCGCCCGTGCCGCTGACGACCCGCTGACCGTGGGCGCCGTGCAGGGCAGCACCACCACCAGTCCCCGCACCCAGCGCTCGCCGCTCGCCCCGGCCAGCGGCAACGGCTCCAGCAGCACGAAATACCAGGTGCGCGGCGTCGTCAGCCAGCTGGCGCTCTCGCACACCAACACCGGCACCCTGCAGTACGGCTTCTTCCTGCAGAGCCGCAAGGGCGCCGAGGACGGCGATCCGACCACCTCGGACGGCGTCTTCGTCTACATGTCGAGTTTCCCGACGCTGATCGGCGGCTACGCCCCGAAGGTCGGCGACGAGATCGTCGTCAACGCCCGGGTGAGCGAGTATTTCAACTTCACCGAGCTGACCAGCGTCGAGTGGCTCAGCACGCTGGCTTCCGGCCTTGACGTCGGCGCGGAGGTCCAGATCGACGACGCCACCCCGCCGGCCGACTCGGCCGCCGCCGACCTGTTCTGGGAACGGCACGAGGGCATGCAGCTGCGGGTCCGGGCCGGCTCCGGGGTCGTCTCGGGCACCAAGACGTACAGCAGCACCGACGACGCCGAGGTCTGGGCGATCGATCGGGACGACCCGTTGATGCAGCGCAGCGACCCGTATGCGCGCCGGGTGTTCCGCGACGCGCACCCGCTGGACGACTTGCCGGGCACCGTGGACAACGGCAACGGCGACCGGATCCTGCTCGGCCCGATGGGCGTCAAGGCGGCCGCGAACGACGCCACGAAGGTGCTCCCGCCGGCCCGGACGTTCGACACGGTGACCAGCGACGCGGTCGGCGGCCTCTACTACGCCTTCAACAAGTACGGCATCCAGCCGGCCGACATCGCGTTCACCCCCGGCGTCGACCCGTCGCGGAACAACCCGCCCAAGGCCGCCGACCGCGGCCGCGAGCTGGCGATCGCCACCTTCAACGTGGAAAACCTGTACGACTACCGGGACGACCCGTTCGACGGCTGCGACTTCACCGGCAACACCGGGTGCACCGGCGTCAGCCCGCCGTTCGACTATGTGCCGGCGAGCGCGGCCGCCTACGACGCGCGGTTGGGCGTGCTGGCCGGCCAGATCGTCAACGACCTGAAGAGCCCCGATCTGGTCCTCGCCCAGGAGGCCGAGGACCAGGACATCTGCACGGTCGCGGCGGGCGCGCTGGCCTGCGGCGACACCGACAACGCCGACGGCAAGCCGGACACCCTGCAGGAGCTGGCGCTGACCATCAAAAAGGCCGGCGGTCCGGCGTACGACGCTGCCTTCGACCGGACCGGCGCGGACGCCCGGGGCATCACCGCGGCGTTCCTCTACCGCACCGACCGGCTGTCGCTGGCCCCGGCGACCGCCGACGACCCGATCCTGGGCTCGTCCCCGCAGGTCACCTACCGGGGCACCGCGCTGGCTAGCAACGCCGACGTGTCGAACCCGAAGGCGCTGAACGCGGTGCTGCCGGCCGACGTGGACAGGTCGACGGGCGTGGACGGCAGCAACGTCTTCACCCGGGCGCCGCAGGTCGGCCTCTTCAACGTGAAGGCCGCCCCGGGCTCGGCGGAGCACTACCAGCTCTGGGCGATCAGCAACCACTACTCCTCCGGCCCGGACACCCGGGTGGGGCAGCGAACCGAGCAGGCCGCGTACGGGGCCGCGATCGTCACCGCGATCGAGACGACGCACGCCCACTCCCGGGTGATCTATGGCGGCGACCTGAACGTCTTCCCCCGCCCCGACGACCCGGTCCCGACCAACCCGGGCGACCAGCTGGGCCCGCTCTACGAGGCCGGCCTGCACAACCTGTGGGACAACCTGGTGGCGGACGTCCCGGCGGCGGCCTACTCGTACGACTTCGAGGGCCAGGCGCAGACGCTGGACAACCTCTTCGTCAACAACGCCCTGTACGGCGACCTGATCCAGATCAGGTCGGCGCACATCAACTCGGACTTCTCCAGCAACGACCCGGCCAACCCGACCCGCGGCTCGAGCGACCACGACCCGCAGGTGGTCCGCTTCCAGTCCCGGCCGGGCCTGTCGGTGGCCGACGCGAGCGTGGCCGAGGGCAGCCGGGGCACGACGACCCAGCTCGCCTTCCCGGTGACGTTGTCGCGGCCGATGAGCCAGCCGCTCACGGTCTGCGCCACGGCCGGCCCGCTGACCGCCTGGCCGGTGCTCGACTTCGACCCGTACGTCGGCTGCAAGAGCATCCCGGCCGGCGAAACGACGACGTCATTCTCGGTCACGGTCCGCGGCGACAACCTCCGCGAGCCCGACGAGAAGCTCAACCTGCTGATCGCCGGCATCGGCAACGTCCGCCTGACCGACAGCACCGCGACGGGCACGATCATCAACGACGACTGACCGATCTCGGGCACGGCGAGGGGGCTCGCCGTGCACTGTGGACTAGCTGCCGGAGCCGAGCGGATACGGCAAGTCGCCGAATGTCCACTATCCGCGCCAGTTCTGCCGACCGATCGCGGCTCCGCGGCTGTCCCGGCGGCGGTGCCTCCCGGGATACGTTGCCCGCGGTAGCGGTGCGGCGTGGGAGGCGACATGCGGGTGCGGGCCACGGTGGACGGCGCGGACGGGGAGGCCCAACTAGAGGGGCTGGCCCGCTGGCTGCGGCAGGAGCCGGAGCTGCGCGGGCTGGTCGTTCTGCAGCGCGGCGCGGCGCCCGGCGGGGCGATGGGACCGCTGGCGGACGCCGTCGAGACGGCCCTCGGGTCGGCCGGGGTGGGTGCCGCGCTGGTCAGCTCCGTGCTCGCCTGGCTGCGCCATCGAACCGGGGACGTGCGGGTGACGCTGACCCGGACCGGCGCCGAGAACCGGATCGAGATCACTGCCAGCCGGCTCCGGAAGCTCGACAGCACGCAGGTCCGGGCGCTGGCAGCCGACGCGCTCAACCTGCTCGAGGCGCCGCCCGCCCCCGGCGGTGCTTCGAATGGCGTTCCGGATGGTCTACCGGCCGACGGCGATGCCGGACGGTGACGCGGCGGCCGGCCTGCTCACCGGCCCGCACGTGCGGGCGCTGGTGGTTGGCACTGGGCGGCACGTACCGGGCTCTGTCTATCCCGACCTGCCCGCCGTCGCGGCCACGGCGACGGCGGTCGGCCGGCGGCTGGTGCAGCGCTGCGGGCTGGCCGAGGATCACTTACGGACGCTGATCGACCCCGCCGACCCCCGCGAGCTGGGGCAGGCACTGACCGCGGCCGCCCGAGAGGCGAGCGATGTCCTGCTGATCTACTACGTCGGGCATGGACTCGTCGCCGACGACGGCGGGCTCCACTTGGCGACGTATGCGTCCCGCGACTTGGACGACGACATCCCGACGTACCAGGCGCTGCCCTTCGGCGAGCTGCGCGGCGTGCTCGAACGTGGCCGCAGCCGGCTCGTCATTGTCGTGCTGGACTGCTGCTACGCCGGGCGGGCGGCGCAACTGGTCAACCGCCGGCCGGCGGACGACTTCGAGGCGACCCGGCGGCACGGCGTCTACCTGCTGGCCGCGGCTCGCGGCGATCAGCTCGCCTGGGCGCCACCTGGCGAGCCGTTCACGGCGTTCAGCGGCGAGCTGATCCGCCTGCTCGACGGGGGCGACCCCACTGGCCCGCGGTACTTCTCGCTCGACGACGTGCACCGGTTCCTGGCCCGCCGACTGCCCGCGCGCGGCATGCCGGTGCCGGTACGCCAGGCCGCGGACACCGCCGACGGGTCGTTCCTCGCCCCGAATCCGGCATACCGGGTGCCGACCGCCGAGGGTTTGCCCGATGCGGTCGAGGACGCGCGGCCCAGTCCGTACCGCGGGCTGGCCGCGTTCGAGGCCGAGGACGCTGCGCTCTTTTTCGGGCGCGAGGAGCTCACTGCCGAGCTGGTCGATCGGCTACGCGCGGTCGGCGGCGAGCCGTTGATCGTCACCGGGCCGTCCGGATCCGGAAAGTCCTCCCTGCTCCGGGCCGGGGTGCTGCCGGCGCTGCGGCGCGCGGGTGCGCAGAGCCCGGGCGGCGCCGCCCGGCACTGGGTGTTCACTCCCGGCGCGCATCCGCTGCTGGAGCTGGCCCGCCGGGTCGCCGGGCTGACCGATGTCCCCGCCGAGCGACTCCGCGACCGCTGGCGAGACGACCCCGCCCGGTTCGCCGGCGACCTCGCCGCCGCCGTCCGCGCTCCGACAACGGCCATTGCCGCGGTGATCGTCGTCGACCAGTTCGAGGAGGTGTTCACGCTCTGCGAGGACGAGCGCGAGCGGGTCGCCTTCATCGCGGCGCTCCGCGGCCCCACCCAGGCCGTCGTTCTCGGCGTCCGCGCCGACTTCTTCGGCCACTGCGCCCGCTTTCCCGAGCTGATGCCGGCACTGCGGCGGCCCGCCGTGGTCGGCCCGATGAGCGTCGACCAGCTGCGTCAGGTCATCGAGCGCCCGGCCGAGCTGGCGGGTTCGGGGCTCCAGGACGGCCTCGCCGACATGCTCCTGCACGACCTCGGGGCGGGCGCCGGTGCGGTCGATGCGGTCGGCGCGCTGCCACTTCTTTCGCACGCTCTGCTGGCGACCTGGCAGCGACGCGAGAACGGGGTGCTCACCGTGGCCGGGTACCAGGCCACCGGCGGCGTCACCCGGGCGCTCACCAACACCGCCGAGGCCACCCTTGCCGCGCTGTCGCCCGCCGCCCGGGAGGCCGCCCGCGACGTGCTGCTGCGCCTGGTCCGCATCGGCGAGGGCACCGGCGACACCCGCCGGGCCGCGCCGCTGGCCGAGATCCTCCCCGACGACGCCCCGGCCGGCGGCGATCGGGCGACGCCGGCCGCGGCCCGGGCCGTCGTGGACCGGTTCGTGGCCGCCCGCCTGCTCACCGTCGACCGGGAGCGGATCGGCATCACCCACGAGGCGCTGATCCGCGCCTGGCCGCGGCTGCGTGGCTGGATCGACGCGGACCGTACCGCCCTGCTCACCCGCCAGCAGATTGCCGCCGACGCGGACGCTTGGCTCGGGCACGACCGCGATCCGTCGTACCTCTACACCGCCGGCCGGCTGGCGGGTGCGACCGTGGCCCTGGGCGGCGGAGAGCACAGCACGGTCGGGCTCGCGGAGGCGAGCGCCGAGTTCCTCGCCGAGAGCCGCCGCCGGGACCGCCGGCGGGCGCGGCAAGGGCGGCAGGTGATCGCCGCGCTAGCCGTGCTGCTGCTGCTCACCGCGGTGGCGGGCGGCGTCGCCTTCGTCCAGGGCCGGCGGGCCGCCGACCAGCGACAGGTCGCCGAGCGGCAACGCGACGTGGCGGTGGCCCGGAGCCTGGCCGGCGCCGCCACCGACCTGCAAGACACGACCGTCGCATCCCAGCTGAGCTTGGCCGCGTACCGGATCGCCCCCACCCCGGAGTCGCGCGGCGCGGTGCTGACGGCGGCCAGCCGGACCCTGCCGACCCGGCTGATCGCGCACGGCAACTTCGTCACCCGGCTCGCCTATGACCGGTCCGGCGGGCTGCTGGCCACCAATTCAGCGAACGGCACCACCCGGCTCTGGGCGCTGGCGGCCGGCGGATCCACCACTCTGCGCGCCGAGTTGGCGACGGACATCGGTGACGCGGCATTCCGCCCCGACGGCCGGGTCCTCGCCACGGCCTCCGCCGATCGGATAGCCCAGCTGTGGGACGTGTCGAACCCCGCGCGACCCGTGGCCTTGAGCGCGCTGGCGCCGCACACCCGGGAGATCGAACCGGCCAAGGATCTGCCGTTCACTCCGGACGTGGCGTTCAGCCGCGACGGCCGACTGCTCGCGACCGCGGCCGGCTTCGAGAGCACGGCGGCGCTGTGGGACGTCTCCGACCCCGCACACCCGGTCCGGCTGGCGACCCTCAGTGGGCACACTGGGCAGGTGAAAGGGGTGGAGTTCGGCCCGGCCGGCGACGTGCTGGTGACCGCCTCCCGGGACCACACGGCGCGGCTGTGGAACGTACGCGACCCGCGCCGGCCGCGGCCACTGTCCACCATCTCCGGGCACACCAGCACGGTGGGCCAGGCCTCGTTCGACGCCACCGGCCGGCGGCTGGTAACCGCCTCCGTCGACGGGACGGCCCGGGTCTGGGATATCCGCGACCTCGCGCACCCCCGCACGCTGGCGACCCTCGACAACGGCACCGGATTCGTCTACAGCGCCGTCTTCAGCCCGGACGGCCGGACCGTCGCCAGCACGTCCTTCGACGACCAACTGGTCCGGCTCTGGGACATCTCCGATCTCGCCCACCCCACCTTGCGGGCGCTGCTGGCCGGGCACACCGACACGGTTTTCCGGGCCGTGTTCAGCCCCGACGGCGACACGATCGCCTCGGGCGCCGCCGACCGTACGGTCAGATTCTGGCGCCTCGACGCGCCGACGATGCGCGGCTCGCTCGTCGGGCACCGCAACTGGCTCAGCGCCGTCGCGGTGAGCCCGGCCCGGGGCCTGCTCGCCACCGGCTCCGCCGACCACACGGCCCGGCTGTGGGACGTACGGGACCCGGCCTCGCCACGCCAGTTGTCGGTGCTGACCGGCCACACCGACGGGGTGCGTTCGGTGGCGTTCAGCGCCGACGGCCGCCGCTTGGTCACCGGTTCGACGGACACGATGGCCCGGCTCTGGGACATCACCGACCCGTCCGCGCCGCGCCGGCTGGGCGTGCTCCGCGGCCACGGCCAAGTCGTGTCGGACGCGCTGTTCACGCCCGACGGGCGCACCGTGGTCACCGCGGCCTTCGACCGGTCGGCATGGCTGTGGGACATCACCGATCCGGAGCACCCACGGCACGTCTCCACGCTCGGCGGGCACCAGGACAACCTGTTCGGGCTCGCGATCGATCCCGGTGGCCGGATCGCGGTCACGGCCTCCGCGGACACCACCGGCCGGATCTGGGACATCGTCGATCCGGCCCATCCGAAGGTGCTCGGCACGCTGACCGGGCACACGGACGGCTTGCGC
>Ga0307515_10006628_pt1 | contig 23089 bp, 24 predicted proteins | sample 17_EM_MG_FD_194513 | JGI IMG/M metagenome (GOLD analysis project Ga0307515, IMG submission 194513) | Populus trichocarpa ectomycorrhiza microbial communities from riparian zone in the Pacific Northwest, United States - 17_EM | ecosystem: Host-associated > Plants > Roots > Unclassified | place... | reverse complement strand
ACGGAGGTGGACTGAACGACGGGGAGTACATATTAGCTATATAGATACATAGATACATAGATGAGAATACAAACTGAATGCATAAGTTTTGAAAATCGTTGAACGACAAGTAGTAGCTATGATTTATCATCGCCAGGCGTTGTGTCAACGGCTTCAGCATAACTGCAGCCCCTGCGAAGAGTGTAACACACGTGTCCTTCTGATGGTGCGTAAACGTCACCACAAAGTAATGGAGTACGTGTGCAACGCAACCCGTCGCCTGGGTGACGGGCAGCGTGTAATTCTCCGTCAGAGGGTACGAGGTTCCGTCAGAGCCGTCAGAGCCGTCCGGAACACCCGGGTGTTTCTGACGGAAATTAGAGTTGTTGCTGATGAGACCAATTGTCATCTGTCTCCCGTCATCCATCTCCTGAGATCCAACTCCTGTCATCCACCTCCAGTCATCCATCCATATCCGGTCGCGATCAATAACTGCCGCGATCCATCTCCTGCCGTGATCCATCTCATGACTGGGTCCATCTGATGTCATCCATCTCTGGCCGGGATCCATCTCCGGCCGCAATGCATCGCTGGCCGCGATGAATCTCCAGGAATGATCTGTCTCCGGGCGGGATGCATCTCGGGCCGTGATCCATCTCGGGCTGGGATCAATCTCCGGCTGTGATCCAGTTGGTTCCAGCCATTCATTTCCACCCTGTGCGTAATTGTGCTCATATGGGCAGCATTCCATGACTTCTCCTATAGCTCTGTAAGCTCTCTAAAGGTAATTGTTACTGGCATCTATAATATCCATCTTTCATTGACTAATCATCGCAGTCCCATAATCCATCCGGTGACATATCGTCCATTGTCAGATAATACCCACTCATTGATCTGTCCATATGGCAGGGGATCTTCAAGTCCAAATCCAAATGCATAATCCAGCCACTTGAGCACGTGATCATTATCCACCCAATTGTGTGAATACTGCTCAACTCAACTCCGATATATTGTAAATCCACCGTTATGGCAAATGGTAGCTGGGCTCCAAGTCGATTGCATGGTCAATTGACCGATGCGGCGGCAGTGCTTCCCCCTTGGCTTTGCTGAAAACCTCCACGAAATCTCCGTATATTGCCAGGATATGTCCTCCATCATCTCTAGACACTATCTTTGGCAATGTGCCAGGCTCTATCTGCAAACGTTAGTTCTCAATTCGTACTAGACATGGAGCAGGATGAAGGAATATCTAGGAGCCCGGATTCAAAATGGTTCGCCACAATACGGCCAAGCCCTGCCGTCCAGTACTCCCTTCATGTCTCGGCGTGCCGGTAGCAGTCATTCAAGATTCCCATGTAGATGCTCTTCTGCCGCAACTACCACCGTGGTTCCTGCTGGCGAGTCCAGTGCCCGGTGCCTATCTCACTACTCGAGATGCTTTTCACTGCCACTCCCAGCAGCCCTATACAAACTCCCACTGTGAGGAAGAACATCCAAACAACCTCCTCACTGGCCAGTTGATCGTCAGTAGCAGTAGCTCCAAGTATTTGAATGTATGAAGTACAGCCACCTTCGGAATGCGTCGCCTCCCTAGCCGTGATCCAGGTACATTCGCGGGGCATACCTGATGGCCTGCCCGGTCCACTGCCACCTCTCCCGCTCACCCTTGGGTTGCAGAGCGAAAAGTTGAACGCTTTGCATGTCGATGCTAGGATTCTTGGACTTGTGCCACAGCACTCGCTATCAGTCTCCAGCTCACACAGTGCGTCCACCGCAGCTGCCACCATGTGTACGAATAAGCTCACAGCGAATCACGCACTTGTCACACCCGATTGGGACTGTCAGACACCCAATAACTTTCTTGCCTCACCCGATTGGGGCTGTCTGACAATCAAATAACGACCATTCCCACGTTGGGATACAACATATCGATTGAACCTCCATGCTCCTTAAATAGATGCTGAATCCACTGGTCTCCTGACAGTGCCCACACGGTCCATCCTCCGGTAGTCCCATGGATCCTAAGAATCCTGACTACAATTGGAATCGAAATTGAAATCGTCTCCTTTATATTCCGACAACCCCTCATCATATGCCATCATATGGGCACATATCCATAGTTGCTTGTTGGCGATTGATCTGCTTTCGTTGACTTGTTTGACAAAATAGAATAGAGTTGGCGGAGATTGCTCTCTCCTCACAATGATACGATTTGGTCACCCAATCAGGTGCCAATTGTGAGAATTGAAAATGGTAATTGCGAATTGTATCTGCTAGCTACGTTAGAACATTCGGGGTTATTGTACTTCCCTTTTGGAGCTGCCACACGATCTGCAATCCCTGCTCCACTATCTCGTACTCTGCCTCCGATGATAGCCCAATGATACCAGTAATCATATCGGTAATCATTTGGTAATCACAGTTGTATCATTGCATAGCTGCTGCTAGAACTCCTTGCAGCATCCGAAACATAGATAATTCCATTTAGTCGTGTAGAAGGTACTTGCGATTGGAGTTGCCATCAGTGGCGCTGCTAGATGTGAATCGTACACATCGAGTAAATCCGCCCTAATCGTTCGTAGGTGCACTTCACAGCTTCCATAACATAGATGACTCCATCAAGACGTGAAGAAGGTAATCGCGATTTCAACTGCCGTCGGTGATGTGGATCAACGTGAATTGCGTGTAATTCGTGAAACACCTCTGGAGAATGGCCAGCTTTGGCATTGCCTGTAACGCAACTCTTATGGACGTATGGGCTCTGGCATTGTCCCTGTAATTGTCCATTGACTCAATTGGAAGGTAAAATTGTCTCTGCATCCGTTAACCTCAATTGGGTGTGCATATCAAGCCTTTTTGCATCTGCAATCTGTTGCTGTCCAATCTGGATGATTTCTCCCTCTTAGGTGTCACGACAAGTCCCTGGCCGATTGGCCTCTGGAATCTGCAAGACATCGTCTGTTACCATTAACCTCAATTCAATCGACATATCATGACACTCCGCTTATGCAAACATTACTCCCAAATTTGTACGATATCTTCCGTGTAGACTGCGTATCGTGACACGTTGGACAGAGGTAATTCATGAAATCCCGTATGCGAAACGTATCTGAAATTGTAAGAGCAATAATAGTGTAAAGGCATATGCCTGTGTATGGCCACATAGGAAGGTATATCAGTAGATATGGTTGCAAACGTGGATGTCCATATTCTATAGTAGTATAAAGGTAAGATTATCGCTAGAGATCTAAGTCTTGTGGCGAGCGGACTATATAAAGCTGCTATTTCCCGGGCCTGGACACGTCACGTGCAGCCGTGCCGTTACACCGTTCCTCCGAATTATCACTTTAAAGGTCCTGGAAAAGCAACTGCCATGAAGGGACAACCAATCAACAATCAAGATGATTTAAGGAAGGACTTCGAGCGTATTTTCTGTCCTCTGGACATGCTTTTCAACCATGGAAAGCTTATGCTTTGTGCAGATGGTCAGATTCCACAATGTTATCCTGTCATCTGTGCATGGACGACTGACCACTTCAAAAACTTTCACTTAATCTCAATCAAGGAGCCCTATTTCCCAGTGCTCGAAACACCAAAATCATCATGTGGAGAAGGGAGTTCTCAGTCGTGGCAATTGAGAGACTATTGGCGATACTTCCAAAAGATGACACTTGTGACTCAGGGAGATGAGACAGAGAGATGGAAAGCAAGACAATGTCTGGAACATTGAGCAGTGGGAAACACTGCCAACATGTTCTAGAATTTACAATGCATCTCCCTGATGACTATTATCGTATCCGATATTCTTCATACCGGCTATCTCAGGATTCTTAAGCATTTGATGGACTGCGTAACCTCCTTCCTCGAACAACATTCCAGGATAGACAAATTTTACCACCTCTGGCGGATAATGCCTCCATATCCTGGCTTTGCTTGATTCAACAAGCCAGATAGCCAGGTAACCCAATGGTGTGGTAAAGAGATGAAAGAACTTGGGCATGTGATTGTTGCACTTTTCGCAGCAACTGTTTCAAACCCTTTGGTGAGCCAAAGGATTGCCTTCAGAGAAGCCCTGTTGTACGTCAAGAACATAGTGTAATTTCACATTATGGCACAGTACCCATACCATACTGAAGCCACAACTGAGTACATGGAGAATTATCCGGAGGAGTTTCGTTGTCAGAAGGATATTTTCAGTTGATTCTGTGTCAGTAAATCTACCAAGAAGGTCTTGGAAGCCCTGACAAAGCAGCTTACTTTTGACAAACAGGAGGAACAGGAGTATGACACTGCTTGCAACAATTTTTCTACAGCTGCAAAGCCTTGTTGTGTTGATGATGAATTAATGCCAATTGGGTCATACATTGCGCAACATCTTGTTGACCAATTGGATTTCAACTTTGTGATGTTGCCTCTGCTGAACAACTTCTCTGACCATATCAGCCAGCTTGGCAACATCCAAATTGCAAGCTCTGAACTCCCAGACAGAGTAATGTTGGATATTCAACTAGCGTACCGACAATCAAATCATCATGAGGCAGCATTCCAGTTTTGGCGAATTAACGCCCAAAAGGAGGCATTCCAGTATTGAGAGCTGAATGGAATCCATGCATAACAATGTCGTGAGAAGGAAATGCCTCTAACCAAAGTGCCTATCAACCAAATGATGAAATACCCACAACCAGAATTCAAGACCCTTGATGACTTGGCCGAGTGGTATACAATGACATGATGCGAGCTACAGAATTACATTGCTTGGTTTTTCAAGAGATTTGCTGACTTTATAGACTACATCGATTACATTCAGTATTGCAGTCAACTCAATGATGCAAAATACACTTGGTACAATGCGGTTGCAATTCCGGTGACGTCTGTACAATGAGACGAGTAGGCAGTTCGTGTGGTTTGTTGCACTGGGTCCACAAGGTGGAGATAGCATAAGCCACCAACAAAGGATACAGTGCTTGTCTGGATGGGGACTAGTCTGGATAGCCACATTAAGTGGACTGCTGGATGCATTCCTGCACGGTTGAATTATTATTTAGATGTTGAGGATGCTGAATCCAGCATAAGAGGGCTTCTTGCCTTGGTTCAGCCGTTTGCGACAGGCCCAGTACTTATGACTGCTGGTATGGTGATTGTCGATGTGAGACATCAATCTCCGATGCAACTGCTGCAAGATGGAAGCCACTGTCGTAAGCCTCTTTTCGGAGTTGGAATCCTTTATATCATCCTTATCAGCGTAATCCAGGAGGCTGTACACTTTCATCCTGTGACGCCGCAGCCAGCAACCATGCAGCGGTACATGAGCAACACAATTGACTTGGATGCTTGGAATTTGTTTTACATGTAGATTATTCGATTCGATGCTTGAAATAATCGTTGCAGTGATATATAGAAAGCTGATGAGTGTTCACTCTGGGTATCTTAATTTTTGTTATGGGAGTTGTGCAAGCTTGTGTATAATTGATCTCTCAAGGGATTAAATAGTTAAGAATATTTGTGAAATCAATGGAACAGTTCAAAAAACTGTCGAAATGATTGAAATCTAGAGGACCATCATGAAAGAAACAAATGCAGGAAATCAACTTATAACACTAATCAAGTTTTTGACATGTCATGATGAGGCGATCACATCATTGAACTGTTCAAAGCATGGTGGAAGATTGCCAATCAGTCCTTCGGAGTATTCGTGGAGAAATTGGAGGAGGAGAATCAGTGCATGGGGTTGATTTCCAGAAACCATATTTGCATTTTGCTGATCATTGATATTCAACAGAGTACAAACCCTCTGGGTATGCCATCTATCTATTGGTCAATGCACTCCCACAACTGCTGCCCTCCTATTCATCATATGATAGCAATAACTTCTTCATGGTTATGAGGTTATTGTTTAGAGTCCTGCATTACTTTTCTGAAGTGTGGTTTCTGCATAGACCATACATTGATGATTGTGTTCCAGTCATTGACAATGCAATGAATGGTAGTTTTGCCCACTCAAGTTTTCTGTTGCATTTCACATAAGGAATGCCCTTCAGACTTTAGCTGAATAACCCAAATGGGTTCTTCATGTGTTGACTCCCTTCTCCGGCCATCACGACCGATAGGCATGACTGTGTGGAACTAGCGCGGGTTCACTCACTTTCTTCACTCGTCTGGTAGTATGTAAGGTGCTAAGGGTGAAAATGTGGATCCCAAGCCATGCAATTATGGCCCTACTTGAAAAGCAAGCAAAGCACTTACTTGAGTAACTTTACTGCACGGCAACACCTGGACACCTCACCAGTACACTAACCAGCACTTCGGTTGCTGCTGTTGCTGGTCTCTCTCCAACACATGGCTCTTTCCAAATCTCCACTCCCGCGTTGCAGACACTCACTTACCGGCTTACTGATTGGTTTCCAAGTCAGTACGATAGACCAAGTTACAGACGGCCAAGAGTTCGTGCAGAGCCGTGTCCGAAGCGATAGATTTGGAGCTATGTAGGCGGATACATTTATTAACACTTTTCAATCGAACCGAAGGAGTATTGTAAGAGAGCTAAGAGCAACAGCAAAAGCAATTAGGAATTCAATTAAAGAGCTTTCCAACTCCTGGGTGAGGGAGTCGTTTGTTTGTTCGTGGCGCATCATTCCGTACTGGTTTCTCCACGATTAATTGGTGTTGATCAGTTGCCACTGGGTGATAAAAATACTGTTATGCCGTATGTACTCCAGGTAGTGGACAATGGGTATTGGGCAAAATTAGCGATACTGCTAGCCATCCACCGAGCGGTATAGTACACTTCGAAGGCGGCGGCGGTGTGAGTGGGTGGTATGTAGTAGTAATGTTGAATCATCTGAAAGAGTGAAAGAGTGAGTGAGTGCGCGAGCGAGTACGTATATGCTTCTAACAGAAGTGGCAGGCTGTTTTGCTTCTTTTTCCTCTTTGCACTTCACGAATCAGTCAGTCATTTATTCATTCGTTCCATCGTGATTCATTTCAGTGCTTCAAGGGCAATCCATCCATATCAATCTCGCATATTGCGGCGTTGTCGTCGTCGGTGCTCCACTGTGCTCTAGTCTGTCTCTTGGTGCCTGTCCTCTGCAGCACATCGTTAGCTGGTCGTATATGCACTATAGGCTGTTGCGTAGCGGTTATGGAGAGAACGACGAGGTGTGGCAGCGCAGCTTCCATTTTGCTGCAAGTTACTTTGTACGAAAGGCCCAGCCAGTCTGCAAGCTGAGCCACCCACAACAAAACCGCTACTTCGCCCACCTTTCTTGCTCTCCCACACCTGCCTGCCATCCCACACCACACTTCTTGCACACACACCAAGCTCCCGCCCGGCCTTCGGTTTTTCGTCGTTGTCGACTTGTGGGTTCGATTGGCCCACCAGTATTAACACTGACGTTTATTCAAGCTACCACCCACTTCCCCTGCTCATCTTCCGTCACCCAACCGCCTTCAACAATAACAAACCCTCAGCAACAATACCAAGCTTCACAGTATCAATTGTTCGATTCCATAGCGAGGAATACCCTACGTGGCCTTCGTAACTGCCATTACATTTACCATTTACTAGCTTCTCGTTACTCGAAATTGATAGCTCAAGATGGCGGGAGAAGGAGAGAAGTCGACGTCTATTCGTCGACGACTTACGACGTCTATCAGGCGTGTTATGAGCTACACATCTGGAAAATCCCAGAAATCAGGAAGCTCTATCACTGCTGCCTCTGATCCAACTCCTGCGGTTCCCAGCTCTTCTGCGGCTGCGGCTGTGGCTGCCACTCCCGTTACTGCTACTCCTGCCTCGTACGTGCTCTGTGGTGTGCAACAGGGGATGATTTTTGTGATTTTTTTTCAATAAAATATCGCTAACTTATATTTCTTCCAGGCCTGGTCCATCACAACCCGTCCAGAAACCTCCGCATAAGCCCTATCGTCCCCCGAAGCACCCATCCACACCACCTCCTCCCATGACTGCGTCTGAACGTGCACAAGCCTTGTTCAAGAAGCATGGTCTCGATGTCAAGCCATCTGATTTACCTCTGTCCAACACGCCTCAGGCAGAACGTGTTCAGAAGGACATTCGCATGCGAGTTCATCGTACTTGTCACAAGTGCGATGCTTCCTACGGCCCTGAGAAGACCTGCCAGCAATGTGGTCATAAGAGGTGCAAGAGGTGTCCTCGTCACCCGTTGAAGAAATCCAAGGACAAGGGGAAGGAGAAGCTCACCGCAAAGGGAGCCCCAGGTTACAAGAAGCGTAGGGGTGATTATATGTATGGGATTACAATCCCCGGCAAGAGAGGCGGACAGGATTTGGTCCACAAAGAAGTTCGTCAACGTGTACATCGCAAATGCCATCGCTGCGAGGCGGACTTTGCTGGAGAGAAGGTCTGCGCCAACTGCAAACATCAACGCTGCAAGAAATGCCCCCGACTCCCGTATGTCCTTCTGTTTCTTCCCTCTAGATTTAATGCCGTCTGATACATGTTTCGTGATGTAGGTCTAGGAGCAAAAACCATCCACCCGGGTACTATCAGAAGTTCGATCAAAGCGATTCGGAGGCAGAGTATCCTGCACCACCACGCCGAACGTACAAGAAACCCCGCCGTCGTATTCATTGGACATGCAACAAGTGCTCGATTACTTTCATTGAAAAGACCAGGATTTGTGGAGGATGTGGATCCAATCGGGATGATACTGGCGTCAGGGATCCGTGAGTAACCATAGCCAAATTTCTGTTGAAGGAGTACTGACGACTCGGTCACAATAGGCCTAAAAAACCAAAATTCAAACCTACCGATGTGGACGTTCAGCGTCTCAATGACCGATTGAAACAAACATCGCTATCTACTACCGGTTAATACCATCCCTATCGGGTCGATGGTTTCACCCGAAATTCTTCGGTCAGCTTTATTTGGCAAGGGGTGCTTTTCCTTATGAGTTACGATTGTGTTTAGTGTTCCGCTTTGGATAATTTTGAGTGTTAGCTTCAACGCTGGCGCATCTGAGTGTGAAGAACAGATGAGGGGTTGGGAGTGTTGATTGAAGTTGTTGAATGACTGGACTGCCTTGGTTTGGAGAGAAGGCGGCCATGTTTGTCTTTTGTCACAAGCGATAGTCATGATTGCATTTCGATGGACATCGCATACGTAGTGGGCATCCTGGAGTTTCCTTTTGCTGTTCGCTCCAAAATTTATGATTTTTGCGTTCTTTAGCCTCGAGATGGTGTTTTGGCGAGCGGAAGGGAAAGCGAATGATTCAATAAGGCTGTTGAAGGTTGAATGAACTTATACTTTTGGCCTTGCTTCTTGTTTCTTTTCTTTTTGCTTTATTTTTCATGTCATTGATGAATGTGCCCCCCCTTTTTTTTTTAACGAATACTGGAGATGGTTTACCTTTTCACTATAATATAGTATATACGGTGGTGATTCATTCAAAGACAAGTATCATATCTTATCGGAGAAAAACACTCGCGTGTAGTATGAGTCTATTTCGTAGATGCGTCAGCCATCAGCCATCTATTCCTCCGACGGAAATCTCTGGGAGAGTTTTGTGGCACCAACACCACCTTGCATAAAGTGCTCAATTTTGCTATAGTGCCCTTTTCCTGCGGCTGTTCACATGAATGGCATACGGCAGTTCTGTAGCATCTTCATACAGACGGCCTAGGGTGTATCGAACATCAGCCTGTAAATAAGCACATATCGTCTCAGGCTTCTAGATTAGAGTAAGCGCGGAGTGGACCTCAATGAAGCGCGGTCATACCAAGTAGTCACATTGGAAATTGTTCTCTTCTCGAACCGCTGCTAGCGTCATTGAAACCCAATTTATTGATTGCCGGTTCTCAATTGATCCTCCTCCGTTCACCGGTGGATTCTTCCTAGCCAAGTACATATCTAGGTAGGCGCTGCTGCGGGCCGATTAACAGCAAATTTGCATTGATATTAAATATTTGTATTGTTGCTTGTTATTGCTAACTGTGAAGCCCTTCTTGTGCACTTTCAAATTATTCCTGCAACCAATTGTCTCCCCTCCCGTTCCATTTGCTTGGCGGCTGGCAAAATGGAGCGCAACTAAGATTTTTTAATTTCTGGCGTTGGTTCGTAGTTTTTCCCTGGCTGGGCTGGTACCTTCTCCCTGGTCATCGGGTTCTTCGGCTCAAAAAGTGCCGTATAAAGTGAACACCAGACTGAATCTCCATACCTTTTGTAAAGCCAAAAGTTTGGAATCCTACGGGGGGGTTAGATTTTTACCTTGCGAAAAGAGAGACGCACGCACGCATACACTTCACGCGCCCCATATTGCAGCTTGTTGTTCCGAAGTCGCAGCGCTTTTTTGCGGCAGAGGTGAGGCTCGTTCCCAGCACTTCCTGGGCCTGTCGGGTCTGTGCTGATACCCTCGCATGGTATCGGTATCATCGTCCGTTATCATCATCATTCTGTTCTCGCCAACCGCGGCAAACATTTCGTAAACGACCTTTGTCGGCTTAGTTCACATTCTCCCGTTTAAACCTTTTTGCAGTGCAAACGTTTCCTCGGGTAAGTGTAGCAGAGAGTCTGACGACACCAGTCTCTAGATCGAAGGGTTCCTCTCTTACTTGACAAAAATGCGCTTTGCGATAACAGTACTGTTTCTGATTCTCGAATTCTGACAGGATATCCCATACCAAACGAAACCGTTCCATTGCTGACTTGTCACGCTATCGTTCCTGGGGGGATTTTTTCCAGGAACCTAATGGTTAGAGTTTATTTCTTGTTCCACCGCCACCACAAAAAATTCAACCTAGAAGCAATAATACAAAGTAATAAGGTGGGGGATAGCGCTCTGGTAACGATCAGATGATGGCGTTTCTGTACAGGTCTGTTTGGTCATTAGAGTACCGTAAGAAGCCAGAAGAAATTGGGAATTTTCATCCCCCTTACTTTTTGGCTTGATTTGACGGATATTGGGGTTCGTTTCACGCGAGAGTTTTGCTGGTACACTCTAGTGCTGCATTTCGCAGACGGGAAATACCTGTAGCAAGACGCCCGACTACACCCGCAACAACATTAAAAATACGGTTTCTTCCTACATCCGGGATTTGAAAAATCTATCCTGGAATGTGGCAAATGGGTAGGAAGGTTGCATTGTGCTCGGGTATATACTCCTCCCCCGCTTCCTTTCGTGACTGCAACTTGAAGGCTGAATGTTATAGCTAGTGACTTGGAGGTCTATCCCTTTTAGGCTTCCGAATCGTTTTCCGGGGATTTTCGGCTTCTGAGTTATTGCCTCGTGGTTGTGTTCGTTACCTTCGTTCGGTACAACTGATAAGATTTCCACATGGGGTCCCGCTTCAATAGTGAACCAGCACTAAGGCCAAAAGGTCAAGTTGCAATGCAAGCAAGCAAATAGTTACGGTGCCTCAGGACCACTCAAGGATATCAATATAGGTACCTATGCATGTAACTGAGGTACGTGGACCAGTTCAGTACCTGACGCTGTTTCTACCCAATTTCCCGAGCCCAAAACAGGCGTGTAGCTACTACCGCGCGACGTAAGAGGTCAGATGGAGATGCCATATGTTTGGAACTTTCGGCTCCTGGAACATGTCATGGAATGACTTTTGTCAGCTCTGCCACTAAATCTCTAGTATACTGATTTAGTGTTCATTGAAGAGGTACCTTCTCCACAGATAATAAGTGGTTGTCAATTACATTTAAATCAAGGAAAATCCTTTATCGCTTTCATTCTCCTGACTATGGGCGGTAAAGTCACGGAATTCTACGGGATTAAACTTTTATCGCACCCATGATTTGCACCTCCCACTCTGAACATGCGCTGCCAAACGCTAAGCGGGTTGATTACCGGAAACGCGTTTGTAATCGTTATTTGCAATCGGATCCTTGCGTGGTAGACTCGACTCGACTTCTCGTGAGCGTAGTTTAGCTGCAGCACATAAACGGCGACTCTTCCGTCATGAGGAAGGTCACCTACATGCGATTCAGCAGCAAAAAGATGGCATTGTACGACACAGGGCTTGTCACCTTGGGGCCTTTGCAGGATTAGACTACCATTGTAGGAGAGCGGGTCTTTCAATTGCATAAGTAAGGGTATGCTCTATCAGGGTGCACCCGTGTCTCCTTTTTTCCCTCATCGAACCATCGAACCACGACTTATTGGGAGAATCATGCAGGCTGCAATGCACTACATTATCTATGGGCTTGCCACTTGAGGACTCGGGGGGTGTTTTGGATCGCATTGCTTTTTTGAAATAACCTCGGGTATGCTGGCGCCTGGGAAAAGAAAGAAAACGTGGTTACTGGTGTTTGTGCTCTGCTACATATGTACAACACATCAACCAGTGATCAGTTCTGGTTGCTACCGTTGTGATCTCTAATTCGAGTCGACTATCCCACGCAGAGAAAGAATGTGATTGAAGTGCCTTGCCACAAACAGCCGGCCAAGAGTAAGAATAAGAAGAATTAGCCAAGAGCGAGGGGAGATCTGGTTATATCAGCGGGAAAACACAGCGAGCGAAGCGTTTCAATACCCACAGTTCTAATTAGCAACACGTACAGAAGCATCAAAGACTCTGTTTGATCCTGCGGAATGAAACAAGTAAACCAAGCTTTGTCTAGTGAAGTACATTAGCCATCCAGGCACAGCAAGACCGCTTTTGTTTTTGCACAGAAAGAAGAAAAACGCTCTGGTGCTTGTTGGTTTGTTTATCTCCTTACCATCAGTGCCTACTTATTACATACTATGCCAAAAAGAAACTCCGTTTATCGATGTGACTGCAGTGCCACAATTACCAGAGTGGAGCATGACCTACAAAGTCCAGTGATTGTAGCATATTACTAAATTTAAGATTTCAATTACTGTGGAATAGCTCAAAATACCACAGTAATAGAAGATACCAGCAAATATGATATTGTAAATGATAGAGTATTTAGTTGAATGGGGAAATATTGGTCAATTGAGCAGCATTGAGCATTTGCATAGATGTGGCAAGCATTCTGCATTCTTGTCACAATGATGTGACATTAATAAACCGGTATACCTACAAATAGCCCTGACATAATTTTATGTTCAGCAAACTAAATACATGCTGTACCAAAAATACCCTATTTATTGATGTCAAGTTAATACTGTATTAATGTTGAATTCTTTATAAATATATATAGTGGCTAAACTTGTGGGGTATATCAAAATTTGCAACAGTATGAATTGTTTTGAATCTGAAATTAATTTCACTATAATATAGTACAGATAACAACATGCAATGGTACCTGGACATTATGCTGATGCTGGATTGTGGCCATATTCAAAATAATGTGCATTGAGTTAAATAGTAGATATATACTATGTTACATCTACAAGTGAATATTTAATACATGATTGCACACCCCCACACATATCTACAATTGCTGGCACACACTTGCACATGTCCACTTATGCCCACAGATATCCTTACATTCCTAACAGTGTGCATCCAGGTCAAATTCTGCGAGCCAATTGCTATATGCTAATTCAATGTCTCTGGTATAGTTCAAACCTATTTCAGTGTGTAATATACACACCTACTAATCTTTATACTATATATGGACTTTGTTAAACATAACTTCATGTTAGCATAATTGGTAGATATACTAATTTATTGTTATCATATCATTTTGATAAGAATATTGAATATCTGCCACATCTATGCAAATGTTTAATACTGCTCAATTGACCAATATTACCCCAGTCAACCCAAATACTACATTATTTACAATATGTTATTTACTAGTATCTTGAATTACTGAGGTATTTTGACCTATTCCTCAGTAATTGCAATCTGAAATACAGTAATATGCTACAACTACTGGACTCTGTCAGTTATACTCAACTGTAGTAAATGTGAGCTTACAGTGATATTTAGAATACATGGTTTTTGTGCCGTTGGAGTAGTGCGGTTAGTGGGTGTCCAAAATTCTCACTGAGCCAGGTTGAAAACATGCTGAAGCTGGTTTCTTACCCATACCATAGTCAGTGGGCAGCTTCAAGTCTGGAGGAAAGTCTTTGCTCATATGAAGGCATATATGGACATATATAGGGTGTGATGGCATGTGTAGGGATGTGCAGGCACCTGCAAAATATATTTATGTGTATAAGGGTACATAAGACTGGATTTGGCCTTATAGATATATGAATGGTAGTTATAGGAATCCAGTTGCAGACATGAATGCAAGTAATAGTAGATCTCAATATATAAATAAGATTCTCACTAGATATCTATGGCATATGGTGAGCCAACTACATAGAATGGCCATTACCTGGCTGTAGGGCATGTGCTGCTGATATATTATCCCCCTCTTTAGGTATAGACCTTCTGGACTGTATAAACCATACAAGAGAAAGGGAAAGGAAAAAAAGCATTCAATTATCATGCCACACACATAATTGTACAAACCAATAAGTCCTACAACTGATCAGTACCACTCAGGGTAACCTTACAGTGCGTTCAGTGCACAGCCAAACTCCACCTCCACTCCACTGGATTCCAGGGGTACTTAAAACCAGTGCAAATGCCGTTTGTACTATGCTGAAATCGAATGAAGTAAGGAAGAATGCATAGGAATAGTGGAGAGAAAAACAGAAGAAAAAAATGCACAAATCATTACCTTCTTTCCGTCCTGATATTGGAAACTCGATTAATCTGTTTCAACATCAGCAAAAAACATTTCCGTCCGGGCGGAATGGCTCCGGCAGAGTGGACACGCTACGTCAGAGCCGTCTAAGACACCCCGGTGGTGAATGACTCCGTGCACAGCATCAAGACCACGCGTCAGGTCACATATCGCCCTCATATCGCAGTTTCGCCGTTTCTTCTCGCTCTGTCGGTCTCCTATATTTAACAAACACTCTGGGGTTGTGGCCAACTGTGACCATACATCGGAATGGGCTCATTGCGTACCTGCTGGCATCAGGATTGCAATGCAATGGGTGGCGCTGCGAAAATCTCTCCTCGCGTTCTTTGTACATTAAGCTCGAGGAGCGTAGGAAGGTGAGAAGATATGATACTACCCAGCTGTGAGGATCCACACAATTGCGTGGATCCAACAAATCTCGGACAGAGCGAGTGAGACCAAAAGTCGGGAAAGAGAGAGTGTAAATTTTCATTGTATGATGAGAGGAGACGGAAATGAGATGATGTCTATCTACTCCGTGGTCCGCCGAATATATACTCCCCGTCACTCTGTCCACATCCGTTACCCCTGTATCTCCGTACAACCGAAGTTGCTCCTTGAAGATGCACTTGATTGAGTGTGATTGAGATGCACTTGGAGACGGATATCGAATGAACTCAGAGATGCACTTGGAGGTCGGAATCGAGCGAGTTTTGAGATGCACTTGGAGGCCGAGGTCGAGTTAACTCAGTGATGCACTTTGAGGCCGTGATCGAGCGAGTTTGGAGCTGCACTTGGACACCGAGATAGAGTGAACTCAGAGCTGAACTTGGAGGCCGTAATCGGGGCGAGTCTGGAGATACACTTGGAGGCCGTGATTGAGCGAGTTTGGAGATGCACTCTGAGGCTGTGACCGAGTGAGTTTGGAGATGCACCTGCAGGCTATGATCAAGCGGGATTGGAGGAGTACTTGGAGGCGGTCGATTTGGAGGGAGGCGCGACGGCAGCTGAGACTCTATTCATTGGTTAACTTGTAGTTGTGGGAATGTAGAGAGTTGAGTACAACATCCGCCGAGAGATGAGAAACTGGCTGGGAGCGTGAGACTGTCGATCTTGGGATCATGCTGTTCTTGGTGTATGCTGTACTCTGTGTTAACTCATGATTATGGCATGGAGAGATAGAGAGGGATGACTTAACTGCGTGTTCTTAAGTGATGGTAGAGTTGAGCACAAGAAAGTGAGAGATCGGGGGAAATCATCATGAGAAACAGGGACGTAGAGAATTTCGTGTGCAAGTTAATTGACCATCCCCGATACGGCAGGTACGAGTCCCGATCCGGCGCGAACTAACACTGAGACGAGGTGTTCCCAACCAAATCAGGCAAGTCGTACCCCTGATTTCTCATATCCGCTCGTATCCTCCATATCATTCTGATCTTCATCCCCCATCCTTCTCTTTCTCGTCCACAACTCAACCATCATCGCAGAACAGAAAGTTAAGTCATCCCTCTCTATCTCTCCATGACATGATTATGAGTTGACACCGAGTACAGCATACACCGAGTACAGCATACACCGAGTACAGCATACACTGAGTACAGCATCCACCCAAGATTGTTTATCTTCCATTCATTCCCATGATTATGAGTTGACCCCTGAATGTAGCTTCAGCTTCCGGCGTACCTCCCTACACGATCGACCGCCATCAGCCAGCTCTCCATGAGAGCTCAAAGGTAAAGTCACATTGTCACATTCCCACAGTTGCAAGTTAACTAACTGATGAATAGAGTCTCATCACCCGGTGCGCTGTCCATCGACCGCCTCCAAGTACTCATCCAATCTCGCTCGATCACGGCCTCCAAGTGCATCTCCACAATCGCCCGATCACGGCCTCCAAGTGTATCTCCAAACTCGCTCGATTACGGCTTGCAAGTTCGCACGAGCATGGCCTCCAAGTGCATCACCAATCTCGCTCGATCACGGCCTCCAGGTACATCTCCAAACTCGCTCGATCACGGCCTCCAAGTTCACTCGATCACTGCTTCCAAGTGTATCTCCACATACACTCGATTACCGCCTCCAAGTGCATCTCCAAACTCGCTCGATCACGGCCTCGGAGTATATCTCTGAGTTCACTCGATCGTCATTTTCAGGCGCACCTCGAATTGCTCTCAAGCACCGCCTGCAGCCAGTCCAGATATAGAGTGTGTAGATGGTTAGCTATAATGATACATAGATACATAGATGAGAATACAAACTGAATACATGACTGTGATTTGAGGTGCTCCCCGACATGTCGCCGGCACTCCCAGGTGCTCCCAGTCTTGTCGTCGGCCCTCCCAGGCTTGTCGCCCGCGCTCCCAGTTACTCTGAAGGCAGGCAGGAATGCCCTCCTAGGGTCTGACACTCCTGAAATTGACGCATCTAAGTTTACACTCCACATCCTCTCAGACACTCCTGGAGGCCTCCAGTGACTAAAATACATTGTGCTGATGTTATGCAATGCGACCCGTTGCCAGGGCGACGGGTAGTGTGTAATTCTCCGTCAGAGGGTACCAGGTTCTGTCAGAGCCGTCTGAGCCGTCCGGAACACCCGGGTGTGTCTGACGGAACTAAGAGTTGTTGCTGATGAATCCCTCTGGAGTCTCAGATCTCAATTCCTCCTGATCTCCACTTCTGAACTGATTTAGCATCTAACCTGTTATCCAGTACTGTACTTGGAGCTCTTATCTCTTCATAGGACAGTATTGCGACCATGAGGTGGGTAGAGCTTTAGCTTAAGATTGAGCATTAATTGGTGATTCTGCTCGCAGCATCATTCAACACCATCAGTAATTATCAATTTTATATGTCCATTGTGTAGTATTGACTCAATTGTTAAAATCAAACAAGTGAGCTTCTCTGACGATAGTCATACATAACAAGTTCAAGTAGGTGTAGTAGCATGAAGTGACGATAGTGTATTCCCTATCTAAGCAAACGATATATATCTTGCTGCCGATGCACACAATTGTGTGGATACACACATTCCCTTTTCCAGTCCATGCATTCCACAGAGCTGAACCTTATGTCAACCTTTCCTCTCTCTCCACATTACATCCCTCCAAAAAAGTGCGAGATACTTCTCGAAAACACCGAAAAATAACCACAACAAAGTGTAACCAAACCAATGGCCATCGACTCTGCGGCCTTAGTCCCTTGTTTTCCATTTCAAAATCGTTTCTCTCAATCCGTGTTGTTATTTGTAGTCATCAAGCATTTGCTTTGCCTTTGAGAGATTGGCTGCTGGTTCCCAGGTCATTTCGTTGTCGTCGTAACCTTGCCACCTGATTTGATATTTATAACAGCCTTTGACTCCCGGCGCCCGCATATGCGAGGTGATCGCTTTTACGTCATACCAACGCTGAATCGTGCCATCTTTAGCTCTGACAGTCCAAACAGGAGGAGTAGGAGGCTTTTCTCGCGCTCGATCTACTGTGTACTTCTTGATTCTGCTGATGTTTACTGTATCGTAGATTGTCATATCTGGTGGTAATTCCAATCTGACTGCATTCGGCCCACGGAACTTTATGATCTTGTAGGGTCCGGCCCACGGGTGTTGAAGTTTCCGCCTAGAAGGGTCTTTGTTCACGTATGTTATCGGCAGGTCTTGAGTACTCAACATCACAAAGTCTCCCACCTCAAGGGTACATGGCCTACAGCTCCTGTTTGTTTCTGCCGTCTGGCTATCTTGTGCCTCATGGAGGCGGTCCTGGGCATCCAGCAACTAGGCCTGCAATGATTCAACGAACACTGCACCTTCCACGCTCCGCATTTCGTCATGCGGCCATTGGCCCACCATGAAGTCTAATGGAATAGATGGTGTATATCCTAGGTCTAATTCGAACGGGCTTCAATTGGTAGATGAGTGCGTAGACGTGTTATATGCATATTCCGCAAATCGAAGCATGGTGTCCCACTGGTTTTGATGATGTGTGGTGACAGCCTGAAGATACCGCGTGACCTGCTCATTTGAGATCTCTGACAGCCATTCTGTTTGTGGGTGAAACACTGTTGACATGAGCAGCTGAGTCTGTAACCTCTTACTCACTTCCACCCAGAAATCCGATGTAAAGTGCGTGTCTCTGTTGCTAACGATCTCTCGGGGGACACCCTGAAGTGGTATGATGGCTTCCACGAATAACTGTGTGAATTCCGCGGCATCAATGGTCTTAGTGCAGGGCATCCAATGGACTCGTTTCAAAAAGTGGTCCACAAAGATCACGATGCAATCGTTTCCTCTGAAAGATGTTGGCAGGTCAGTACCGAAATCGACCCCCATGGGCTCCCAGCGGCCTTGTGCAACTGGTAGTGGTTTCAACAAGCCCACTACTTTCCCAGCCCGTTGATTAACTCGCGCGCACGTCTCGTAGCCTTTTGTGTAGTCTTGCACTTCTTTCCACATCCCTGGCCAGAAGATGCGCTGTCTCACCACCATATATGTTTTTGCTGCTCCTAAGATGCCTCCCACCGCAACGTCACGTACTTCTTGGGGGATTCTGCTTCTTAGGGGTGTCAGAATGTAGAGACGATGCGGCTCGTCTATGTGTCGGTCAGGGTCCTGCTTCCGGTGGTCGAGGTAAAGCATGCCATCGACTATGGAGACACGGTGGCAGCGAGCCCATGCCATTTGTACTGTAGCTGGAGAGGACGCCTTCGGCAGGTGTTCTTGGCTATCCTTGGACACTAGTATTTGTTCCATATCTTTACGGCAGCTGTCGTCCTTGGATTCAGGGGTGACTACTCGTATCCACTCTGTCGAGTTATGAACTACCAATTGCGTCAGTCGACACTGGGAGACGTGATGGTGTTCCCGCCTAAAGTCCAGACGTCTCGTCAGTGCGTCAGCCGCTTGGTTTTTCGCGCCTGGGATGCTCTGGATGTCGAATGAATAATTTTGTAATGTTGCTAAGTATTCCATTTGTCGTGCTGTGAGTCGAGGTTGTGTCATTATGTGTCTTAAAGACGCATGGTCCGTATGGACCGTAAAATTTTTGTCTGAATGGAGGTAGTAGTGCCAGTTCACAACTCTGTCACCAATTGCTAGGAGTTCTCTGTCGTATGTAGGGTATCGCCTCTCTGCACTCTTCAGCTTCCTGCTCCAAAAGGCAATGGCTCTGGTCTCTCCATCTTGTCGCTTCTGTGATAGTACTGCTCCGGCTGCATACTCACTGGCGTCAGAATGCAGCACATACTCGCCCCCTTCCTCAGGTAGTGCCAGCACGGGAGCCCATGCAAATTGCATCTTTCAACGTTTCGAATGCCTCCTCTGCCTCCCCATTCCAAACCAATTGCACTGTACCCATGACTGTAAGCCGCCCATTTCAACTTTCTTATTCATTTGCCACATCCGATAAAACGGCAAGACAAGATGTGCATAGTGCAGTATGACCTTGCGATAATGGCCCATTAGACCGAGAAAACCACACACTTCTCTCATGAATCTGAGCCAAGGCCATTCGGTTAGTGCTTGCGTCTTTCAATCCAGCGTATGCACTCCTTCTTGGTCGATCTGAAAACTGCAAAATTTGATCTCATCACAAAACCATTTGCATTTTGATCTTTTCAGTTTCAAACCAGGTTTCTGCAAAAGGTCCAGCACGATCTGCATGTGATCCAGACGCTCTTCTCTGGTCGAACTATGGATTAATACATCGTCAAGATAAACGGCAACAAACTTGCGTAGCCCAGGATTGGATGCCAGCAGGTGGTTCATAACTCACATGAACTGACTAGGTGCATTGGCCAGTCCAAATGGAAGCACTGTCCACTCATACCGCCCATACTTGGTTGAGAAAGCAGTTCTTTGACGATCGCCGGGACATATTCGAATTTGGTGATAACTGTAGGCGAAATCTATCTTTGAGAAGCAGTTCGAACCCTCCAGCGGTTGCACAAGCTCTTCGATGTGAGGTAATGGGTATCGATACTTCCTGGTAATTCGGTAAACTGCCCGATAATTGATGCCCATCTGCAATCCACCATCTTCTTTAGGTACGAATAAGATGGGTGAGCCATAATGGCTGCTGCTCGACCTTCTCCAATTGTCGTTGTAACTCTGCATCTTCTTTGGGAGACAAGCCATATGGCGGACAGTATGGGGCTTTCTTATCATCTTCCGGTGATATGTCGATTGTAAATTGCGGTTCACTCTGCGTGGTGTCCTACGTCGTTGCTGCGAAAAAACCACAATTCAGAAAGTCGCGATGCATGCATTGAGATGTGTCTGGTGGCTGCGCTGACTCAGGCTCTTTGTACCGCACTCGAACTATGAAGGCCCTGGCCAAAACTCGATGATCCATGCGATGGAGTTGTTTCTTGCCAATAATTTCGATGCTGATAGTCCGGGCTGCTTCTTTAATGGTGCCATCGTCTGGTTTGCTGTGAGGCCAAAGGCCATGATGGCAATGGATTTGCGGTGCCTTTTCTCTGTCGTCCAATGTGATGTCACCTTGAGTTATCCACATTTCGTTTGTTCGGTGATTGATATGATATGTTCCATTTATATCGCAGACCCAGCGCTTCCCGAGGATGATTTCGAAACCTTTCACGTCGTACACTGTGAACCACCCCGTATATGCGTAGCTGTCGTCCCCTAGTTTGAGTTTCAGATGTACCTGTTGCCGTCTCTCAATGCCGTCTTCCACTTTGTCATTCAGCATCTCCACAATCATCCAGCCGCCGTCTCTCTCCTCTAACACCGCACCTTCCTTTTTTAACTTTTCAACAGTCTCTCATTGAATATAATTCTCCGATGCCCCATTGTCATGGCTGTTTTGGCTGCTAAACCACCGTTTGTGTCATTATTCTCTTTGTACCACAGCTGTCAGTCGAAAGAGACAAGATCGATGGTATCGGTATCACTAACTCGTAGATGACGATAACGACTAAACCTTTCTCTTGTAGATACAGCAGTAGTTTTGGTTTTTGAGAGTTGATTGGCAGCTAATCGCTCCCGTCGCCATTTCCCAAGCCTGTATCATGGGAATCATCATCATCATCTCTTGTACTGTCGGATAATTCCTGCACCTTAAGCACCTTGGCATTGTCATTTTCTCCTCCCGAGGTCTGGCCTAAACGGAGGCTCTGTTGTTTTCTTCCACCTCCGCCTCCATAGCCGCCTTTCTTGCAACCACCACGGGAACGTCTGCGCCTCTCCTCCTTCTCCTTCTCTTTCTTCTCTGTGCCTTTGTTCACGGCCGCTTTCTTCTCTTTCCATGGGGCCAAGACCTTTTCCTTGTTTGGGCACGTGCGAGCAGGGTGGCCCACTTCTCCACAAGCGTAACAGCACCTGTCATTGCTTCCTCTGCCGCCGCCTTCTGTCTGTTTGCCTTCCATTTGTTCAAAACTTACTTGCATTGGTGGCTATTTGGAGATAAGCATGGCATCCACTCGAGAGAAGTGCTCCATAACATCGTTGAGCGATGCAGTAGGCTGACTTTCGAATTTCTCAATGAAAGCCTTGGATGCTTCTGGGTTGCTCGCTAGTTTGAACTGGTATGAGTCGTGAAGGCGTTTGTTGGAGAGTGGCGCATGGGGTTCCAGATGGTGTCGAAGCACTCGGAAATGATCATTAAGAGCCCAAACACGCTCACCACCTATGATTTGGAGTGACTCCCAATCCCATTTCAATCTGGTCACAGCATCAGGAGGGATAAAGGCCTCTTTCACTGCGGCTGAGGAGTCTTCCCAAGCTATGCCTGCACTTGCGTGCGCCGGGAGCCGGTGGTTGGCCCAAACTGCACCTTCATCGTGAAACTGAAGGAGTGCTGAGGTGGCCCAACTGTTTGTTAACGGAATGCCAAACTCGTCTGTCGAACTTAACACCTGGGCACGAGGTCCAAAGTGGCAGTGCCGGGTCGATAGGAATCAGGTGACGGCATCTAGGGTTCTCGTACCATCATAAGTCGGCAATCCGATCATCTTGACGTGGAATATGCGGTTGCTGGAGTTGGTTTGGAAACTGCTGATGGGTGTCGAGTTAGCCTTCACTCGAATTAAGGCCTCGTTTGTAGGATTCAGTTCCATCATGGTGGAATCCATCTGTTCGCTGATCATATCTCTCTCATCATCAGTGGTTGCCAACGCATTCCTGGTTTCTTTGACTTTCTGTAAGGCTGAGCCCAGTTTGGCTTGCATCGACGTACTGAGCGCGTTGTTTGCAGTGATCTCTCGTTTCAGCTTTACCATCTCCTTTGCGGCTGCATCGTCCAACAGGAGTGGCACAGCATCATCTTTTATGTTGTTGGAGGCATGTTGCGCCAAGTAGTGTTAGCAACGGGTCCGGGTAACCCGCCAGCGGTCCGGGTTTGGACCGCAAAAACGGGTCGGTTCGGTTCCAGAACCGTCCAAAAACCCGACCCGCAGACTCTTGGCGGGCCAAACCCGGACCCGTACCCGTCAACCCGCGGGTTTCGCCGGGTTTGGCTAGAC
>Ga0307515_10006627_pt1 | contig 23089 bp, 31 predicted proteins | sample 17_EM_MG_FD_194513 | JGI IMG/M metagenome (GOLD analysis project Ga0307515, IMG submission 194513) | Populus trichocarpa ectomycorrhiza microbial communities from riparian zone in the Pacific Northwest, United States - 17_EM | ecosystem: Host-associated > Plants > Roots > Unclassified | place... | reverse complement strand
TATAGTTGGGTGTTGCCATTGCCAACGAGATTTTCCCGGAGGCGATGGACTATTACAATGGCATCGCTACCCGAGGCCTCAGCGACGATGAGGAAGATGAGGAAGATGAAGAAGACGATGATGATGACGAGGAGATTGATTTGGAGAAGCCGAGACCAAAAAAACAAAGGACGTAGACTGTCCCGTGGCATATAGGCATTCACATTGCTCGATAAGTGCCCCAAGTTCCTCCCGACACCCATGTCTTCCATTCTATACAATAATTGATCCGACTGCTTCTACTCCTCTTTCACCCCCAGTGAGGTGACACAACCACGTCAATGAAGTTTCATCGGTGGTAATATGAGCTCTAGAGGGATATTTACATGCGGAAAGGAGCAATCGTGCCTGTTCGTTTCATGGGTTTCCTGACGTCCTCCCTCGTCGCTCACGAGTTAAGTATACTTCCTCATCAATGTGGATCATAGTCGCATTCTTGTGCCTTGTCGTCCTCCGCTCTAGCTTCCCAAGTGGCCTCAACGCCTCAACGCCAATCGCTGGTGCGGTGCCGATTGTTTTATGGAACACCGTTTTTGGAGCACTACCTCCAGAGCCCCCCCCCCCACTCACCGGTACGTCTGTCGCATCTCATGGTTCCGTGGCAGGGATAGCAAAATTCATCCGAGTGGTGATCGTCCTCTGGATAAAGGGCCGGTTACCGGCTACCCAGAACAGTGGACCTGGGGAGTCAAAGACATGGGGGTTGAAAGTCCAGATATTGCGTCAACAGCGGAAGGCGGATGCGCTTCCAACTCTCAGTTCGTGGCGGGCCCTGACAGGTGCTGGTGGACCTGCACTGGTTGGGCCGGAGGGAGCGGTACAGTTACTTACCCTGACGAGCTCACTTGGGGTTGACCTATGACGACGGGCCTGCATTCTATTAGGCTCCAAACTTGCTGCAGTACCGGGACGAGCCGAATTTGAAAACATATCCTTCGTGGTCAGCTCCAGCCCCCAGAACCCTGATCTTCCATGCGCTTTTGCAGTGGAGTATATGGCCCAAAACCAGATTGACCATTTCGCGCTCACGGCTCTACCGAAAGAGGCAATTATTGGGAGGCCGGCTGGACGAAGATTATGAGGGACCTGTTGTGGGTGGCCGCAAATACGATACAGACACCGTTCGGGCACCGACAATAGGGTCAGGGCAGTGTCCATTGCCATGGGCTTTGCGGCGCTCTTGTGGACGAAAGTTAAACAAGGTGTGACGTCCAACATGGATGGTAAGTCATCTTTTAGCATTTCTTTCCCAGTAGCGTGATCCTGAAATTGAATACGGGCGTCAACATCCCGGGCCACAGCGGCACGATAACGGGGGAAAAGTCCTCCAGAGCTGGTAACGCATCCTATCAAACGTCAGTACTGTGAATACCGGTTTCACCCTTCTTGACACCCTTGTGCACGCGCCGGGGTTCCAGGCCAAGGCCATCGTGAATGGTTACACAAACTGTTTAGTAACGCGTACATTGAAACAGGCGATACCGCGGTCAACCCACCCATTGCAAAGACCACCCCAAGGGGTGAATGGTCCGAGGAGTCCCCCAGTAACGGCGGAGAACAGTTGGAGGTTCAACGTACGTTCAGTGGGCACTTAATTTGGTCTTGACAATAGGAATAGCCCTTCCGTTGGCCTGGGCGTTCCGGTCGGGACACGGCGCTCATGTGATTCGGCCAGTTGATACAGGTCTCGAGAAGAATTAAGACAGTCAAGTAGTACATTGATTTGTGACCGTTGTAGCTACGGTACCGATACGAACAACCAACACCAGCTACGATATATGATACACTATGATAACTTTGCACACGAGAAAGTATAGGTGATGAAGCCCATTCTGACAAAGAAGAAAACATGGAGCGCGAGGGAGAGGGTATGATAATAGGTTGGGTATCGTATTTACACGGCAACGAAAGCATTTAAGCGCGGTCGTCAGCGATGGACACGTAGCGGAACAGCAACGGCGGTGCGGAAGCAGGGAAGCATAGGGAAGAGGAAATGATAGGGCGTCCAAAGGGCAGTGGTAGCGGTGGCTTTCCCCTGGATTGTCACAACTCACAGAAATCAGTGAACTGGGAGCGGGAAGCCGGCTGAGGGGATTCCTGCATCCTCGCCGGGAGGAAGTAGAAAGCCTTGTTCCTGTATTACGGGCTCTCCGACAAGAGGAAATTGGATACCCTTCTCGCTCAGGTGAGAGTGAATGTCAAATAGGGGATCTAGGCTGAAGGGATCACTGTCGGAGAGGGGGGAAAGAATGGCATCGCCGGCAAGTGGCGGTGTACTGGCCGACGACGGTGTAAGTGAGGGGGAAGATGGGAATGGAGAAAGATCAGGCTCGAAGTTCAGGAATTCCGTCCAGTCGGGATCAAAGGTAGGAAGCCCTGATTGTAAAAGGTCGAGTCGAGGGATTTCAAACAAGGCGGAGAAATCATCCAGTGCTGGGGTAACAGCATAGGTAGGGAGCGCTTTGTAATCCGGTCTCAGCACGGCACGTACTTGCAAAATGGGAATAGACTGACCTTGAACGGAGGAAACGGTACATGAAGGGAGAGGTGGAGGGTTGAAAAAGTCGAGATCGAACGAAGAAGAATCGAGTGGATCGGTAGAGGCTGGGGTGGGGATTTTGAAGGATTGTTCAAAGTTGAACCACGTAGGCATGATAGGCGCAGATGATGGGTCCGATACGGCATGTAAGCTGCTACTTGTAGTTCCTCTAGGACGCTTAGGTCGGGGAGAGTCGGGGTCGCTCTCAGAAAGACGCCGCTTTTTTGGGCTCAGGGAAGGGAGCTCTGTATGAACGACAACTTGCGCTTGCAACCCGGGAGACCTTTGGGATTCATGGATCCTAGAGGATCTGTCAGCGATGCGCATTTACCATATGGTGGCTAGCAAACCTTCTTCGTTTCGATGAGGGGGGGTCGGAGTGGTCTGGGGATGCCCTCTTCGAGGGTAGTTTGGAGGTGGCCTCGAGCGGTGGAGCGAGGGGCCGCTCATCGTCACTGTCCTCAGAACTAGAGGAGAACGTGAGTGATGGTGTAGGTGAAATGCTGCGTGGCCTCTTTGGTGGGGAGGAAGATGTCGCGTTTTCGTCACCATATACAAGCTCCGCGTGGGATTTGATGGCCAAAAAGGCGGTTTTGAGGTCGGTGTCAAGGGGATTGTGAGGGTCGTCGCGGACAAACGCCCGGAAAGCGGCGTCAATGGCAAGGGAGCGACATCCAGCGAATCGATCACGCAGCAGGCGCGTCCAACCGATACGTTGGCGAGCCTTTGCGAACCACTCCTTTATGGGTTTTGAACTGAAAATCCGTTTTGAAAACTGAACGTGAGGAAGGGGGTATGGGTTGTGGAGATTGCGCAAAAGCCATTGGGAAGTGGAAATGGCGTCGTGATTTGGTGAGGACTGGGTGGCTGTTGTCCCAGTGACTGAATCCGTGTGGACAATAACGGAGTCCTCGAGGGTGAGAGATGCAAATACGTCTTCAAGGCCGGAAAGGAGATCGTCTTCGAGAGACAGGGTGCGGGACTTGACAAGGTAGAGATCGCTAGCAAGTTCTTCGGTTCTAGTCGCAACTGCTTCCACTAATTGTCGAGTGTTGGAGTCAACTTTTAGTCGCAAAGGCTCCCAGTCGGACTGCAACGTTTGCCAACGTTCCGCAAAATCTGCAAGTAGTTGGTCGTCGGACTGGGCGGCAAGTAAGAAGTCCTGTTCCGCTTGGAGGAACCTTTGGCAGATAGTGTCCATCAAGTTGGTGAAATCTGGGTGTGGGACAGTTAGAGGCGAGCACGGGCAAACAGGTTCGTCCGCCACAACAGTGCTGGTTTGTGGTTGTTTGTGCATCAACTGATTGATCTCCATTTTTGGCGAACAATGGGCGACGGAGTTGTTTGTCCGGGTAGTGGGTTCTTCTATAGTGCTCTGTGGTCTACGTACACTTCCCTCCGTGCAGTCATGGCCGAGTGCTCAAGAATCCGCGCCCTTCAACGTATTGCGGACACATCACGCAAGTTCAGTTTTACCTGCACAAAACTTACTCCCCGCACGGCTCGAACGGTACCCCCAACCTCAAACATCCCCAGGACTGTCGAATCGCTCCCAGAACACAAGCCGCTGTTGCCACTCCTCCTCTCGCACGATATACCGTCGGCACTCGCCAAGGCATGCGCGGACAGGTACGACAATTATGCAACGCGGTTGAGGTCAGCGGCCGAAACCAAATTTGCTCCGTATCTCCTCACTTGGCGTAGCCACACCGCCGGCGTTTACGCCTTTTTCCTTGAGAGTTACAGCAAGATGCTTCGGCACTGGGCACAGGCCATTCTGGATGCCGCATTGAAGAACCTCAAGCGAGGCTCCGTGGACCTCCAGAATTGGGATGTCACCTATCCAAAGCCATTATGGTTCCCAGTACGTTCCCTTGTACTAAAGATACAAAAGCCTTTGGGACGACGTTGACGATTTCTTAGTTGTCACCAGACCAGTACCCAAACTTCGCGCCTAGGAAGACAGAGGCAAGGGGATTTTATCGCCACTTGACCCGTTAATTGACCGTTTCAACAGGAGTCGTACCCACTTTCATCCTCCTCCACACCTCCTCACGCATTTCCGACGACGTACCCTCCCCCCCTTCGCTCCGCACCTGAAATCCCCTCACCCAAGTGGTTACGCACACCTGCTACTTCACCTTGCTCACCTTCGACGCCCACTATTGACATAGATTCACTATGCCTTCGGTTCACAAAATCCCTTGTGATTGACGAGAACCTGACGCAATCGCCACAACAGAAGACCTCCATGTACTTGCTACCCGTTGTAAGGAATGAAGGGAATAATTCCGGCCGCTCTCGGACACAACTGTTAAAGAGGACCTCCTCTAAAATGCAACATTCCCAAGATTTAACAACCCATAACCCAACTTCGATAACCTCTCCCCTCAAAATTGCACAGTCTCGCCAACTCCCAGCCCCCCCTTTCTTCCCTTCATCATCCCCAACGGTTAGACAAACATCACGCAAGGCGAGTGCCCCTGCCCGCGTTTCTGTGCCCAAACTCGCCACAGCGTCACCAGAGCCCCAAGACCCCACTTGTCACGTTAGTCCGACAACCTCTCCACCTCTTTCGAATACCCATGCAGCCGGTGGACTGTATCCCTATTACTACCCCGGCCCGAGTACCCCTTCGTGTTCGCAATCACCACTTGACTCGGCGTTGGGCGGGACCACTCAAATCACACAGGGTTTGTCCTACCCTATCACGAATCCAACCACACCCCCTGCGCTCTTACCAGGCATATTTTCCGAGCCCTTCGTTGTCCCTTCCACACCTGTTTACCCTCCCGGATCCTCTCTGATAATCTCCGACCCCGCCACCCAGTTCCAGTTACAGAGCGATTATTTCAATCTTTTTCCGGTTTCTCACCTCAGTTACAGTAGGTTGCCGCCCGGGCTTACCGCAAGCAGTTCTTGCTCGAGGGGCGCGTTTGAGGCGCCTCTCCGGCCTGATTACCTCTCCCACAGCATCCCAGCACCCATAACACCAGAACCTTTTGAGAGCAACGTTCTTTATGCTGTGTTCTAGCTGTCCCCATGTATCCTTGTTTTCGAGTCTGCGCTCATAATGCTTCCACCTTGTTTTCCGGTTGTTGTTTTTTTTTTCATTACTCATTAACCTAGTCGCGTTCACACTTCTCTTATTTCTCCGACCCAGTACGTCGCACCCCGGCCCCATGTATACAACTGCAATGTAATACCAATGTCAGTAGACGTTTGCATGTACCCTATGGAAAGTGACTATTGAAAATGGTACCATACGGTTAGTGTGGCCACAACGTGTACCAGTAGGTGGGTGCCTGCATCACCCAGGAGACACAGGGGTCGGAGGAGGACCAAGAGATGGCGTGGAGACGGAAGGGGGTTCCACCCAGCACCCCCTCGAGTCGAAGTACTTACCCAACCCCGCCCGTTTCAGCGTGTACCCAACATCCTCACAAACGCGCCTCGCCTCCGTGATATGCGTTTTGGCTCGTTCCATGTCCTTCTCCTGGAGGGCAATGAGGCCGAGATCACGAAGAGATCTAACTTCGCCATGTCTGTCCCCAGCCTCCGAGAAGAGGTCCTTCGCCCTCGTGCAGAGTCTAGTAGCCGCAGGGTAGTTCCGCTGGTAAAACTCCACGTCCGACATGTGCCCTAGACACCTCGCTTGGTCCCTCTTCGAGTCGATAAGGATGAACTCTTCGAGGGCTTGAGTGAGCTCTGCCATGGCGCTCGGGAATTCCTGTTGGTCGCAATGCGCGCTCCCCTTCGCCATAAGACACGTCGCAGCCCACCGAATATCGTTGGTGTTTAGGAAGTATTTCCTCGCCTCGCCTAGGAGTTTGTGCGCCTTCCCCCACTGTTCCAACTTGAGCGAAACCTCTGCTTCCCACCTCAAACACTCTCCCAACCAATTCCAATTCTCCATCCTCTCCGCAATATCCCTCGCAGCCTCAAAATGGTCCTGCGCGTCCTCCAGATTTCCTTCGGAGAGTTCGACGCGACCTAGGCTGATCCTGATCTCGCTGACGTTCTGCCAGTCTTCGATAGATTCGAAGTACTCCTGGGCGTCCTCGAGGAAAGGTGCAGCTTCGACCCCCTTCCCCATCTTGAGTAACATTCGCCCGAGGCCGTGGTTGCAGTGAGCCTCCCCGTCACTATCCATCAGCTCGGAGAAGATTGCGCTGGCTTCTCTGAACTGGCGTTCGGCTTCCGCGTACTCTCCGAGATCCCGACCAATCCTAGCTACCTGAAGGAGGCAACTCGCGGCAGGATTGCGCATCTCCTCGTGAATGAACAATTCTTGAGCATCAAACAGAAGGTTTCGAGCTTCGGCAAGGTCCCCTAGGTATCGCTCGAGTTCTCCTAACCGGCGCAGACACCAAGCCTTGGCCACAGCCAACTCCCTATCATCTTCGGAGAGTTTCTCTACCAGCGGCCCAAGGATCGTTCGCCGGGGTTTCTGAGCGTACAGAAGGTGCAGGAAGTTCTCGCAGGCCGTGGAGGCATCCATGATAACTTCGTAGTTGGAAGAGGAAGAAATGAGGAAGTGGTTGATGAGACGTTCGACGTTGTCGTCTTCGGAACCGATCCATTTTGTTTGCTCGAAGCCATTGTCGCCGGGGGAGAGTTGAGAACATGCATCCAGTTCGGTGTAGTAGTACACCTGAAGGTCGCTGAGCAAAACGCCATAATCCTGGTCGGCACTCATGTGGAGCCTGATCGGAGCAAGCATCGTGACAAAACCGTCGTCAGAACGGAAGGTCAACGACATGCGACCGAGGGTGTCGAAAATTTCATGAATGTTCTTGACGCTGGGGAACATCTCCGATATTTTGCTCCTGTTGACTCCACGGGGAAGGAACGCGATGGCGCGCATAACCTCCCTGGCGTCATCTCCGAGACTTTGGATGGTGGGGGAGTGCAAGGAAAGCTCGATCGTGACGGACAAACTTTGGATCTTGCTAACGCTTCGGCCGGGTCGGTTCAGATGCAAGATCCAAGTGCGTTCCCGCTGCCATGCCTCCTCGAGCTCGGAAGGTGACCACTCGTTCTGTACACCGGCCTGGGCGAGGAGGTTGATGGATAGAGGGTGACGGTCAAGTTGGAATAAGAGTTCCTTCAAAGGCTCCACCTTCGAACTTTCCACATGACCGTATACGGCCGAGAACGCTTTCCAGGCTGCATCCTCGTCCAACGGCGGAACGTGTATTCGTTCAAAGACAACGTCCGTGGGGAGGATCGTGATGCGCGTTGTAAGGATGAGGAAGACGGATGGGTATGACGCGAATTCCCCGATGGCTTCGGCGACACGGTCAGAGTCGATTTGTGCATCCGTCACCGACTCAACGTTATCAAAAACCAAAAGGATGTCCGCTTTCCGCAGAAACGGCCGCAGCGTGCTTATCGTTACGGCTTGATGGCCCGTGCCCTTCGCCCCAAGGACCTGTGCGACACGATCGAGGAAGTTGTCGAAGGACGCGTTGAAGTCGTCACACTTGATAAAATATCGCTCCTTTCCAAAACGTTCGACGATAGAAGCATTGTTCGTGACAACCTTCGCGATGGATGTTTTCCCAATGCCGCCCATACCAATAAGGGCGATGTTCGATTTTTGGAGGATAGTGCTGACCACTTTCTGGACGAGGCTGTCCCTCCCAAAGAATAACTGAGGAGGAGCGGGGGGGAGTTCAGGAGCCGAGACCCTGGACACCTCCATTAGTCGATGGAACATCTCTCCTGAGGTGTATAACGTACGACGGGGCATTGGGAGCGCTCTCGAGGCGTCTTTTGATGTTCTTGACATCTCTACTAATTTCCTCGACTGCGCTGTGGACAATGAGGTGGAGGTGGGACTGCGGTAGTGAGGTGGTTTGTCAGACCGTGTAACACCGACGGAATGTGGAACGCCGTACGTTGAATATTTGCATTATACTTGCAAGTTCTTCCTTCCAGCCAGCAATGCGATCTTTATCCGTCTTTGCATACAGCACCATGGAGGTGCGTTTTCGGCCCATGCATTGGCGCGCAGCGCAATGTACATGTTGGACGACCCTAGAAGGCAGCCTGGATTAGTGGAAACAAAAATGCCATCAATCCTTGGGGCGACATACCGCGTCAGATCAGATATAGCGACAAGGACAGACGGATTAATTTCCGCTTCCAATTTTCCCAAGGTCCCGCGCCTGACCACGAGGAATACTCGGGCGCATTGAATAGACACTTCAGCGATCTCACGCTGGTTAATGATTATTTCCTAGTCAAAGTGAGCGACGCATGAGGAACATTGTCTGGAAGAGGACGGGAACATCTAAGCGCACCCTGACAACCGTCAAAAGAGACTGGACGGCTCCTAGAGCGCCCTTGACCACATCTATTCCCGCAAACTCCTTCGATACCCCAACAGCATCTACCGTGTGAGCCAAAACGGCAAGCAGCACTTTGTGGTCGCGGGGTCGGATGCCGGATATTGGCATCGGTAAAAACTGCAAACTTTTGGGCTCGACAGACATCCCGACGCCCGAGCCAAGAAGTAGGGCTGTTTGAATGAAGGATCCCCAAGATGTGGGGTTTCCCTCGGAATCATCGCCCAGCGGACTACCGCTATCAACTGGTGATCTTGCGACATGCATACTAGCGAATACCAAAAGGACCAAGAAGAGGTTATTTGGGCGCGATGGACGGACAGCGAAGGAGTACACCCCGCTCGATTATGCTGCGCGGTATGTGCTGTGTTGGAAGGTATTAATGACAGGCCACGCACACAACGCAAGGCCAGGTTTGTCACAGCCACCGGGGGCCCGGCGGGCACAATGTCATCGTCGACTGAATTATGACAGCGTCCCAAAACGGGTTAGAAACCACCGTTGATGCACTCTCTGATATCTGGAAAACGATCACCGACAGCGTGCAGGGCGGGTGCGCAGTTGAACCGAATGTGAACGCGTGCGGGCGACTTCGCAAAGGAGGTGGTGACGGTGGCAATGCGGAAGGGTTTGCTTCCGCCTCCGTGTCGAAGTTACGATCGTGGGGGTCAAGACCTTCGGGCCGAAATCCGGTCGTCTGGTCGTGTCTCTCGACGACGGGGGACGAGGGATGGATGTTACATTGCTAAAAATATAGGGTTGCGAAGGAAATACGATGCATGGTGTGTCAATGAAGTACATGAGCAAGGCAACAATGAAAAACAACAACCTGCGACGAAAATCGAATGCTCAACACAACCACCGTTTGCAATCTCGTATCAACGTGGTTGCCGCCGACGTGAAAACCGATCTAAAGTCCATTCCACACACTCCCACGAACTTCTGTCCAAGGGTCCAAATCTCGGTTGAGCTCGTCGACTAATTGCCCCCGCCACCGATCCCACTCCGCGAGTTCTTCTTCCAAGCAAGGACTACAGATCATCTCCCCCCAAAGCCCACCTAACCAGTCCGTGTCCATCGAAATTCCCTCCACTTCAACGCCCACCAAACCCGAGTGTAGAGGCGTAGTATCATCGGGGAAACCATCGGTGACGAAGGGCGACAGAGGGACGTTGGTGGGGACACCCGTAACGTCCGAGTCGGGATACGGTGGATGTAGAACCACCTCGAGATCGCTGTGGCCCTCTGAGAGTTTTCGCATCCGTGGTAAGAGAATTTCCGAAGGGTAAACAGATAGGGTCTGGGAATCCATGTGTGGTGGGGCTGGCGGCTCGGCGAGGGTCTTGGAAACTGTGACAGGGGTTGGTCGTCCAAGGCGACCGATCACCCCCGGGTCACCATCTGCCAAGACGGTGTCGTGCTCCAACAATTCACCCACATCCTCCGGGAAGTCAAGGACGAAAGGGCTGTGTTCTGAAAAGTCGATTTGTCGGAATCCCAGCTCGAGTTCTGGTGGTGTCGACGCTGACTGGCCGGTAAAGGTGATGTAGTCTGTGGAATCATCTGAAGGCTCTGACGCATCGGAGTCGTCTCCTGGGTCCCAGAATGCGGACAAACAGGGGTGGAGATCCCACGGGTACGCATCGTCGAAATCCTCAGGGTCCTGTTTACGATTAAAAGGGTGAGTTGATGGTAGAATTCACCAGAGAAATCTCGCGCACACAGATCAACAGGTCAGGATAGTGGCGAAACTGCATATCGTCGACGACTTTGACGGGTGGAAGTAGACTCTCACCACGAAGGTCGGAGTAATCGGGGGTGTATGAAGACGGGGGTGATATACTTTCGATGGTTGAGGGATAACCAGGCGAATCGAAGGGAGGAGGCAAGTTCGTGTCCAGTGTCAAGGGTTTTAACATCCGGAGATCCCCCGACGGATGTGGTAACCATCGGTGCGGCCCGCGGCAAAAGTTGGAGTCGTCCGCGACGTTGGCAATGTCCTCGCTCTCGGGGTCGCGATGAGGTTCCCCTGTTCTCCACAGGTGCTTTGCGGTAACCTGAAAATGATCAGGGCTACCGATCGGGGACACGTCAACGAGTTCTACGTTTGCGCTATCGTCCATTTTGGACCGACGTGAACAGCGAAGGGGAGAAGGGGAGGGAGGAAGGGAGGACAAGAGTGACGCTTATGCCGAAGAGACCATGGCGATATTTACGCGGTTATATTACCACGATGATGCGACAATTAAAGACTGGCGATACGATCACAATGTTGTCGCGGTAGCCGGATAAGTGAGTGTGAATATCAAATACCCGGAACGGTTGGCATGACGCTGGCAGAGGACGCAAGTGGATGTAGAGATCTCACTTAGGTGCATCCCGCTCTTGTCGTGCGAATGTGGAACGTGGAAGGATCAGGTGGTGCCCCACAACCAGAGCATCACGACCCGCACCGTTGCCAACAGCCAACTTTCGAAGTCGACGTTCGCACAAAGTCGGTAGGAACCTGATTTCGTACCATTAGGTTGGGCATGCCTTGGTCTGGTGGCATCGGCAAGTCTTGGTCCAAGCAAGGCGTCTGCTGCGACCTCGGGAGCCTCTCCGTATCACGTGTTGTCCAAAGGAGTGGTGTTGGCCCACATGACGGTCTCTCGATCAAGATAAAAAATTTACAACCTACAGAGCTAGGCTATCTATGGCTAAACGCGCACAAACTCAATACGTATGTGTAAGTGCACGGAAGGATGGTCAATGCAAAGGCACCGGGTAAGTGACAAGTATAGCACATCCCAGCAGAAAAGACAGATTAGTATCTGTTAGGAATCACACCCTCGTTCTCCAATTTCCAGTTGCCAATCTCTTGCATCACCCGGGCATCACCAGACTCGAGTTCCGGAGCATTCAGCAATGAGCTAAGCATAAACCATGGGTCCTTTCCTCCCCCGTAACGAAGGACCTCGCCTTTGAACCTCTCTCCGGTCTCCCTACTCAGCGGGTCCCCAGCGAACAGCTTCGACCACACTCGCGAGGCGATCGTCCTATCGAACAGGTACGAGTAGTACGTCGCTCCGTATGGGTAAAGATGCCCAAATCGAGTTTGCCATGAAGTGCCAGGAACATACGGAATGAGGGACCTCGAACCAAACAGGTTAGCGAGTGCTTGGGTTGAGTTGAAGGAAGACGAAAGGACTGCCTCTGAGTGGTAGATCTGGTCCAGTTCGGCAAGCAATATTTGAGAATGAGTATCGATGTAGTGGCACGGGTCCTCTTCGTGGTTACTCTTGTGCCCGATTCCAAGCTTTCCGTCGATGTCGAACAAGGAGAGGACCCTCGATGAGGTTAGGAACGTTTCCATGAGGATGGAGGGTAGTTCCACAAAATCGGTGGCGCACCGGGTCCCCGAAACACTGTGATACTCTGTTTGCCCGAACATCGCTAAGTACATGAAAGGATAGATTATTCAGTCAACGTGAAAGGGAAAGTGTCAGCAGGGGTGACTCACAATGCATTGCGTGACCCATCTCGTGTGCTAGGGTAAGCACTTGGAACCATTCGAGGGTTGTCGGACCAGTGTTGCCGGAACGGGGTGCAAAGTCGCACAACAAGGCGACTACAGGCATCTGAAAAATTCCATCACGACCACGTCTCCGCATCCGGTGAATTGAGCCAAATTCTCGAGAGAAGGCTAGCCGTGGGTTGTTCCACGTCTCCGCAGAGGGATAATCTCCGGGCTCGTCGTCGTCATCCGTCCGACGCGAGCACGACACGGTATAATGAGCCGCTCCGCCAGGTTTCCCTCGGCGGTCAAACAAGTCGGCGTAAATGAAGCCAAGGATCTCGTTGTCTTCATCTACAACCTCGAGTTTTCGAACATCTGGATGCCATATTTGTCCAGGAGCAACGCTGCCAGGGCGTAGGGTTACGCCGTAAAGGTGTTTAAAAAGCCGCGATAGGCCCATGAAAACTGTTCCGAGAGTGAGGGGAGGTAAGGGGACGGGTGGGGCGGGCGGTTCCGGTGGACAATAGTAATCGCGATCCCATGGTTGAATGATTGGATTTGGGGCGGTACCAAGGTGTTCTTGTTTACGCTTGCTGAGGTTCTGGAGTGCTCTTTGGGCATTGGGACGATTCCGCGCCATGAAGCCGTCAAGGAAGTGTCTAACGTTTTCTACGTTCTCGGGTCAGCCATCTATTGTTTAGTTTAGGTTCACCTGCCAAATCACACCTGGGGACTTGGCCATCTTTCCACCCAACTCCATATGGGCAAAGCTTTGTGACCCAACTAGCCGCGCCAGCTCCGCACGAGTCTTGAGTAGTTGCTCGAGGAGGTGGAGTTCTTCTTGAGTGCTCGAATTCGACGCTACATACACCTTCCGTCGTGGTTCCTCGTTCGGCGCTGACCGCATGATCATCTGGGCCTGTAATGAACCAGGGTACACCTGCAGATCTCGTCTCGTCCAGAACGCTTGGTTCTTCAGCCTGATGCCCATTCCTCGATCCTTCAGCCCATCCAGTTCCTGTGCCCGGATGACTGCTGGTGGCCGTACCCGTAATTCGTCGTTCATAAATTGACGACCCAGCACGAGGATTTCGGTGGACAGAGAAACGAACCGGTTCCGTTGGACGTCAGGTAGGCCAATGGCACACTTCTCGAAATCCCGCCAGAAAACCAAGGCAGTCTCTTGGCCTTCCTTGGTCAACGTATCAAAGAGTTCCGGATCAGCGAACACAGCCTTTAGCACCTATTCCGAGTGACCGTATGAGCATTCACAGCAGCAGAAATCGCATTTTACAACGGCGTACATTGTAAAGTCCGACATGGGTATTTAACACGTTCATAAACTCCGATAAACTCTCGTACAGGTTATTCGCGCTCGCGACCCACCCCGGGTCGGGGTGCGCATTGCGGACGAACTCGGCCAGATCCACAACCGAACACAACAGGTCACTGAGCCTGTCCAAGTTCTTCACCACCTTGAACATCTCGCTCCGTGATTGCGGTGCGCGTAGGACACGTTCCGTCAGAAGTTGAGCCCGCTGTAGGATGCCGTCAGCGATTGACTCTAGGGCTTGTGGGCTGGTGAGGGACGGGTGACCGAAGATTCCAGTGGAAGGTCCGGAGGTGATTGAACTGCCCGAAGGCGTGTCAAAAAATGCTACGAGGTCTCGGTCATTGGATGTCGGTGGTAGGGTAACTGTGGAAGCCGCTCGAGCTGAAGTCCTGGGATTGATTCGGATGTCCGTGGCCGCCCTCGTGCGTAAGCCCCGTCGGAACCGAAAAGGAGACCGTGACGTCTTGGATAAAACATTTTTGGCGGCCCTTGCAAGCATAAATCACCCGTACGTCTCCGGCGAGAGAGACCCTTGTCGAATGCCAGCAGGAGAGGAGAAGACAAGGGACCAATCCCAGTTGATGCGAGCAGTAAGTGCACGTGATCAATCCCGTTCCGTAGGTTCGGAACAGAATCCAAGTCGGATCTAGCCGTGCCAGTGGCTCATCGAAGAGTAGAGAGAATATGCACTCGGTTAGGTATGGACAGAGGACGATTATCGTCATTTAATTACGCTACGATGGTCATGGAATGTCTACGAGGGTGTATAGAGAATGTGCAGGGCGTAACGCGTAAACTATGGATGGATGTGCGGTTGGAAACAAAATGAACAAAATGAAATATGGTGGTGAGGAGAAAGAAAACAACGTGCAGTGCAAGAGATCAATATCTATTCTACCACCGTATCGTGACCGGTGTGCCCATTCTGTTCGTGGAGTGGCTGTTGACCGTTTGTGCTATTCCCATTAGCAACAGGGACGGGTTCTACGGCATAATACCAAAACTTGCTCTTCTTCCTCCCACCAACTTGTTCGGTAGCGAATTCGCTGGGTTTGAGGACTGAGGCAGAGTCTTTAGAGGGCCCAGTACCCTTCGAGGAGTGACCATCCGAGTATGTGCTGACGCTACTTTCATCCGTCTTCGCCCTCTTAGGTTCTGGAGCTGCGGCAACATCCTGTGTAATTTCGGGGGCGCCAAGTCTAGTGGAGCGGCGTTCACCACGCCATTGGGTCCAGTCATCTGGAGCAGCACGTTTGCCGTTTGCCTTTGATGTCGCGGCGGTGCGAGTCGACCGCCGCGTTCCTTCGGTGGCTCCTCCACGGCGGGATCCCCGAGACCTTCCGTATCCAGTGTCAAGATCTTCGTCGTCATCATCATCATCCTGTTTGTACTCATCGCCGTCCTCCTGGAACACGAGGTTAAGAACGGCCGTTGCAGCGCCTACCCAAGGTACACACCTCTCCGCTTCCCGGATCATTAATGTACGCATAGTTGGGTCGTGTTCTTTGACGCGTCCGTGTCTCACGCAGTTCAGCCTGCGCGATGAGCAAATTCCTCTGTTGCAATTTCTTCTTCGCACGTGCAATCCGCTAAATCCAATGGCCCTCAGTACAAGGGAAAATGTTGTATTGGCTGCAAACTTACGGCTAACTCCGTGTCAATTTTAGCTGTCCTGGCTTCCAGGGCATCGATAAGCGCAAGGTGCGCTAATTCACTCTTGGGGCGCTTCTTTCCGAGGCCAGGGTCGGGAGGAGACTCGGCTCGAAGGAAAGCAACAGTGGATTCGTATTCCACTTTTGAGGAGCAGATAGCTTCCAAGACCGAGCTCGTTTTCCATGGGTTTGTCGACGTATAAACTCGAGGAGAATCTATGAGAAAATCAGCGTTCGCGAACAAGGCAAAGGCGGCGCGAAAAAAAGTCAGAAATGACAGCAGAAGGGACATACCGTCAACGACCCAATAGCGCTTGCGCTTCAAGTCCTGTCCAATGGGAAGTAATTGTAGGTCTTCCAACTGTGGTCCACTTTCCGATCCATTAGCGGCATCTTTCTTTTTCGGCGGAGCTCGTGCCACGCGCCAGGCAGCATCAATCATTTTCTTGATTTCGCTGCTGTGAGACAGCTGTAACTCTACCAGGGTCCTTAAGACTTTCAACTAAGGATGATGTCGATTAGAGTTGCGCGATGTGAAGTGACCTCGCAAAGATGCACACCTTGAAATCCCAAGGGGCGGGCCACAGACCATACTTTGCCTCTTCGTATGAAACGAAAGGGTCTACGTTTGCCCTGATATCATCGTTCCAAAACACGGTTCGTTCAGGAGTTTTGAGGAACTCGGCCAAGACACTTGCGACGGTATGTGATATCTGATCTGAGCTAGGGGCAGGACGACGACGTGGAAATGTTCAGGACGTTGCCGGGGTCCACCGCTGCACGTACACACCTCAGGTTACGCGTCAGTGGCCGGAGGTTCAACACGAAGCGGGCGAGGATTTGGGTTAAGATCGGATGGGGCTCCGTCGACAGCAACGCCTCTTCGAAACTGGAAAGGAAAGCCGGCAAATGGGTGAGCGTGGCGAGTGACACGAAAACATAGCAAACACACTCCATGGGGGAATTAAGGCCGTCGGTCCTCCCTCGTAGGTTCGTGAATTTACATATGAAAGCATAGACGAAGAGGCCCTCCCATCGATTGCAGGGATGGGTGGCCTTGCTAGGGGGACATATGTGACCCTTTTTCTCTGTGGCAAAGTCCATGGTTGCTGGACTCATGATCGGGGAGAGGGGGGAAGGTGGAGTTTCAGGACGAGTGGGAAGATTGCGGTCATGCGAACTTCCATCACACTCGCGGACTACCAAATATGAATACAGGGTCGCTCAACGGCTTGTGCGCACGGCCAGTGTATTGCTCGTGGTTATAATTAACAGTAGAAACGCGTATGTAACCTCAGTGAAGGTGTGCAGGCGTGCTTGTGAAAGATTCCAGCAGGGGACCAAACATGGACGACGAAGGTCGTTATCCGGGTCCAACCTGTGGGGGAATACGCCGTTAGCTTGCGCACGGACCAGTGGATTCAGGCCGCACACCTTCGGTATGTCGTGATGCTCGCTCAAAGCCTCCAACTTTGCATTGAACTCGTGAACACGGTCTTTGTGTGTCATGTGGGCTTGTTTGGCGACCTTTTCGAGCAACTGTCGCAGAATTGTCAGCGACAAAGATATCCCTGCACATAATTCAAAAGGGAGCTCACCCTCTTCCTCTGGATCTCCTCGAATCGCTTCTCTGCTTGAGTCTTTCGATCCGGACGACTGCCACTCGCTGCAGGGGAATTCCTGCCGCTACTCCCCACAGGAGATTCAGACCTAATCCGCTCAGGCTCCTTGACCGGGTCCTTCCTTTCGGGTTCCACGTTCTTTTCCTTCTCTTGGGATTTGGACGATTTCTTCTTCCTGAGTGATAGGTTGGTATTCGAGTAAATGAACGTCATAAAATGCATAGGAGTCGTACTTCTTCTTGATACCGCCGTCTGCGACACCGCCCTTGAGTTTCAGGGAGCCGCCAGGATGATGAGAATAGTCCGCCATGATGGGATCGTGACAAAACGGGCAGGCCAATTCGGCCTATGACAAGCTTCGGAGACACCCCAGGACGACGAGAATTTCCCTGGGGGCACTTTGCTGTGGAATCGGCTGAGCGATGATGAATGTCCTCTTCAAAGAGTGTCACGAGGCGTGTCACGCAGGATGGCAGGTCTCACAAGATCTCAGCCGCCCATCCAGCGATAATCTTGAGCGGCCAAACTACCAACGTAGGTAGTCTATAGCACAAAATAGAGCGAAATGACAACTTGTGTTTAATGTGCGGAGATGGTCGGCGAAACGAGAAAGCGCGTCAGAAACTTTGCACGGCCGACCTGGAGACCGAGCGATCGCTTCAATCCTTTCCGCCAAACGTAACCGCTGGTTTCCTCCGACTCCGTCTGGTCAACGATAACCGGAGCCATAATGACCATCTTGTCCTCACCGGTCCAGTACGTCGTCTCAACACCACCCGTGACGCGTGCTTTCACTGCAGCAACCGTCATCCTATCCCTTCTGTACTATTGGGTTTCGTGGTCGAGCACCGACCCATATGCGGCTCCGTACCTAATCCTGGTGCCCGGAACGAGCATATTCTATCCATGGTCGTTTCTTACAGCAGGTCTGGTGGAGACCAGTCTGATAGAGGTGTGTGATCTGTTCGATTTTACAGTCATGCAATGCGCTTAACTCTTACCGCAGCTGGTCGTGACGGTCCTGTTCATCCCCCCTTCACTACGCTACTTCGAGCGATTATGGGGGACGGTTGAAACAATAAAATTCATAGCCGTCACTATCGTGGCTTCCAACATCATTGCCTTTGGCCTGAGCTGGATCGAATATTTCGTATTGCAGAGTCCGGCGTTCGCGTGCGTGCGGTCTCGCCCTATGTGTGATCAAAGGCTAATCTTTTCCTAGTTTCGGGATCCAATATCATGGACAAATGGCTTTGCAGGCCGGCATTCTGGTCGCATTCACCCAGGCTATTCCAGAACACCAGCTCCAAGTCTTTGGTGTCTTCAAGGCTCGCGTCAAAGTAAATCGTTGTCGTTTTTCTGACGAGTAGCTATCACTAACACCCAACAGTCGCTTCCGATGGCATATAACACTTTTTCCGTCGTCATGTCTATTGTTGGCTACCAATCGCCATACATACTCATCCAATTTGGGTGGTTTGTCTCTTACATCTGGCTGAGGTTCTACAAGAAGAACAGCGGAGACTCAATCAGTGGTTCAACGGTGTATGGCGACCGAAGCGAAACGTTCGCCTTCGTGATGTGGTTCCCGCCATTCGCCCAGTGTGTCCCTACATCCTCGTCAATGCGCTTCCTCTGACTTGGTTCCTGGTTCCAGTGGCCCCGTGTCTGTGTTGGCGGATACGTTGTACTCGCTGGCAACACGGCTCCATTTGATCCCTGTTGCTGGTCACGATATCGAAGCGGGATATGCTCAAGTGCCGGGTGGTGCCCGTGCAGAAGCGGAGAGAAGACGGTGAGAGGAGGATGTAATACTGGTGGGACTTTACTCATCCCTCTCTTTAGCACAATGGCACTCAAAGCCCTCGACCAACGTATGGCCGGAGGACCGTCGTCATCGACGAACGGACCGACTGCGACCAACAATGCCAGTCGGCAGCACCAGGCGACCCCTCACAGTAGATCAAACTCTACTATGGATTCCGGGTCCAGCGACGGTGCTAAAGATCCAGCTCGCTGAATTTGTCGTAGATGCTCGTTGCTGTCTTTGTCGTAACATCTTTATACGTAGTCTACATAGTACCTTACCAGTGTTTGCTTAGGTCTTTCGCGTCGGTCGATATACAGTGTCAGTTTCACCCCCCATCGCGACTGGAAACCGAAAACACCTTCATTCGCTTACGTAATATCATACTGCTCTCCCTCTTGCGCGTCTACTCGCGTCACTCGGATTTGGCTTTGGGATATAGATGGCTCGTCGACCGTCTGCAGCGTCGGTGGCTACAATGCCTTTGTCGCCTATCGCCATAGAACGGTCAAACTCCTTGCAACCGCTGTCCACCTTGGGGTCTCCGAGCTTCCTCTCCTTCAACAGCATGAGATTGCCCTCTCGTACTGTCTCGTTAAACGCGCTCACCAATCTGGGTTTATCGGAGGAGACGGCAAAGATGGACAGTGAGGCCGACGAGTTGTTTACGAGGAATTCGGTTGCGCAGGTGAAGGAGATACAGAGACGCTTAAGGTGTGGTCAATTTATGAGGCAACGTTCAATGCATTCACATGTGCGACTTCCTAGGAACGATGCGGATGCGAAACAAGAAGAACTGAGGCTGATGGTCGGGTACGTGCCCACCCGCAGTTCTCTCCCGCAAATTATAACTATATTATGAAAGCGCAGGGAACGCTACCGTGACCTACTACAGGCCTCTACATCTATCATCTCCATTCACAAATCCTCGGAGAACGTCTCGAACGCCATCGATGAGATGAAAGAGATTTTCGCATCCCAGGAAATCCCGTACAGCCCATTGCAAAACTCTCCAGTGAACAAGAAAGGTTAGACCGCATCGACGAAGATGGTTTAGGTCCCCGCTCACCTGTCACCAGACTCAGACCTGCAGATCTTTCAATCACTGGGAGCTCATATGAAGCTCCTACTTGATGCCCCGGAGCACCTGTGGAGGTTGATCGAACGAAGGGAATATTACCGTGCTACGTGGTTGTTCCTGTTGTCCCGAGGGGTCCATCGAGCGCTCACGCATGACGATGCTACGGAGGGGTCAAGCTGGGAGACGAAGGGCATATCAATCATGGTATATGAACACCCCTCTGCGGAACCTAAACTTTGATTTACTGCTTTCATAGGATCAGTTTCCTCTTGTACAACGGCAGTGGGAAACGGTTGCTCAGTTCAGACCGCAGATTTCTCATAAGGCTACCTTATCACTACGGGAGTCTTCATTATCTCCTGAGGTATGTTGGTGTCTCTAACACTTGGTAGCAAGACGTTGAAAATCATCGCTTTAGCAAATATGCGCAACTCTTCTTACGCTTTATTTGCTCGATTCGCGTCCGTTAGCGGAGACGTTGGCCATCTTCCTCGTTCAGCGTTCTCGAATCCTCGGCACGGTTGTATCAAAGCCGGTAGATGCAGGCGCGCTTGCGAAGCCTAGACCTGGGCTGTCCCGACAAGGGAGTGTTAAGAAGATGCACGCTGAGCGCAAAGACATCCGCCAGTCCGTCGAGGCGTGTCTTGACATTGTGACTCGGACCGCCAGTGCTGTTCGTACCATTTTCCAGGAACGGGAACCGGCAGGGAAGTCGCTGATGACGAGTGTTCTGGAAAATATACAACCCACCGCCGATCCAGCCGGACTAGGCTCGTTACCTCACGAGTTGAGGCTGAGCACCCAGTTACTACTGTCGAGCTTACCCTCTTCCACCCATTTCCTCCTTCTTCCACGGACTATTAAATCCTACAAGCCCTATGTGGATCTCACCTCCACCTCTTCCACGGTACTCCCTTCTGTTCTCACGAAAAGGCTACAAGACTGGTTCCAGAAGTCGTGTACCGATCTTTCGCAGGCATTGCACAACTGGTTCTCGAAGGTTGATGGTATGAAGGAGATGTGGAAGCTGAGGAACTGGATTCGAAAGTGGCTGTTTGAAGCGAATGGACTGCTGGATGAAGAACGGACTCACCTTCACCGGATAGTCGATGATGCGTGCAGACAACAACTTACGAGCATATGGACGGCCGCTCTGCGCAACGCGAAGTTAGGATTCAAGGAGGAATTGGAAACAGCTGTTGAGGTTACCTTGAGGCGACCAGGAGCATCGGGTCAGGGGATTCCAAAGTTCTGCCGATTATCGCGTTTTCTGAAACTTGATTATAGATTTACTTTTGACCGAGTTCCAGCTCACCGCTCCTTCTCCACCATTACAATCCACCGTTCACTTGGGTCCAGCCCAGGCCAACGCTTCTCTAAAAAAGTACAAGGCGGCTCTCCGGCGCCAAGTTGATGGGAGAACGCCGTTGTTGGAGAGGGCGTTATCTTCGTTAGAGGCTTGTTCCGAGGCTTTGCACAAGGATCTCCGGTCTCTGAAAAGTCATGATGACGAAACAAAGTAGGGACATCCCCGTGTTCCTATGTCTGTACTGGACTCAAACCTCTACCCAGATCGTTGGTCACAAAAGTGCTGGAGGAATATCGACCTGAGGCAGCTTCTTTGTCCGTGGACGTGTACGATGCACTTCAGTCGGCAGTTGACAGCCTTGTCAATGGAAGTAAGTCTCAGACACCGGTGGAATTTCGGGCCGCTAACCGGCCTCCCTAGGCGGTAAGGTCGAGGATACGTCTCTGGTGCCACTGGTATTTGTGGCGCACTTGGTGGAGGAGTTGTCGGCGAAATCCCCCTTCGTTGCAGATATTGGATGTGAACAATCCGTCGTCGAAGGTACGTGGAGCTGCAGTCATTCTGGGCAGTCCCGTTTACCGCTTGCAGAATTCCGGGCGAACACTCGCGACCTTCACAATAAGATTGTTTTCCACTGGCGGACACGCACAATCGCTCGGGTGACCAAAGAGTACTGGCGGTTGTACGACTCTGCGTCCGGGCATTCATTGAGTGGATCCGCCGACACCTCGTCAAAACATTCCTCTGCGTTGATACACTGTCTGTTGTCACTGTCGGCCGCTTTGCAGCAGTTAGGTGTTGTGCTCCTGGGACCCCAGAAGCGAGATGTCATTATCAGGGAGGCATTGTGCAGTTTTGTGGAGGCACTGGTGGATCCTACGGCCAAGCGTGTTTCTGAAACCTGGCATCGTTCGAACCTCCTCTTCATTCGTAAGATGCTAGACACGTGGGATCCGACTTGGTCCCAAGCAACCAGCACATGGCAAACGAGGCTGAGGGAGCTTACTTCGGTGCGTTTCGTCGTTCATTATTGCCCCAACGCCCTGACTCTTCCGTGCAGGATCTCGCGAACGAACAGGTCGAATCACAGCTCACTGACGTGCTTGCACGAACCCAAATACTTTTAGCGTTCTTGTTCCCGTCATGCACTGGAACTGTTGACAAGGTTGCCGCTCTATTGCGTTTCGGCAAACCCTCAGTGGGGCAGGAATACCATTCTGCTGTAGATGTGGTGAAGCCGTCTCCTAGGCTAGGCTTATTGTTGGTCCAATAGTAGATAGTACCATCCCCTTGTGGTTTGAAGAACCGGCTCATCTTATCATTATCCGGCGGGTTCTTGTGATCGATAAGGAACGAAAAAGATATCCATAAAGTACCACGACAACATGCGGACCGCAACATACGTAGAAATTCCACTATGCTCCACCTCTGTTGCGAAGTGTTAGCTCTAGGAATGAACCGGTGGTGGGATACGTACACAAGGATGTTATTACTGTACACAGGATGTGAGTGACATTGTAAACAAAGATGCGGGATGCCACGTACATTGGGATATGGATGAGTTTCACAAAGTAGCCGATGAAGCCCATGACAGCGAAGCCAATGGCAACCGCCCTACAGATGTGCAAGTATTCTGGATATCAATAAAACATGTTAGGAACAAGCTACGCATGTACTTGAGGAGATCCAACCTTTTTGTGTGGGCTTCGTGCACCGTGTCAAGAACTGTAGATCATGTAAGCTCGGGACGTTCGTTCAGCTTCGGGGTTTCAAAGACCGACTTGGTTTCCATCACGGATGAACTGCTGGGGGACCTCAATGAATTCCTTGATCTTGTCAGACATGTTGGTTGAGT
>Ga0307515_10006626_pt1 | contig 23094 bp, 24 predicted proteins | sample 17_EM_MG_FD_194513 | JGI IMG/M metagenome (GOLD analysis project Ga0307515, IMG submission 194513) | Populus trichocarpa ectomycorrhiza microbial communities from riparian zone in the Pacific Northwest, United States - 17_EM | ecosystem: Host-associated > Plants > Roots > Unclassified | place... | reverse complement strand
CTCAGATGTAACCCCGCTAAAGGCCGTCTGACTGATGACATGAGCTGATACGCAAGAAGGTGTTTTGCTTCGAGACTAATGGTACCCACTTCCGAATGGTAGTCACGTGTACTTGCTTCAGTCATACGTGTATCATTACCGCTATCAGGGGACAACCCCTAACAAATTGAATATTCAGTTATCATACTTACAAGACCAAAAATCATTGACGCTCCATTGACACTAATTTTAATGTAATGTCTAGTCAGAATCTACTGCCATTGATAATTGTACTGATGATTATTTAAACTTATTGGATGCTTTTTGGGCTGATTATGACTGGATCCTGTGGGCTTAGTAATATTCTCTCATGGGGCGCTCTCATTGTATTAAAAGGTATGTATCACATTGAATCACGCATTTCGCCTGCTATGCTTGTGTTTAACAACTACCATTTAGAAATAGCTGGTCAATATTCTCCCATCACAATTCTTTAAGTGAAATTCTCGGTCAAGAAACATAAAGAACCTGCTCAAAACATATTTTCCCATTCTGTCCTACTTTTCTCTGTTTCCACTGATCCTCCTTGTTTCGGTAGCTTTGACCGTGACCAACCTCTTTTCAGTCTTTTTCTTTGACCTCCCTGTTGGCCGAATCAATCCGGCCACATTTGGAGCCGCACAGTCATCCTGGTGCTCAGGGCATTCCGAATACTCGACGCTATTGTCTTGCTGTACATCTGATTCATTGTCTGCTCCACAGTCGTCTTCACTCTCATTTGGATTATCCTAGTCAGTGTTCCAGTTGAGCCAATTTTCAGTGTCAGAAATACTTTCGGGTAAACTGTCTTCATCACTTGCGACTGGATGACGGTCGATTCACCGTATTCAGCGAACATTCAATACTTGAGTTCTTCCTCCAGCGAGTTCCTTTGCAGATAACGCTGGTGGCAACGGTGATCTTTCCGACAATTTACATGCAGCCGCACCATCAGGTCGAAATAGTGACCATGATGCTTTGACGCTTTCTTCCATATCTGAAATGTATCCTACGGCTGTCAGCTGCTTGTTTTGAGCGCGTGATTCCTTCTGTGTAGTACGTAGGTTTTGGCTGCCCTGCCACATCTCCAAAAAGTCATGGACCTTGGCCATTCTGTGCAATTTCCTTACCTCTGCCTCTCTCTTCAATTCCAAGTCGTTATCGGTTTCTGACATATTCAATACAAGGTCATCGCCAGCCAATCTCCCATTATAAGCGTGAGCATACTGCCTTACTACAACTCTTTCCTGAACGGTCTCGCCTGTGGTTTTTGACTGCCTCCTGCCGATAACGTCTTGTCCACGGGAAAAACTGGCCTCAACTCCGACACTATGCAGTATGATTGAGAATATGCCGTGTGCCGCATTGGAGAGATCGGCGTACTTTGAGTTCGTTTCCTCTTGCTGTCGCCACCATTCCACGATATCTGGGATCCGAAATGTACTGGTAATCCCCATCGGGTCAGAGTGGTAATCATCGAGATTCAGGTTAACTTGCCCCCGGTTTTTTGGTGATTCAGGTGGCGAATTCAAATACAGCCTGGCGGCGGTCAATAGGCGTGCTGTGCGATCGCTCCGTCCGGGTGTCATTTTGGCCAAATGTTTAGATGTTATGTATTCTTCATCACCACTGGACAAATCATATGGATCAAACGATGATTGACTAGATTGAGAAGGCATTGCTGAATGGATGAAGTCATTGCTCTGTAGTTGGTTATGTTTAGTGACCGACAATCATCTGTGTTTGGTGCAGTATTCGTTCTCCACATACTTCAAGAATGCCTCTTGGTATTGGGTAGTGTAAGAAGTCTCATCCTTAGGATTGATATCCATTCCCTTGTCCCATTTCCTAAACGATCGCAACTTGCGAAAAAGATCAGGACTATGTGCTGAAATAAGAAGCATACCCGTTGTTGGAGTGACTTCAGCATAGTATTTAGACAGCTTTTGTCGCGCACACTTCACAGCGATGTATAAACCTGCCTTCCACTAAGTTTCCTTCCTAGCTCAAGCTTGCAAAACGCCATCCATCTTATCGAACATGTTATTACAGACAGTGATAACATGATGCAGTGTGACCGTATGTCTTTTCAACATCCACAGCGTCCAGTATCGGAATGGCATTACCACTTCCATGATGTACCTGACGATTTTCCATTCATCCTCTATGGTGTAGAGTGAATTGTAAGAGCTGAATTTTGGATGCTTCAGCTACTCGCAAGTGACTTCGCGTAACTGATAGGCTCGCTGAAGCAACTCCAGTGTCAAATTCCACTGTGTTATCAAATGCATATTAGGAACGACTGGGATTAGTACTTTGGCTTTTTGACAGTCGATAAACTCGTTTCAACGACTGGGTGTCAACGTAATCAAAACAGCTAGCATTCGCTGCTATATGATGGTCAGTTTCAGAATTTTCAGAGTATCTTGAAATACGTACTTTCTCAATTATCTTGGCCAAACCTGATTTCATAGCAGGCACCTAATTAATTCTAGCATTGCCCTCTCTTCGATGTCTTTGACTCTTCCCAATATGTGTGCTTTCATTCTCTCCAAATTGCTGATCGCGCTCATGTACTTCCAACAACTTTGTACGGCATTTGACACCGAGACTGCTCATGAATTTGCCTAAAGCAAGCTGAATGACATGCGCCATGCATGGTATGTGGTTTCTCAATGCAGGTCACTCGATTCCTGAGCTGTGAAGTGTGGATTGTAGTTCCCGAGTCATTGAGTAATTTGAGGAGGCGTTATCCATTGTAATCTCAAGCAAGCGGCTGTCAGTAAGCTTAAAACGATCTAGAACTTCGTTCAAATGTGTGGCTAGCCTTGCTCCAGTATGTTGAACCTTGACCAATGATCCTGAATTAGCCGTTGGAATAGAAGAAGAACAGGCTATTGACCTCATCGAAAGCAAGTTGCACTTCCCACTTTGCCCAATTGCGCTCCATATAATACGCAATGACTGATGTTATTGGCAATTTGTTTGTTGATGTCCACCCATCCAAAGCTAAACAAACTTTATTCCTTGTTGGCAACAGCTTCTTAATTGCATCCACAGTCAGTGATTATTCCCTCCGACAAATGTTGCTAAGGGTGCTCGCTGATGGTAGCACCACGTCGCTGTGTCTGGCGTCATATGACCGCCGTAGCTCAACATTTGATAGAGCGTTCCATGGAATATGAGCCGAAACAAATCCTCACATCAGGTAGCGATTCCAAGTGTCTTCATGAAATTCGGCGGTTAAAAAGTCCTCAGCTGCTAGTTCGGAGCGTTTTGTCTGTCAATACAGTCAATATAGCTTCAAAGTCAATGTCACCAATGAATCTCTCTAGCGAATTTACTATTGTAATCCCACGACTCCCTTGCCTCTTCAATATGGCCAGTGCTGCTTCAGCGACCATTCAGCTAGTCAATTCAGTAACCTCCGACTCGGTTAATTCGTTCAACTTTGCGATCTGCGCTTTTGCCAGCAATTGTGTGCCCATCGAGCTGGTCCCATGTTCGGATGGATGGCGAAGAACTTGATGACAAATGATACATATGATGCCAGGGCTGCCGGTCTCCTCAATTCCGCAATGCAAATAGAACTGCCATGCAGGCGCATGTCTACAATGCTTCAAAGCAATCGAACGCTTCGAGCCCGCATTGATAGAAGCCCACGAAGCATTGAATACAATTTGTCGTGTAAGGTCATTCAAATCACGAATAGAGACACGTTCATTTTTGGAAGATATCATTACCTCTGGCTACAAGGTATTCAAAGATTGCGAATCGGACATGGCGGTAGGAATTGGATGGCTGGGTAATTGGAATCGAAAGGAAGTCAATAGGTAGGGTATTATCGAGAAGATCGCTGGTTCATCAATATTGACTCTAGAGCTATGAGCAACAAAGAAGTAAGCCCTGTGAAACATTGCATGCATAGTTGTGTAGTCGTATATAAGGATGTATTGGAAAGACTGACCGTTAAAAATTCAATTTCGTTACAACACAAAGCAGTATATTGCCATGTAGGTTACTGTGCCAGCACCAAAACTGTTGACGCTCTGTTGATGCTCATTTTTTGGAGGCACTAGTGATATCGTCGCTAGCATTTTTGCCTATACAGGCGGCCATTACTTCTATTATGGATGAAAGCTGACACACAGCCCATTGATTACGCAAGATGCAGAAGCAAAAATCGTTGACACTCCGTTGACGCTCAATTTTAGGAGATAGTCGCAATGTCCCCTCTATCATTTTTGTGTTGAACGGCGGCCGATACATGCAATGTAGGTAGATGTCGTTGCGCAGCACCATGATTATTCCAAATGCAAGACCAGAAATCGTTGACGCTCTGTTGACTCTCATTTTGAGGCGATAGTCGCCATGACATCCCTAGCCAATTTCCCTAGAAAGGTGGCCAATACTCCGATTATGAGTGAGAGTGATTGCCCAGCGTTTGGATTATCCAAGTTGCAAGACGAAAAATTGTTGACGCTCCGTTGATGCTGATTTCTAGGGTCTGGCAATGAGTGTTTCACTTGTCCTTTTAATGAGAACAACATCCATTCCATTCACTTTGTCAGGATGTGACTATGTAGCCATTTGATTGCAGAATGTGAAAGACTAGAAATCATTGACGCTCCATCGACACTCACATTACACACAGCCTAACTTTCATTGTATGCTTGATCGTTGTAGTCCGAGCGTATATTCGAATTGTTGACAACTAATTTTTCTTTTCTACGTATTATATTTTGCATCCTGATGTTTTGTCGCCCCTCACTATCTGATTGACTACTTCATGTGTGATATGAGCGATAAATGATGTAGCCATATCACATTCCAGTGCGTTTGGCCAGCAATTTGCGGCATGTTGACCCAGCCACTAATTTTTGATTAATATCGCCTGACTGTCCCAGCATTCCTGATGCAGCTCCTTTTCCTCGATTTCCTAGACCAACCATAAGCAATTTTCAAAATCTCGACCATGTGGACCAGGGCTAAGCGGAGAGTTGTGCATCTGAATGCACGGATGAATCCAGCATGACGGTTGTCATGCATACAGGTTCGTATTGCGCTATGACAGCTCATTCTATGACTCGTATGACATCACTTGCTCAAAAGGTGTTGGTAAATTTCGTCACTAATTGAGTTTTTACTTTCACACTTAACCGTAACAGGAAAGGCGATAACCGGCTCAGTGGTTGTCTTGTGGCGTGATTTGGAGTATACCACGTTAGAATGGTGCGTACAACCCTTGCACATGCACAGATGAATTATCATGTCTCACAATTTGGTCACTGAAATCAAGACGAAGCTGACACGTAGCAAAATGGAAACGCCAATTGCTTTTCACAGCTCTACATCGTCAAAAATTTGAATATGGCTATCTATTCCTCCGCAGATGCAGGAGCTGTCATCATTTCTTTGTCCGAATCCGATTTCTATATGGTAAATAGCTCTGGAGGCAATATGCAGTGGTAGGCGCTGACTGATTGAACTGGCATCGCATACATCATCATTGACGAATCAGACACCGCGCTGGGCAGAAGAGAAGATATGCGTTGGTGCGACTTTGCTTGCCGTGAGCCTACCCACACATGGCTACTTCATGGTCAAGAGTGACATTGCGGCATACGCGATTTTCCGGGGACGATATCAGGAGTCTCTAATCGCTCCCCAAATGTTGTCGGGGAAATTGGCGCCGCAACATGACCCGTTTCGGACATGATGACCGCTGGAACCTTCAATTCGGACGTTTTGTATATCTCATCTTATTCGCAGAAGTAGTCGGCTGCGTCCCCCCATCCTGGTTGTGTCAATTCGTCAAGCGTCATCTGCTTCTGTCAAAACCTCTCCATGCGGTATTGTACTATGTTGGAGATTGTACCCATCACCCAGCTGGGTTTGTCATCCTCGCTCAGCTGGCCCTGCTCAGTATCATCGTCTTCTTCTTCATCTTCCGCATCCTCCTCATTGTTGGAACTTGCAAGATCGCTCAGACTGTCTCCGATAGCATTCAGCATCTCTTCAATTGGCTTTTCAGGCTCTCTGGTGGTCAATCCCGCCTTTTCAACATTGCTCATATCATCTTGCATCTGCTTAATCGCTGCCTCTGCATCTTCAACTCGCTTTCTTGCCACCGCAGTCTCTCTCTCCACATAATCCTCTATCCATTGCTCTTGCTCTTCATTGCACAAAAAGTGTGTTTGTCGTGTTTTCCCTGCTGCGAGCTTCTTTTTGCATCGCGAGCTACGCAATGCTCCAAGGGCTCGGACCACTTCTACCTCCAACCCGCTCTTCCCTTCATTTGCTTGATGAGGTCGCCGTGTGGACAGCTTCGTCGATTTGCCATATTTGCCCGCCGGGAGGGAAGAAATGTTCTATTTTGTAGCATTGACCATTGTATTTCGTGTTGACTATTATTGGGAGAGATGTTGGATGTTGCAAGATATGGACCATATGGAGGCAAGCTGCGTCTTTTATTTCAAGGTTGGTACACTTGATCAACTCAAACAAAGCAAATTCTGAGTTTTGGCTGTCACTATATTGGGCATAGTCATGTTAACCCTACAAGATAACTCAATTTTTAGTGTCAGTTTCATGTACGATCCCGGTGATATCTTTGAGACGAACATCACCAGACGTCCTTTCCTTTGAAGAATATCCTATTCATATGTAACATTAATGAGATTTCGGCTGTCGTGAACTTCAATTTATGCCTGTAAGCAAACATACAACATCGGACCGACTCTCTTCGAATCGCAGGACTGTTGGAAACCGCTGCAACCTGCAGCTATACGCAGGCGGATTCATCATGAGTAGAACGTCCAAGTTGGCGGTCGGTCAGTCTATTTTGACTTGAAGCTAACTATATCTTCCTCAGAACTTCACACTTCTTTTGGTTATCATCTTCCTCTCCTTTTGGACACCAGCAAGGCATGGCTGCACAAACACATCAGGCAGGCGGAAGCGGATCCGAATCGAGCGAAACGACAGGCGCTTCATTCAATGCCTCACATGAAGGTACACAGCAACAACCCAGACACCAAGCAGTCCACTGTGAAGCTGCCAATGTAGCCACCAAAAAAATGTCCCAGGACGCACATTTGAAATTCTTCCGTGAATCCGGAAGCAGCACCAACATTACGCAGCACACAATTCGATGTGAGTATATCCATATCATGGTATACAGGCATCAATTGATCTAATAATGAACAGCCAGTATACGGAGGGAGCTATGCCACCAATATCTCGCTGGATGTAGCTGGAAACCCTCATGGTCGACAAAGGCCTTTGTCCGCACAGTACCGGAAATTGAACACCTCAATGTTGTCAGCTCGGGCATTTTTGCGGAAGACTTTGGTGATAAGCGTCCCTGGGAATTGACGAAAAACGGTTTGAACAACTTAGAGGAGGTTACGGAAGCGTATATGGTAGAAGTAATTGCCGATTCTCACTTTCAGAAGCAGCAACTAATATCTTGGAGGTTTTCAACATGTCTGCTACTATGGCAAGGCAAGGAGGTCGGGTACAGCTAGCACAGTCAGACATGCGCCCCGCCTTGAATATGGTGAAAATAGCCAAAGGAGGGTTTTGGCGTGCCGCAATAGAGCAAACGCAACACTGGATCAAGCGACCACGTGCAGAAGTCTGGGAACAAAAGAAGCCGGGAGTTGGATTTGCTGGGCATAGAAAGCTGAAAATTGCGAACGAACGACACCCGGCGATGGTTTTTGAAAATCAAACTGACGGCTGCCTTCGTTGCCAAAATGGCACCGCAAAGAATTCACGGACACGCTGGAGGCACAAAGGCACGGGAGCACCTCCTCAAATCCGACGCAAACAGCCGACACCAGAACTAACGCCTCCTCTACCCGGAATGCCACCTGCGCCATCCGGTGACAAAATTAGCGCCCAAAGATCCGAAATCCTGAATCTGCCCGCCAGATATGAATATAAACATGCTCCCCTGTCTGGCACTCATGTTTTCACTCATGATACATATGCCGAGGATAGCGAGCACGATGAAGATTTTATTCCAGATTTACGGAATGATGATGGAACATCCACTGGTTGGTACACTATCTGCTGCATGGTATTACAGCTAACATCGATTTTGCAGATGACGGCAGCCAATTGAGCGAAACTGCCAGTGAAAACGAACATGGATCATAAAGAACCTAATGCTTTAATGTAGTATTCTCTACAATTGCCAGACACTTTATAGCATGTTTTAAAGGATCTATTTATATGCATTATTAAAGAACAATGAAGTGATAAAGAAGATAGTACCTGAAGAAGACAGAAAGGCTGTCAAAATATTGTTAATGATATATTCCACCAAATGAAATGATGGTGTATTGTGGATATGCCTATGGCAAAATGAGGGTCAACAGAGCTTCAACGATTTCTGGTGCTGTAAGTCGGTTAATTAAATCACAATTTGGTAGTGAATATACATAATGGAAGTGTTGGCATCCCTTATAGGGAAAAGAGAACGTGAAACGCTCAGTGCCCCATGTTGAAAATGAGCGTCAACGGAGCGTCAACGATTTTGGTCCAGCAAGTCGGGTAATAAAAACGCGACTTGGTAGTTAGTACACATAATCGAAGTATTGGCATTCTTTATAGGCACAAGAGAAAGCAACACGCTCCCTGCCCCATCTTGAAACTGAACGTCAACGGAGCGTCAACGATTTTTGGTGCAGTATGTCGGGTAATAAAAATGCGACTTGGTAGTGAATACACATAATCAAAGTATTGGCATCCGTTATAGGCAAAAGAGTAAGCAACACGCTCCCTGCCCCATCTTGAAAATGAGCGTCAACGGAGCGTCAACGATTTTTGGTCTTGCATCTCGGGTAATCTAAATGGCTCTTGATCGCAGACACCTATAAACTAGGAATTGGCATCCATGATAGGCAGATAAGCAAGAGATATTCAGGCGACAGCCTCCCAGGCACTCACAACTCGTTTCATTTACCATGCCGCAACCAAGAGTTCATGAGAGTTTGAGCCTATAGAAATGGTCAAAACATCGTTTACAGACAACAACGGCCATATCACGCTTTGATTGGCCATGATGAAACGCCAAATATCGTTGACGCTCCGTTGATGCTGGTTTTCATAATGTGGCCGGGAGCGTGTGGCTTTCTTTCTTGCCAATAAAGACAGCCAGTATGTCAATTATGGATAGCATTGACCAAATCACATTTGAATTACTTGACTTACAAGACGTAAAATCGTTGACGCTGTGTTGACACTCTGTTTTAGAATTGGGCCGGAAGGGTGTCTGTCCTCTTTTTCAGTATACAGGCAGTCAATACATCGCAAACAGTCAATGATGTACCAAAGTGAATATTTTGCAATTAACAGTAGGATATCTAAATGCGACCATAAATAGAAGAACCCGAAATGCAGAACCAGACATTGGAACCGACTGGTCTAGGCAAACAAGGCAAACCCCGCGTGTCGACGTGTACAGATCCGGGTTTGGCCCACCAAGACTCAGCGGGTTGGGTTTCTGGATGGGTCTGGAACCGTACCGACCCGTTTTGGCGGGCCAAACCCGGAGTGCTGGCGGGTTACCTGGACTCGTTGCTAATACTAACGCTCATTGACCACCGCCAGGCTCTATTTGAATTCCCCGCCTAAAGCAACAAACAACTGGGGGCAAATAAATGCGAATGTCAATGATTGCCACTCCGACCCAATGGAGATTAGCAGTACATTTTAGATACCGGACATAACAGACTGGTCGCTTCAACAGGTGGAAACACACTCAAAGTATGCCGATCTCTCAAATGTAGCACGTGACATATTCTCTCTCATACTACATGGTGTCGGAGTGGAGGCCAGTTTTTCCCTTGGGCGAGACGGTATTTGCTGGAGGCAGGCAAAAAACACAGGCAGGACCCATAGCGAAAAAGTCATTCTAAGAAAGTTTGCTCAAGCCAAGGACAGGATTTTGGAGGGCAATAACCGAGTATCGGATTCAATGAACACTGAAAATGACTCGGAAATGCAGAAAGAGGTGGAGGTAAGGAAATTGCACAGAATGGCCAAGGTCCATGACTGTTTGGAGATGTCGCAGGGCAGCCAAAACCTGCGTTCTACACAGAAGGAATCTCATGCTCAAAACGCGCAGATAGCAGCTGTTGGATACATTTCGAACACAAACGAGATCGTCGTAGCCTCCTGGCCACTCCTCCAAAATGATTGTTCAGCCGCAGTTAAATTGTCTGAAAGATCATCTTTGCCACCAGCTTTGTCTGCAAAGCACCTCTCTCGAGAAGGAATTCAAATCCTAATTGTCAGCCGAATCCGGATAATCAACCATCTGTTACAGGGGTATTTCAAGTGCCAATAATCAATACAACATTTATTAGACTAAATACAGCCGCCTATCCCCTTGTCCAATATTCCAGGTGTTCCCAGTCTCAATCGCTTATTCCTCTAAGAATAACAGCTTACCACTCCTCCTCGTGTGTCCAAAGTCGCTCTTCAGACCACTCAGCGTTAAGCAACGCACCAGTAGTGTTGTACATGTGCACCTCCTTCCAGACCGCTTCAATACCGGCCAAGTATAAAAGTTCTCGGGAGATGTGGGTCAAACCCCACTCGTTGTAGTATGAAATGGGAACGCCAAAAGTTGCGACAACCCTCCGGTGGGCGTACTGAGAATGTGTTGGTTTCCACAACCACATATAAAGCGTATTCATGTAAGTGAAATAGGGAAGTAATTTTAAATAGATAGATAGAATTCTTAATAATATTTCAAGATGTTCTTCACTGGTAATGTCTGACTGTGAATTGCTGCTAGAGCTTGGTTCTTCTCATTGTCGGGGACAATGTGAGCTTTTTATGATCAATCCCTCGGGCCAAGCTTGCCTTCAGTTGATCGTCATGCCACCAGTCTTGTTTGATACCTTATCACTGGATACAGCTGGTGTGTTCCATTGATAATACAACGATCTCCCACTAGGTTATCGTGTTCATGCATGAGTGGTTTTCGGGCGTTACACCACCATCGGGCCATCCTCATGATCATGATATCCAATGCAAATAATGACATCTTATAACCTCATGTTCGACATCTTGCTTCCCATTCCTTCAGTAGCTAGACCATCTGATGACCTTAGTCATATTAGTGCTTATCGCAATATATTTTAATAGCTCTTCACTATTAATTGCTTCACCTTTAATACGGCTATTCAGCATTGCGTCAGTGATTCATTCGGCAACAAACCGATACTCCGCGAGCGTAGATAATGACATGTCTACCTCGTATTCTCATCCAGTATGACAGTACAATCCAAACGGTTTTCGATCAATATTCCGGTTTGCTTCTGGCCTCATATCTTCAGCCAATGTCATTGATCCCTCGGACACTGCATGCTTAGGTCTCAACCTTCCGTAGACCAGGTATTGCCACGTGGAGTTCTTACCGCCTAGCGCGTAAGCCCCCAGATCCCTCTTACTTGCATATTGCATTATCGTCTGCTGCGCACATAATTCTGCATTATCGCAGCTTCACTATGCGTAGACCCACTAGACAAGGTTTAATAGGTGTGGCCAATAATTATGCGCACTGCTGAAGATTTTTCACTTCCCAGTTATGGCGACATGATTGCTTCTTCACATGTGAATCGGCTAGTGCGACTGTAGTCTACACTAATCGATCGACACGCGGCTCAAGTGTACTCCCACGAAGGATCACCTGACTGACAAACATAGTCACGTAATCGCAGTTAGGTGTTTTGCAAATGACCATCTCAATTGATTTGCCACATGTAGCTGCTTCGTTCAAACATGTATCATTACCACTGCGAAAGTTGAACCCCTAACACCATCATCCTGTCGAAAGCGACAAGGATAGCGCATGTGACAGCATTTCTGACACCAACAATTGGCTGAACTGCAATGGCGACTCGAATAATCCAGATGACAGTAAAGACGATTGCGCAGCGGGCAATGAATCCGATATAGAGCACAACAATGGCATCTAGGATACAGTTTGCCCAGAGCACCAGGATGTGAGTGCCGCACCAAATGTTCCCGGATTGGTTTGGCCCACACCGAAGTCAAAGAGACATACTGGAAAGTTGTTGTTGACGGTCATTGCAGTAGAAACAAGGAGAAATAAAGGAGTGAAGAAAAGTTTGGACAGAATGGGTCAATGGTTCACCAGCTTGTTTATGTAGCTTGACTGAGAGTTTCAGTTAGAGATATATTATGGGAGAATGGTGAGAAGTAGCGTGTTAATATCGGTTCATAAACAGATGTATCGCAGGCGCAATGAATCTTTTGGTGTGATACATCATTTTTAGTGTTGTGAGAGTGAACTGTGGAAGAATAATATGCCACTCAGCTTTGCCACAGGGCCGAGTCTCAATCAGGCAGAAAGACAACTGACAAAGTCCAATCATGATGAAAACAATTATTGACAGCAGCAGATGTTGAAAGGACAATACATTAAAATGAGCAACAATGGAGTGTCAATAATTTGTGGTCTTTTAAGTACAGTAATTCCCCAGTCACTTGGTCATTGTGATTCAAAGAGAACGTATTGCCAGATTTTATAGGCGAAAGAGATAGCAACACTGTCTCCGCATGATTCTTAGAATGAGCGTCAACAGAGCATCAATCATTTTCAGCTTTGCATCATGGGTCATTTCTGTTCCGATTGGTTACAGACATCGATTTACGAGACATTGGCAGCCTTTACTGGCAAAAACAACACTGAGATGCTCCCTACGGCATTCTGAAAATGAGTGTCAATAGAGTGTCAACAGTTTCACGTCTTGGATATTTGGTAATCAAGGCATAGCGCGGATCTTCGCGCGCAGAAATGTCTTATTGACTGCCTTGATAAGCCAAAATACCATACATCAAAGCCGGAACACAGATACCAAATTAATTGATATTGCAAACTGCACAACATGAAAAAGCCCAATATTGGTTGCCGAAAATGCGATTTTGATAAGATACTATTAACAAACCACAAATACAAGAGGCTTATATGAATCTATAGATGGACCCGTTGGGCGACCCACGGAAAACCCGCAAAATTCAGACTGGTTGGGAGTTTACCATTGAACCGTACCCGAGTTGACGGTTCAGGTTTTTCAACGACCCGCACCACAAATTTCGCAATGGTCCGGTTCGAACCCACACCCAGATCAGTAGAGACAGACATAGACCATCGCTAACACTAGTCCGATATTAGCTGGGATCCCGTAATTGAAGCGCGCGTTCTCGCTGCTTCCTCCAGCATTGTCTCCTCCAGAGCTGTCATTTCCACCAGAATTGCCATCTCCACCAGAATTGCCAATTCAGCTAGAATTGCCATATCCACTCTGACCGCATTTCCGCTTGTTGCACCCTTCAGCGGTGAGATAGCCCATCTTGCTGTATGCGCATCAGTACGTCTTTTGTGGTCCAAAACTCCCAACTCCGTAACGCCCACCCCCACCCCCACGATAACCTCCCCATTGAGAATCAAGCGAGGCACCAGGCAAATGGTGCGCGATTTCAGTCACGAAGGCCACCTTTTCTTCATCCACTCGAATGGCATCAATGATATATTGTGAAGTGGGAGGCGGGGCTTGTAGCTCGAATATGTTGATCGTTGTAGCAACTTTATTTGGTATGTGTGTAAAGAGATGAGTGACAAAGCCGTCTTCTGAGATCTCTTCCGCTGAGCCACTCGGCTGATTGCGATAGTCGATTAGGCAAGTGAAGTAGGTATTCATCTTCTGGTCTTTTACTGGGTGCCAGGCATGGAATATGCGTAGAATCTGCGTTCAACCTATGTTTGGAGAGCATGTTGTCGGAACAATAGTGGATGATATCCCACATCTCTGCGGGATCGATGGTGAGGTTCTTATGTCGGAGGATGTGGTCGGAGCATTGCGTGTAGATGATGGATTGAACATTGTTTTGTCGTTTTCCCCAGTTTCGCAGTGTGGTACGACCCTCCCGGGTATTGCCATCTGCCTCAGGCTCTTCTGTTGTCACAATCTCGTAAGCGCCTGTTCCCATGATTACTCGCCGCACTCTCTCTTTCCACATGGGGTATTTGTTCTCGGTCAACTTAGGGATGTTGCCGTAAACGCTGTTGAAAGTTTCGGTAGGCATTGTGCGGGAGTGTGGTGTTTTCAAGGCTTCGAAGGTCTTGTAAGAGCGGGAGGACGGAGGTTTCGGGGGTCTTGGTGAGAGTGGGCGGACGGTGATTTCAAGGTTTCGGAGGTCTTGGTGAGAGTGGGAGGACGGTGATTTCGAGGTTTCGGAGGTCTTGGTGATCGACGAGGTTTTTTTTTGGAAGGTCGTGGAAGTGAGAGAAAGAAGTAAAAGAAATAGGTGATTTTAGTCAGTAGCGACCGCCGGGCTCATAACCTGTTGATGTGAATGAGTGAGTTGATTGTAGGTACAAGAGAGACGGACAAAGGTGCGTCTTAAATATGATGAGCATGAGGGCGAGCATCGTGTGAAGTCTAAAAGGGCAGTCATGGTGTAAAGTCTAATGAGACAGTCACGACCATGCACTGAACCTTAGGGCTTCCTGCAACACTCGACAGGACATTTCCTACACTACCACGGTGCTCGGCAGATATGCAGCTAAACCTTCGATCCTCCACTGGGAACCCGTGAAGCACCTACTCCGGTATCTCCGAGGCACCTCCGAGTAGAAGTTGGCGATCTACTTTAGTCAATTGCCGAGCGCTTGGAGGAGTGAAACTTGGAGAGTTTATGAAGAAATTGGACTGGATTAAGTATGGATTCGGATTCGGGTTTGTATCTCGATGGAATTTGCGGAGGAATTTATGTTTTCATTTGGTAATTGGCTTTACTTTGGATTTCTTCATTTACTATTGGTTCACCTTTGCACAGTCGTGCTCTGGGCAAAGGGGGAGTGTTGACGGAAGTGCAAGGCATTTGTCCAAGATCTTCGACGGGCATCACGTGAATACTTGTCAGTTACGTGGGTTGCCATTTCTAGTATAGCATTGAGGACATCGTGTCTTTTAGCTTCCTCCGTTTCGTGTCTCCCTTTAGACTTAAGACAATCAACGAGCTTTCCACGCCCACCACAGTGTATATGTGTTAACACATGCCCAACCCTACCGATGCCGATCAATGATTACCGTATCTACTGATAATAAGGAACTGAACTGGCGTACATAAGCCACAACAGGAACCAACAGGTGGAACCATGACTCTTCCATGGTTTTAATTCAGTTCCGTATTACCGAATACTTGGATAAGGAATGGCATTCCCCAATAAAAATAGCACACACTCAAGACACAAAGGCTGCAAATGGTAATCGTTTCAAGCCAAAAAGGGTAGCAGCTATGGTCAAATTGTGCAGGATCGTCTAGTCCAGTGTTAGTGCATGAGTTGGACAGGGCGAAACACATACGCTTACATTGCGGCGGGGGATCATAGATGACTACAGCTTCGAGGGTGGCAAGCCTGGACTCGAGGTTGGCGAGGAGGGCATCGCTGGAAATCTAGGACTCAAGGTCAACCTTGAGAGAGAAGTACTTTGACATGGTGTAAGCAATGAGAGGAAAGCGGGGAAACCTCTAGCTATAGTGCTCTAAAGTTTACTATTAGCACGAACGAGATTTACGGGGACCATAATGTGTTACCCGTCTGTGGGTCATCAGTCTTGACGCGCCGTGTCGTGTTACTGTAAATAGACATTTGTGGGTGTGAGCAGCCCTACCCTTGTGACTGCTTCTGGAGCTGGCCCAAGCTTCTCCGCTCGGACTCATACATATGTAGATTCTCTCCTATTCTTTCCTTCTCTCCTAGATAATCGAATCATCTCTCCATACAATGTAACAGCTTATGAGCCCCGTGGCCACTCTAAATATTTAAAACTCTCTATCGTCATCCTTTATCTTATCCACGCATCATATTTAAGCGAGAAACTCTATTTTTCTAGTTACTATTGCAAAGCTTCCAAAATCACAACAAATACCCCTTTTCGAATCTAACACCATCACGATCTCACGATATCGACCTACATTTACAAGACACTTACAGCACTTCTCCTGCTGCACCAACAACCAGCCGAGCGCACTTTCCAGATGCCGCCTCACTTTGTCAATTTCGAACCAAAGATCATGGAACTTTTATACCTGTTCTAGTCCATTCACGGAGGCGGTCCCTCCGTGGAGTACCTAGTCAGTTCACGGAGGCCCACCTTCCGTGAACGGACGGTTCATTCACGGAGTCCGTACCCCACCTCCGTGAACTGACTAGTTCGTTCGCGGAGTCAATGAAAAATTATAAATACTCTGTCTATTTGGCTCGCTCATCCCTCCGACTACCATCTCCATTGGTAGTCATATACAGAATCGCTTGAACAAACAAGAACATGCACGAAAGCAAGGCAAAACGAAACCGAAAACGAAGTGAAGATAAGGTTTCCGCTTCGGGGGAGTGGAGGCCGCCGGCGCGGCTGCCACTCCTCATGGACTCTCCCGTTCCGGGCCGAAAGCCTTTCTCTCGGTCGTTCTCGTCGCATCCCGCCCTCCCAATCGTGGCCACTAGCCCTCAGTCAAGCTGAACAATACATCATCGTGATGCCTACGATCGGCCGCGTCTTGGACGTCCTGACGCAGCTACAATTACACTGTGCTCCATGTCATCGTTTGAAACCGGCTCATCTTCCTCATTTCCCTCATCATTTCCCTCCTCCTCTTCCTCTTCCTCCCCAGTGACCTCTTCCTCCTCGAGAACATTCTTATCCTCAGTATCCAGTTCTGTCAAATCACTGCTCTCGTTGACAGTATCCTCCGCGAATTGATTAGTTGTGAATGTTGAAAGATGTGATGCTAATAAGGAATTCCGATATGTTGAATGGTTAGTTGAATGGTTCGAAGGCAGAATCAATGACTTATGTACAAACAGAACAAGTCCATGTGAAGATCATTTACTTCATCGCAGATATGGTATTCAGCTGCACTGAACGTACTCAGTTGTGCTGCGCAGAACGTACTCAGTTGCGCTGCGCTGAACATACGCAGTTGCGCTGATTGAATTCAGCTGGATAGAGCCAGCTGAGTGTATGTACATGCCAGTGCGTGCACATACATGCGTGCAGAGCAGAGTATTGGAAATTTTTGACTGACTCCGTGAATGAACTAACGTAATGTATGGTGTAACCGCCCACGACCTAGCAACCGATCACGCAAAAAAGCACGCAAGCGCCCGGAGCAGGGATGCTTAATTACCCCGCACTGAAACTCAATTTTCACTCTCTCCCCGCCACAACGCTACCATGGGCAGAGTGAAGTGCAGAGATGCAACTGGCAGAGAGAATGACATTCGCAAAGCCAATCATGCATACCATTCACGTCTGGAACCATCTGTCCTCACTGCTGCGTCAACATATGGTGCCCCATATGGAACCTTGCGAGACCAACTTAGAGGAGCACAGCGAAGGAGTGCAGCCCATGAGAAGGAGCAGCTGCTTACTCTGGAAGAGGAGAAATCGATTGTTAGGTTTTGTGAGACTCTAGATGACTTGGTACGTCCGTTGCAAGCGAAGATGGTTGGGGTAATCGCGATATCCCTTCTACCTCCACATCGGTGATGACAACTTGGTAGGTACTGGATGACAGGCTTTCTCTACCGCCTTGCTGCAGTCAGTGCAAAGTCCAGCCAACGTCTAGATCGACAAAGTGCTAATGCAAACAATCCTGCAATTTTAAAGGACTTTTATCGCAAGGTATATCATTTCAGTCTATACATTTATTTCAAGCTAATACTGGTCACTGTAGCTTGGAAAACTTGTCAGAAAGCTCAATGCACAACCAGAAAACATTTACAGCATGGATGAAAAGGGCTTTCTACTTGGCCAGGCTCTCAAAGTAAAGGTTATATGCCGGAAGAGGTAGAAAGAATCCTCACTATACCCAGGATGGAAATCACCAAATGGTTTTAGTTATAGAGTGTATTGCTGCAGATGGTAGAGTTATACCACCCATGTATATCTACAAGGGGGGAAAGCATCTACTGGGATGGCATGCTGGTGTGCAAGATAAAGAGCAAGCAACATTTGCATGGTCAACTAAAGGCTGGACTGACAATGAATTGGGACTGGAATGGGTGGAACAGAACTTTGAGAAATATAATACTAAGATGTTTGTACCATTGGATTGACCTCCTGCTCATGCTAACTATTACAGTGCAAAGCGCAAGCCACATATTGTAATACTTGATGGGCACGGCTCTCATTTCATATGGTGTTACGGGCATATTTTAAGTCCCAATAATCAATCCAACATTTATTAGACTAAATACAGCCGCCTATCTCCTTGTCCAATTCTCCTCATCTTCCCATACTCAATCTCTTACTCTTTAAAGATAAGAGCTTGCCACGTGTCCTCGTCGGTCCAAGGTCGTTCTTCGGACCACTCTTCGTAAGGCAATTGTCCGGTAGTGATGTACCAGTGAACGTCCTATCTAACCCCTTTGATAATGGCCAAGTACAAACGTGCTCAGGAGATGTGAGTTAAACCCCGCTGGTTGTATTATATAATAATATCCCCGAAAGTTGTGACGACCCTCTGGTGTGCATATTGAAAATATGTTAATTTCCACGAACACATATAGAGCGTATTCACCGAGGTGAAATAGGGACATAATTTTCAATAGTAGATAGAATTCTTAATAATATTTCACGGTGTTCTTTGCTGGTAATATCTGCCTGTGGATTGCTGCTAGAGCTTGGTTCTTCTCATTGTCAGGGACAATGTGAGCTTTTTATAATCGGTGCCTCAGGCCAAGCTTGCCTGCGGCTTTCCGTCATGACTCCATTTGTGCTTGAAAGCTTATCTCCGAGTGCAACTGGTGTGCCTCATCAATAATGCCACGAATACCCTTTGGTTATCGTATTCATGCATGGGTGGTCATCGGCAAAAGTGCAAATCGACTATAGGCTGCGCTACGCGTAGCTCATAGCAAGCGTCCCATGGACCCCTGCGCGACGCGCAGCCTATAGTCATCTATAGTCGATTCATAGAGAGGTGCGCGTGGGCCTATGGAACTATATACGGCTGCCGGCCAGAGATGGGCCTATACTTGTCTTTACTGCTCTTCGCTGTTATACCGGTACTGTACACACTATCGCTGCGAGTCTGCATGAGAGCCCACTGGCGATTGAAAGGCTGCTCTAGAGCCTGCTTGAGAACCTGCTTGAGAGCCTGCTTGAGAGCCTGCTTGAGAGCCTGATTGAGAGAGCCGAGCTTCGGGAGGAGTAGAGTTTTCCACTGGAAGGTTTTGGCCGATGGCAAACTCTGAGTTTGTGGAAGCTTTGGCTAATTGAAGCCTCTAAGTCTGTGGAAGCTTTGGCTAATGGAAGGCTCTAAGTCTGGAAGCTTTGATGCTAACATTGACGTAGCCAACCTACTTGTCTAAGTGCTTCTGGTACGATGATCACCATCACCGACACCATCATCATCGCCATCATCACCATCGCCATCATCACCATCGCCATCATCACCATCGCCATCATCACCATCAGCCCCAAATGCGTACACATACGCCCACAATCGGTGGGAAGCAAGCAGTAGATTCCACTGGCAAATCTGATTCGGAGATCTGCTCTCCCCAAGATCCAATTGTCTACCTTTCCTGCAGAATCTCAGGCTGCAATTGTCAACACCATGGCGGTGAGGCATCGTGAGATCTCGTCTCTGTGGGAGCACTAAAGATAAGGTTCAGACTATGGTATCAACCGACGTCATGATTTCGGCCGCCCGCCACCCGCTGCCACATGCCACACGCCACCCACCCAATACTGCTCGCCACACGCCACCTGCCTCACGCCTCCCGGCGCCTGGTGTCTGCAACTCAACAAGTCTCTGGATCGAGCATGCAGGAGGAGTGGAGTTTTCAACGGGAAGCTTTTGGCCGATGGAAAACTCTGAGTTTGTGGAAGCTCTGGCTAACAGAAGGCTCTAGGTCTGTGGAGGCTTTGGCTAGTACAAGGCTCAATGTCTGTGGAAGCTTTGATGCTGACGTTGACGTAGCCAACCTGCTTGTATAAGTACTTCTGGTACTATGATCACTATCACCAACACCATCCCCATCGCCATCGCCATGATCTCCATCAGCCCCAGACCGAATGCGCACACATATGGCCACAATCACTGGGAAGCGGGTGCCAAATTCCGCAGGACAATCTGAATCGGAGATCTGCTCTCCCCAAGTTCGAATTGTCTACCTTTCCTGCGGAATCTAAGGCTGCAATTGTCAACACCATGACCAAGAGGCATCGTGAGATCTTGTCAAGGTGGCCGCACAAAAGATAAGGTTCAGACTATGATATCGACCGACGTCATGATTTGGCCATCACATGCCGCCCGCCATCTGCCACACACCACATGCCACATGCCGCCCTCCAAACACTGCCCACCATACGCCACCTGCCTCACGCCTCCCGGTGCCTGGCGCCTGCCTCCCGGTGCCTGGCTTCTGCTACTCAGCAAGTCTCTGGATCGAGCACGCAGGAGCATACATGGGAGCATATAGTCAAGTGAGTTTGGGAGTGTCTTGCCGCTTGAGAGTGTACTTGGGAGCGTAGAGTTAAGTAGGCTGGGAGTGTGTCATCGAGTGCAATTGGGAGTGTACTTGGGAGTGTTCTCGGGAGTGTGCTTCAGAGCGTCTTGAGAGCTGACTTGGGAGCGTACAGTCAAGCAGGCTGGGAGTGTGCCATCGAGTGCAATTAGGAGTGTCCTTGAGAGCATGCCCGGGAGTGTGCTTGAGAACGTACTCGGTGTACTTGGGAGTGTACTCAGAGTGTACTTGGGTGCGTCTTGAGAGCTTACCTGGGAGCGTATAGTCAAGCAGGCTGGGAGTGTGCCATCGAGTGCAACTGCAAGCGTCCTTGAGAGCATGCCCGGGAGCGTACTTCAGAACGTACTCGGAGGTGTACTTGGGAGCGTACTCGGTGTGTACTTGGGAGCGTCTTGAGAGATTACTTGGGAGCGTATAGTCAAGCAGGCTGGAAGTGTGCTATCGAGTGCAATTGGGAGCGTCCTTGAGAGCATGCCCGGGAGTGAACTTGAGAACGTACTCGGAGGTGTACATGGGAGCATAGTCGGACTTTACTTGGGAGCGTCTTGAGAGCGTACTTGGGAACATATATTCAAGAAGACTAGGAGTGTGTCATCGAGTGCAATTGGGAATGTATTTGAGAGCATACTTGGGAGCGTGCAATGAAGTGCATTTGGCAGTTTTATTGAATGCAGCATGATGTATAGTATCAAGCGCCCATAATTGCATGCGTATCATAGTAATCTTGTCTACTCGCAGGTCCATAGGACCACATAGTGCCACGCGTCAAATATGCTATGGATTCCCGGCCAAAAACAGCTTCTCTATGAGTTACGCGTCGCGTAAGGTCATTTTTCCCGGTGGTTTTGAACATTATGTCCCCTTGGGGCCATCCTCATGATCATGATATCAAACCCAAATAATGACGGCTCATAACCTCATCTTCGACATCTTGCTTCCCATTGCTTCAGTAGCTAGAACATCTGACGACCTCAGTCTTATCAGTGCATATTGCGATGTATTTCAAAAGCTTTTCACGATTACTTGCCTCGCCTTAATATGGCTATTCGGCATTGCATCAGAGATCTAATTGGCGACCAACCGATACTCCGCTGCCAAAGATACTGACAAGTCACCACGAGGTTGAAAAGCTTACAGTATTGACTCAACGATCCCAGTTTGCTTCTGGCCTCATATCTTCAGCCAATATTGTTGATCCCTCAGACAATGCACGCTTAGGTCTCGACCTTCTGTAGACCGGGGAGTGTCGCAGAGATCCTCACCGCGTAGCGTGTGAGGCTGCAGATCCCTCATACTCGAATACTGCAATAACGTCTGCTGCACACCTTATTCTGTGCTATTGCAACTTCACTGTGTTTTGTCCCGCTAGATAAGTTTTAGTAGGTGTGGCCAACAATTATGTGCACCGCTGATGGTTTTTCACTTCCCGGCCATTCCGACATAATTGGATCATCATAATTGAATCTGCTGGTGCGCCCATAAGCGCCACCAATTGGTTGACCCACAGTTGAAGTGTAAGTCCGCTAAGACTCACTTGACTGACAAACATGGTTGTGTAATCGCAAGTAGGTGTTTTGCATATGATCATCTCATTTGATTTGTCACATGTACTTGCTTTGCTCAATCATGTATCATTACCGCTGCTAAAGAACAACCCCTAACACATGGCAATTTTTCGATTTTTGCTTGAAAAGAAATATTCACCCTATTTGCCTTCCTGCACACTCTACACACATCCTACAACCTCTAGATGTTGGACTGTTTGGTCCTCTTTCCCACTGCTATAGCAATGAGCTGGATATATGGGTTAGAAAAGGAGGGAATGCAATTAAGGAAGGACAGTTTTATAAGTAAGTCTACCTGCTATATCACTCTATCCTCCACTCTAATTCTTTCCTACAGACTTGTCACACGTGCTAGAGCTGCAGCATATACCAAGAACAACATTTTGAGTGCCTTTGAGGCACCTGGGATGTGGCCTCTTAACCCACGCAAGGTATTTATTCGTCAGTCACGCACTATCACTGGATTTGAATCCCTTCCAGCCACTCCCACTACATTCCTCAGTGCAACCCCCAGACAGCCCAGAGCTGTAAGCCGATTAGCCCGCAGTGCACTTCACCTTGTCACTCACCAATCACCTTCCTCTCTCAAGTTGAAGGCTCTCATTGCACAGCTGGGAAGGCCAGCTCAGGGTGCACTTACAGATAAGGAAGTAGGAGATGAAATACTGAGAACACTTCACTCAGGGGCAAAGGACACCACTGCAGTAGCAGCAAAGGACCGCCGCCACCTTGGTAAAGCTCGTGTGTATACAGCTGAGGATGTGGTTCAGCTCAGGGAAGAAAGAGAGAGGCTAGACAGAGAAAAAGTTGCCAAAGCCAAAATGCGCCAAGAAAAGGCTGCAGCAAAGGTAGTATCCTCTGGAGCAGGGTCAAAGAGCTCCAAACATGCAGAAAAGAAGATCATAGGTGCAATGAAGGTACCTG
>Ga0307515_10006625_pt1 | contig 23096 bp, 21 predicted proteins | sample 17_EM_MG_FD_194513 | JGI IMG/M metagenome (GOLD analysis project Ga0307515, IMG submission 194513) | Populus trichocarpa ectomycorrhiza microbial communities from riparian zone in the Pacific Northwest, United States - 17_EM | ecosystem: Host-associated > Plants > Roots > Unclassified | place... | reverse complement strand
TAGTGCTTCGAACTGTTAATCTTGCTATTTAACTTATAAATTTAGGTATTTTCCTTGAATTCCTTTAAGGGTCTAAGGCTCTACCACTAGTTCCCTTTAATCCCGTAGGCCTCTACTTTTCCCAACTATTAGCTACTAGATCCTATTTGTACTTAGTCTAACTTAGGCTAATACTTAGTTCGCTTCTTATCTTTAATATACTATAAACAGGTATTCTCTAAATATTCTTACCACTGTTATCTATTTAGGCATTCTTCCATAAGGAATCTTCCTGGTTAAAGTATTAAGTCCCCTTATTTTTAAACTTCTACTAGGTGCTAACTATGCATATACTTAGCGTTTCGGTATTTCGCCTTATCCGTCATCTAATATATCCTTATTAAATACTTCCAATTTTTATCCTTAGGTGCTTTATATATATTGCACGCATTATCTACGCATACTATCCATAATAGTATATAATGTGCTTAGTGTCTTAGGTTAACTCTTAGCTTATCTTTATCCTTAATCTAAGCGTCGCAACTTTATTCATAGGTACTAAGATTCGTCTCTTACTTCTCTAGTCCTCTAATTACTCCTCTAAATCTTTTAATATTATAATTAAGGCTCCTTTAATATAAGTCATAGCCTTCTTCGTAATTAGGTAGTTTTAGATAACTTTTTCATCCATCTATATATAGAAATCTTCCCACTTATCGTTATGTCGCTGCTTATACCACTTTTAGTACAGCTGCTTAAGTGTATACGCTTTGTCCGTAAGGAAGTATCTTCTTATTACTGCGTTATAACAGCCTTTTATGTGTCGTTTTTTAAATCTAGTTAGGATTCCCAAATCCTCTTCTTGTTCCAGTTTAGTAAGCCACTTAGCTCTTAGTGTGCCTATTCTCGGCCTATTAGTAATTCTTTATATAGGTGCTCTGTCCCTTATACAACCTAGTAGACTAGATCTTTTATTTAGTTTCTGCTCTTGCTATAAGGTAATTCTCGCTCTAAATTCCTCTATAGTTTCTTTTCTTTCGCGTCTTACGAGTAGATCCTTAAAGTCTTTATACTTCTTAATCTTAGTATTAACCTTTCGATCTTTAGGCTGAATACTATATTTAATTGGTAAGTCCTCTAGGTCTATGTATCTGTCTCCTAGTCTAACTACTACCTAAATTACAGATTCTCTAATCTATAAAAAAGCCCCTTACCTCTTACCTATAGGTGTCCTTATTCATACTCCAAATTCTTAGTCCCTTAGATTCTTTAATCCTAAGCTTACTTCTAACTTAAGCTTAGCTCCCGCCTTAGTCTAACTAAGCATCTGTGGTATTCTTATCTTATTTTAAGAGTCTTAAATCTTATCTATCTCGTCTTAAGAATTTAATACCTGTGGGAAACTCTGTCCCAAGCTCATTTATATGTCTTTAAACTAAGCTGTTGCCCTACTCTATTGGTTTTCGTCCGTTATAGGTCCTTAGGTATACCTTATCTTGTTTTAAAAATCTTAGTCGTCTCTTATCTTATCTTAAGAATCTTAAGCCTTTGGCCTTTTGCCTTTATTAAGTGGCGAATTAGCACTAGCAGTTGTCTGCTTACTTAATCTCTATAAGATACTCTTCCTACCATCTTATAAAGCGATGGATGCCGTATCTAACGGTGTTATAATGCCTATTACTAAACCTTGCTCTATGGCGGCCTTAGTCTCTACTTCTAATGCTAATATCTTAAGATTTTCTTTCTTAATATCACTAAATAGATTTTTCCCGAAGTCCCTTTCTAAATACTGCCTTATTAACACTATACTAAAAGTTGCTATTAGATCTTCGTCGCATTTATAGAGCCTATCTTACTCTTTATAGTCTTAGGTAGCTCTTAGTTTTTTTAAACTGGGTTTCTATAGCTAATAGCTTGCGCCATACTTAGCGTCTTTATAAATTCGGTATGCGTTATTATAGCAAAATATAAAGTGGTTAATTAAATAATCTTTTATTCCTTGCAGTGTATTATTATTTCTCTATATATATATGCCGTCTACTAGTCCGGTTCCCTTTATTATATAGTAATTCTAACTATCTTTGCAATCTCTGGCGAAATAACCCTGTTTTCCATAATTTATATAAGCTCCCTCTTTAAACTATTTTTCTTATTATGGAGTCTACCTAAATGTCTTCTACTACTAAGATCCCTAATTCGGCCTTTACTCCCTAGACCTTTAATTACCTAATCCTTATCCTTTTAGTTTCTATAGTATCTTACTCCATCTCTTATAGGTTTCTTTAGTACCACTTAGGTCTATTAGCTCTACGCCATACTATAGTTTCTAACTTAGCTTTAGTTAATACGTACTCTATGCCTTATATAACTATAGAACTCTGTCCTAACCTCTCTTGGTCTATTCCCTTTAGTAAATCCTATTATTAATCTTTATCGCTTAATCTATTAATTCCCTTAGGGTATCCGCATCTTCTATTAGAATAATTACATCCTAGACTTTAGCCTTAAGTCCCTGTTTGTACTATGCTATAAGCGCCCTATTATTTTACTTAACTTATATTGCTAGCGTTTAGAACTGCGTTATATATTTAATAGCTAAGGTTTATTACGTAATATCTTAAAGCTTTTTTTCCGCCGTGGTCGTTGCCTCTAGGTCTCCAAACATTTATATAAGTCACTCTATAAATCTATTCCAGCTTAAGAATATAAACCGTACTTCTTAGTTCGTTGTTATTATTCTATTTACTTATATCTTTATGAGATAAGGCTTAAACTATTTAAGTGCTCTTCCTAATAAGAACAACCCTGCATATGCTATTTAATCTATAAGTATTACCAGCTTTGCTTCCTCTTGCGTAACCTTAAAGTGCATTTATATAAGGAATCCTTTAAGCTTTAATCTCTCTCTTAAGAATCTTTTAATTAATGGTAACTTAACCTTTACTGCTCCTATCCTATTAACCCTTTGTTTAAGTGCCATATTATTTTCTATTAACTGGTTAACTATCTCCTGTAGTTATTTAACCGTCACAGGTTGTTATAAGTCAGTATCTGCTATACTAGTGTCACCTCCTAACCTTAAAGTAGTTGCCGCCGTTAATAGCGTTATAGTGGCTGCTTTTAGTAGCATGTTGTTTAACTTTTAATACTATAACTAGGTAGTAATTGTGTAACGGAACCTTGTAGCAAGTACTACGGTGGGTCCTGTTAATGGGCTAGGTGTATAGGTAATGCGTAAAGTTAATAACGTAATAACAACTAGTGGAGTAGTTGCCTAATAGATTAACTCTAATTGTATTCTAAGAATTACTATAAGGAAAGAACTATCTAGGTAGGGACTAAGGTCCTTTAAATACACGACCGTACTTCTATAAAATCCTTTTTGTACGTAATATATGTAAGGTACGTAAGGTACGTACGTTCCGTCTATTCTCTACGTTCCTTACGTAGTACATTATGTGACTTGTACTACTATTCCTCGTCATATAGTTCCACTAGCTCCATACTAAACCGTGCTTGTATTAACTAACTAGCTTCTTCCGACTCCTCTCCAAGTAGTCGTAACATTGTACTTAAAGCGTCCGTAACAAATATATAGGGAAGACGCACCATTAACTAATATAACTGGTACAGCTTTAAAAGCTTCTTTAAAGGGCCGTCTTTAATAAAGTTAAGGCGGGGCTTATGGATATGGCATTTGCTGCACTTAATTACAGTAGAATCTGCTATATTTAGAATGTATATAATAGTATTAATTAAGGTATCAATAAAGGAAGGTGCAATACTAAGATATTTTAATATTTATAATATTTTAATGTTCGTCACGTGGATTCTGCCACAACTTACTACGTGCAGTCTTGTTTTTAACCAATTAGAAGCTAGCTTGGCGGAGTTTGAAATCCAAGACCCGAATATAATAGACCACTTGTACCTCGGGTTAATAAACCATGTAACCAAATCAGAATTACTTTCTTTAATTATATAATAATCGGAATCATGGGGCTGATTATGGTTATATAGTTATTGCCATCACTAGGAAGGAGCCTGGCGCTAGTTCTAGTGTGAGCCCGTCTCCTAACCTCAAGTGGCCTTGGCCTGTAATTTACTGCAACTAGCACGTGTATATACTTCAATTGAAATTAATTAACCTCTGCATCCGTTTCTAAGGCTTTACAGCCCGAGTGTAATCTTTGCAACCTACTTAAGGGGTATCTACCTATCTAAAGTAATTACAAATTGTGTTCATCTTGTTCACGAATTGTCGAACGGACAATGAAGGATAAGGACTCTGTCTATTGAATGTGGCTCTAGAAGCTCTCTATAGATGAGGTCGGTGCGATATATAATAGGCAACTGAAACAAAATAGGTAATAGAAACAGGGTAGTAAGACTAGGCATCAAAGACAGTAGTAAGACAATGCGATTCAGGTCGACACGAATCGTGTCCATTTTGTTCACGAATCGTGTCTATTTTGCACGGCTTTTGGGGTTCATTTTGAGACAGACATTTTGATCATGATTCGTGAGGGCCCTGTGACCGTAATAGGTTCGCCCGAGCCGTATGGATAGTACTCGGTTGAGTGAGTGCATGGTTGACCAAGTTGCGTAGATATTTGTTCGTATTCCTTTCCCTTAACCCGCTGGTTCGCGTGCATCTGTTATCGATAACGGGTTAGCCAATCAAGTAAGCTGCGCGAGATACTCGTACCCAATTAATTCTGGTCGCGATTTAGCGATGCACGCAAGCGGGTTAAGGGATAAGGTCAAGAAAGCTAATAATAGCTTGTTTAAGCTCCGTTGCCTGCCTTTCTAGAGATATCTCGACCGTTAAAAGATAGTGTGAGGTTTTCTGGGCTTGAAAGCTGCTATGAGGTGACGTTGATCCTGGCCTACAGCCTCTACAGGCTCCAGTGGGGCCCCCCAATGTGTGCGCGCAACACACAGCAATTTCGCTTCATACGCACTAGAGAATTTTAAGTTTAACTCTTGTAATTAAGCTTAAAAAGTTAAAGGCTTTGCCTTTCTTGTGGGTGCACAGCTCTTTCGGCGGGCGCACAGTATCTACGCTGGATGGTGTGATTACCGAAATTGCTGAGTGTGTTGCGCGCGCACACGGGGGACACTGGAGCCTGTACAGGCTGTACAGGCTGTACAGCGTCTCGGCGCATCCGGTTGAAAGCGCGTGTTGATCACGCTGACCAAAATGCGTACATTTGTACCCAAAAGTAGGTGAAAATACGTTAATGGCCGTGCTTATTATTTCAAAAGGTATAAATTCTGCCGATTGATCACCAAGATCGACACGCGCTTTCAATCGGAGTTGGCAAGGTGGTGTGCGGAGGTTGGGTTGGCGGTGGCTGCACGTAGATCAAAGCGCGTAAGCAAAAAGCAATTTCGTGGTCATGGTTTCCTAGTACAGCCCCATTTATCTTATCCACGTCTCTGATCAGCCCGCAGCAACCATTCCAAACCTTCAGCAAAGAGGAGAGCAGAGAGTTAACAAGACAACTCTAGCTTCAGCCTTGGCAGCATGGCTTAGCTTTAGCGATGGGGCTGTGCATGGCTGCTCGGCATATTAAACTTGTATGATAAACACTACCAGAGACGGGCCATTAGTCCCTAAGGGGTCAGAAATCGAGCTGGGGGACCTTATTGGAAAGCTCCAATCGGCCGGCTAGGGTCGTCCGATGCAGCCACACGAACAGGCAAACAGAAACCAAAATATTCTCATCTTGCCGGCGGAAATCGGATCAGCTTAGAGGGGGCCTATCTGCTTTTGTCGTTGATTTTACATGCGTTTCTACAGTAATAGGACAGTGAAATCCATCACAATCGTAAGAGTGACAATGTAAAAGTGGCTCTGGGAAGCTGTGGTGAGCCTGAGGTGTAGAGATGACTGCAAACACCAAAATTAGAGATTTAGATAGTATACACTCTAGGGCTATCATCAGTTCAATCACTTGCTTGTATGCTATGTCGCGCCAATAATCGTAAATCCCCAACTATCATACAGCTTGCAAACAGGATGAACGAATGAGGGTGTAGCAGTATTAGAAAAATTATTTTCCGACGCTCTCCCATGCTTCATTAGTTTCCTTTGTCAATGGACGACCTACTTATAGTCTCAGCAAGTGTTGATGTGCCCTGCCACTCGCCGTCTCTAGTACTGCAACGTCTAAGCGGACTGGTGCTTCCACTCATAGTGCTAACAATATCCCATCCCTCTGATATGACATCTTCATACTTGGGAGGGTTGGGAGGTAAGTCGACAATCTCATATTCGTCTTCTTCGTTCATTTCGATTCGCTCTTTTTCTCTGTGGACATCTAGTTCCGCTTCGAACTGTTTCAGACCTTCGATATTAGTTAGGTCGCGGTCGATGGACAGCTTCTGCTTTGAAATACGGCATAAATCGTCCATATCGGTTTGAAATTGTTTTTCATAATCCTCTTGGAGAGCAATGATATTCCTCACTCTAGCCAACTCCATCTCGCGTCTCCGCGCACGATCGACGGCCTCGGCTTGAGTGCTCTCCTCGCGCTGCTTCGCAGCTGCCTTAAGATGCTCCGATGCCTTCCATAAAAGCTCCTCAAACCGCTTGTCCGCTTCCGCCTTTTGCTCAGATGAAGCGTAACTCCTATCAACGAGGGCTTTCTTCGCCTTGATTTTGCAAAGGGGATAGAGAAGTGGCCGGTTCAGCACCTCTGAGAGGAAAGAGCGACCGGACACCTCAACGCCGTGGAGTGTTGAATTGAGAGTGGCGACTTGTGCACAGGTTATAGCCCAATGGATGGTGGGTTTCGTGCGATCGTCGCAGAAGATGGAAGCCCTAGGTTCGGTAGGCTCGGAGGAGAGACGAATGCGCCTAATGCTTTGCCGTGCGAACGGGGAAAGGTTGTTCAGGAAGAGAGGTAGAAGACCTTCGAGGTCGCGTGGGAAGAACGTTTTATGAGCGTAGAGGACAGGAAGCGCGTCATGATAGAGTTCACGACTAACAAGCAGCAGCGCTGTTGCAAAGGGCTCTCGGGGAATTGGGTCCAGATGGTACAGGAGTTTTGGAGGCAGCGGCCGGGTCACTTTGTAAGACGGGGGTATCCGAGGAGCTCGGCTTATATGGACGAGGGTGCGAGTGGTGGACGGGTCGGTGAGGGCGTAGGAGTAGATTTGTTGGCGGATATGAATAGGAAAAGACAATAATGGGAAGGCGGGAGGCTTGTTTCTGAAATGTCGGCTTGAATATGAGCTGGAGAGTTCCGTTCTCTCTTCATCCTCTGTGGAGTTGGAAGGGAGAGAAGAGTTGCTCTTGGACCGGTTTGGCAACTCTGCCCATGCTCCCCATATTTTCACCCATTCTCCACTTCCCCTACAAAGCTCTCCTTGGTATTCTTCATCCCCTTCGAGCATGATTCGGTTTGGCGCTGGATGGTCCTGTGTTTGGCGCTGAGGCTGGGATAGTGGCAGATTAACAGTTCGGACATGGTCGCGCACGGCGCCTTGGATGGTCTCGGCATTCATAGCGTCGGTATCGAAGCCGGGCCTTGCATCTGGAGAAAAGGAGTTTCCCCGATCCCGAATGACGGCAGGCAGGAGGTGCAGCCACAGTCTCAGCCTTGCAGCAGTGATATAGCGATAATCAAGGTCGGGAGGACGGACCGCAGAGGATCAAGAGTCGAGAAGATAGCCAAGAGGGGCGTTGCTGAACGGCTTTGGAGCTGAGCTGAGCTGAGCTGAGCAGTCCACAATGATGATGGAGGTAATTGCGGCGATGGGGCGATGGGGCGATGGAATGCACTTTGCTGCCTGATGAGCATCGCGACAGCACCCCCGCCCCGGCAGCTTTGGTCCAGGCTGAATTGGGCTTGGACCGAACGTCGTCAACGGGCGTCTTTCTCATTCCGTGTCCCGCTTCAAGCCCGTGTCGTTTAATCGTCGCCAGCCGCCAGCCATTTTTGACGGGCTATTGAAGCTCTTCACAGCTATATTTGCGAAGCAGCTTTGACAATTTTCTTGACGACGTGTGCATCTGCTCAAAGCTCTATTATAATTCTTCCATGTTCTTTTGCGGGCCGGTTTGAAGCCCTTCAAGAAGGGATAACTGAAAAGTGCAGGAGAACTCTGGCTGACGGTGTTTTTGGCGTCGACTAAACGGGTGGTGCCCCGTTCGATCGCTTTGCCCTGCAATCGTTGCACGTCCGGCGGTTACTTCTCCAACAATATTGGCATAGAGGCCATTACGGTAAAATCTCTATATTACGATACGCCGAGCGGATCGTTATAATGAGGATATCGTTATATAAAAAGTCACGTGTAGGGTAAATAAGCAGAGAAAAGGAGGCCTTAATACCTAAAAGGGTTTAGAATTCTACCTTACGGCCCTCTCCCGCCTCTCCTATACAAATTCTCTACTGGTTATACCAATATTCGTGGTAGGTGCTTAGCGATATCGTAATATTACACTAAAAAAGCCCTAGAAACCGGCGCCATAAACAAGTGCATAAACAAAAGCAAAACAAAAATTCCTTCCCAAGGGCACGAAGCTTGGCACTCTTGGGCTTGACATAGTGGTGGCATGAAACATTAGGATATTGGGGAAACGATCATAAGGTTAGCTTATCAAAGGGGGAGCATAGCCAGCATTCTCGAAACCTTCCAAGCCTGGTGCAACATGCAGGAGCATCAGCCAATCGACGCCCCCAGCGGCAGCCAGTCTCGTGTCTCCCCAGCATATGCACTTTGCTCCCTCTGTGCCAACCTCCACCTTCTGCTACTCCACCAAGCGGCTGTGCCTCAGCCATCTATGTCGGAATCGGAAGCATTCCCGCCAACCTCGGACGAACATGCCTGCCACGGAACATGCCTTCTAGGAACATGCCTGCCACGGGACATCCCACCGATCGGTATGCCTCGTGGTCAGTCCGTGGCAGGGCCATCTTACATCTGGTTGGCCGTTCGAGAACTGCAGGCAGAGTAGGTACCGGATAATACCCTGCTCTCCTGTCCTTAGGGTGCCTGGGACACTTACCATATATCTCCCCGATCTGAACTGTATCCATTAATTGACCATCGCCTTCGCAATATTAACCTACCTCTTATCACGCTTAGTTTAACTTGTTGTTTTAAATTCGTAATACTTGTAATGGATAGCTCTACAGTCCAATCCATTGCCACCGGCTCACAAGATTTTGCTGCCCTTGCTGGCCTCTTCTGCACCGACGGTGTTGAGAAAAACCTCCTCGCTACTCAATATGGATATGGATCCGTTGCCGTATCCTCGATGTCTATCCTAGGTCTATTGGGACTAGTGAAAAGCACTATGAAAGTTGCACTGGGTCTCGATAAATGTACGTGCAGAAAGAAACTAACATGCTCTTTGGAGAATTTCTAGGACTCAAAGAGCATCAAGGAAGCAACCTCTTCTAACTTTGGATAGGTATTACTGCAGGTTTCACAGTAGACACCTTACGGGGGTGGTATGGTTTCCGCCCAGATGAAGTTGCCCCAATTGACCTCGTGGATTGCGATGTGGTGGACGTAATGCTTTGGGACGGAACCATATTCCTTAGGAAGAAAAAGCAATACCTCCAAAAAGAGCTGAACCCCATCGTTGGTGTGGGAGGAGATTGGCCCGGCGGGCTCCACGGCATCACAGCTGTCAATCTCGGCAATGCAAAACGCGAAAACTCCTTTGCTCGACACCCTATATTTATTGCCATCTTCGCCTTAATATGCTCTGGAGCAACGGTTTGGCTCTTGCTTATCGTAACCACCAAATGGGATTGGGTCACATATATAGCAGTGCCAGGCCTACATGGAAGTCTTCTCTTCATGCTGACTATCCCCTTGCTGTACGACCTCCAGACAAACCGGCCTGCCACCCACATATCTGCTGGGAAGTATAAAGCTTTATACTCCGGAATAAACGCCAAGACCTACAGGCTACGAATGCTTCAGTCCCGAGTCAAAGGTGGAGATGTGATACACTTCCGTGGCAATACAGACATGCTCGACTCATCGTGCATAGCTGTTCCAGCCTTTGTGGTAGCTGCCTTCTGTGCCGTTGCTTATGTTTGCCAATACGCTGTTTTGAATAGCGCATCAAGTGGTAGAGCGTTCACTTGGATTGGCTGCCAAGCAGGTACAAGACTGATGATCGGCTCATATTAATGATTTAGTGCAGACTTTGCTAACTGACTGTAGCTCTGGCTCTTGTCCGGGTAGGGTTTTGGGCAGTTAATCCGAAATTCGACGATCCCAAAACTGATATAACGGAATATGCCCTAGTCAGCAACAACGCATCAAAGCGTCTTACCTTTGCCGAACTCATCTGTGCGGCCTCAAGCCAAGAGTCAAAGATGGAACTACGGGTTTGGAATTTCCTTGCCTCCAATGATCTTTACGACATCCTCAGCTTCGCGCTAGAGCTTGAGTGGGACCACAGCACTATCCCCATTGATGAGAAGACTAGGAGTATTCCGATTCTCTTTATGGATGTTGGTCGCATCATGCGCAACCGCAGTTCCGGAAAGGAAAAGCAAGAGCTCGAAGAAATTCTCGAAGGTCTCCCACTCCGTCTCGGCCTGTACAAAAACCGTTCAAACCATGTCCGGCCGTTCCTCATGACTGAAACATCCTACAAGCTTGTTCCTTCTGACTACAGCAACGCTTTGACAAGACGTTGGTGCTGGGTGGAGATAACGAAGGAGGTCAACACATTCGGCTATAAGTCGTGTCGAGGCTTTGCAGTTAAAGAAGATGGAGATCGGGTTCATCTCAGAGGACCTGATTGCTGTCACAAACAATGTCAACACGAGCTGCCACCGATTCCGGGCCTTGTCTCGTGCGGAAGTGGTTGTTCCTGGAAGAGACCCACGCAGAATCATCTCGACGTTGACGACTTGAAAACTTTGGCAGATAAGATGAGGCGCATCACTAGGCTCCGAGACCATCTACGGGAAAAAGATCGAGGGACCAGCAATTTAGGCAGACCCGATGTCTACCTCACGGCGACTCCAGGTACCACCACGAGAAAGGGACTCTACTGTGATCCAGAGTATCGTCACGGAGGGACTCTAAGTGACAAAGGTTTCGACTTTGAGCGAGGTGTCACCAGCGTCGCTGACTACATTGCGTGTGGCATATCTTCGCAGTCAGTCCCCTGGACGGTCTGGAAACCCCAGCATCCTTGGACTAGCTGTCAGAATTTATGGAAGTCGGTAGTGAAGTGGTTTCGGAATCCCACGCAAAGCCTTCCACGGCATCAACGCGACTTATTACAGAACTCGGAAATTTCGTCCATCACTGGCCAATCAACTCTTGACTCCCTACCTCCATCTGTGCGCACCGCCTCGCCTTTTCATTTTGTCTGATTACCATCCCATGTGCTGTTGATAAAAGCCTCCACACGAGGGGCCATTCATTCCGTTCCCGCCACACCATATGCACTTTGTAAGAGCATTTGAAGTAATTTAGGCTCAGATATAAAATGAACCATGTACGATTTTCTTTTATATCTAACGAGGGCCAACCAGGGCACCGAAGTTTGAGTAGGCGTCTCAGCGGCTTAACGGATAATATGATAGTCTCTGAGGGCTCCGCCAGTAAACTTGTGCCAAAACATGGACTAGAAAAATTTCCTTGGGACCAAAAAAATTCATAATAGAAAAAAAACATACGACAGTTGGGATTCGCCAGTGGTCACCCACCTGACTACTAGTCAACCGATTCAAGGCTTAAGTATGCGAGAGCGGACGGGATCGCCTGTACTCCTCGATCTCTGATCGTATGTGAAAGAACGGAAGAAAAGTTGAATTCATGATGGCGTATGTTGAGGGTCTCACGAATGTACGAATAAATTATGTTGGATGAACGGAATGTAAGGCCAGGCAATCTATAAAAAAAGCACGGTATGCAAAAAAACAAATAGAGGGTTAAGATCCTTAGTCCATTGGTAATTTGATAGTCTTAGTACATGCTTCAATCTTCTGTTTAACGCTTCATTCTTTGGTGTTCATCTCACAGGGTTGATCTCATAACACATCTGAGCACCCCATTTTCTCAATTTGTGGTGATATCGTACAACCACCGTCGGCCGTCATCATCACTTGCATGATGTCTAGTCTCCTGTCTCCTTCTCAATGACCTCCTCGCCCGTGCTGCCTCTCCTAAAAAGAGTCGTCGCGCTCTTCCAAATCGACCCTCTTCTCGAGCCATCATTCGAGAGGGACCAGACGCTACTCCGGCGGCGCTGGGTATTAGCTAACATAAAAGATCAGAATCGATATTCGCCAACACCAAGACCGAGCAGGACAAGGGGGTAATTGGATTATCAGAGAGACACTGAGCATGGGACGGAGTGAACGAAGCTTACTCTCGGGCGGCGTGTTCGCCAATGCTGCTTTGGCTTCTTCTATGACGGATGCACGGCCTAGATGAGTTTCCTCCATGTTAGCAACGCTTATCACAGCTCGTCACCATACCACTGAACAAAAAAAGCCCAGCCATTACTCGTCGAAACCGACAGAGACGGGGAAAACAGGACGGTGGGCCTTACGCAGATTCCCCGCCCCACCGCGTCCGTACGAGGTATGCCTCTCGAGCGTCTCCTCAGCCATATTGCGTATTCTCTTCTCGTCGCTTCAAAGCACGGTTCAAACTCAGAGTGTGGGGATAGTAATCGTAGATACCGGATGTCAGTTGGCAGAAATAGCGCACACAGCACTCAGCGCCCCAACCCAACGCGGAGAGCAAAGCCCAGCATATATACCGCTCCTCCAGCCATCCAGCCATCCAGGCAGCTGATCCCTCCCTCATTCCCTCCTCGCTCCAGTGCAGCCAATTCGTCATCCCTACCCACAACGCCCCCTCAATCACTCACACCCCGCCCAATCCCATTCCACAACCTGCGCTATCAAGTTCCCCCCCTCCCCACCGCCTCCACCTCTGCCTCTCTTCATCCGGTTTCGTGCCAACAATCCGGCAGCCGGCCAATAGCGCGCGCCAGCATTATCTCAGCCCTGCCAAGGGCGACCAGCGGGAACAAGCTTCGTGGGGCTGCCGATCGCGCTGCTTGGCCCGCTGGCCAATGTGGGGTAGCAGGCTTATCGCAGCAGAATCCCAACCTGCGCAACATCAGCCGACTCGGCCCTCGCACCGCAGGCGCTGAGGGCTGGGTTGTACGAGGAGGGGCGAGGTATTTGATTGTTCGTGCAGGAGAGAGCACGGTGCGGGATTGGGGAGGTGCATGCGGTCGGGGTTCTTTCCATGCCTGGCAGCTGGGTCGGGTGGCCTGTGCGTATCGCTCGCTCGCTGTGCCTGGGAGAGCGAGGGAATAGTACTATGCGGTGCGGTACGAGGCATTAGATGCATACGAACGGAGAGTCATTGTCTGCAGAGCCGAGAGCCACGGTACTTGTACTATACACATGCAATTCCCCCCTTCAAACCAAAAAACAAAAAAGCCAAAAGCCAAAAAGCGCCATCTGCGTTTCGCTTTCTTCGCAAAACGCCAGTTTCCTGCGTCTGCACCGAGTTTTCCCAACTTGCCCATGCCAGAGCTGAAAAAGAAAAATTTAAGAATAAAAAAAGAATCCCTTTGCTCCCTCGAAAGCCCCTTTAGCGGCCGGCTATGCAAAAAATCACCGAACCCAGAAAGAACCAATATACGCCACTGATACCGTTTTTTCTCCTCGGGTCCTGACTGCGCTGGCAGCACGCAAATCCGCAATTCGCAATCCGCAATCCCATCCCGCACACGCACTCCTTTTCAAGGACGAGGCAGATCTAGGGCCCCCCGGTCACGCCGCCCCAAAACCCTTGGAATTCTGCAGCGCAAGCCGCAGCTTCAGCTCCAGCTTCTCCCTATCCGCGTACTCCGGCAGCAGCAGCTTGCCGAAGCAAGTGGAACTAGTCGGCAGCATCTCCGTATCGCCCGTGACGCGGACGATGCTGAACTGGATGCTGCCGAAGCCGTTGACGGGGACGCGATCCGACGCCGTCACGAACTCGAGCAGCCGCCGTTTCGCTTCGGCGTCGAACGTCGCGACCAGCGCCCAGAAGTCCACGATCAGCGGGTGCGTTGCCGAGTAACCTTCTTCGTACCGTGTCGCGCGCTGTAGGCCCGCTATCTCGATTTCTTGGTGGCCTTCGATCAGCATTTGCAGGGCTTCTGGCGAGAAGATCTGCAGGGCCGCGCGGTCGATGCAGGTGAAGAAGCCCTTTGTGAAGGCTTCGAACTGCGGGCGGATGCTCTTGTCTGTCAGCCAGAAGATGTAGTCGTCAATGTACCGGTCCCGGTTTTCATTCGTGACGAGACTCGCTTCTTTGGACTTTGTGAAGGAAACGCGACTCCCGCTGTTTTCCCATGCCGTCTCCTGATCTTCCGGGGTTTGGTGAGATTGCATCCAGTTGAGTATGGCATCGCTGTTATTACTGTTCCAGTGTAGCGGGTGCACGTTGCGCCGCTCGGGGCGCTCCCAGGCTACGCTGCCGAGTTCGGGCAGCGGCACGTTCTCGGGCCAGACAGAAGGGTCTGCGTATAGAGAGGGTAGGTTTTTCCAGACCTTGTCCTTGTCGACCAGATCAGCGGGCCACAGCTCTTCGCGATCGAAGGCTTCCATGTCGACGTGAACGACCTGGCCAAGTGCCTCGAAACTAAATGAGTAGGTGCGGGTGAAGACATCGCCAACGTCGCCGTCAGACCAGGATCGGAGCTGCTCGAATGCTTTGGCTAAGCTGGGCCAGCCATCACGAATATGGTCGATCGAGGTTACTGGTTTGTTGAGTAGACGGCGGTAGAAAGCCTTAGGGAATGTAATTGGCAGCGTAACGCCATTGTAGATTGCTAGGGAGAAGAGTAGACCGATGAGTTCGAATCGATAAATGGGCTCAAGAGATGCTGGTTGAAACCAAGTCATTCGGGTTTCCGGATCGATGTTGAACATGCCTGCAACAATCAGCACGTGCAGAAATGATCCGTGTAAAGTGGTAAAGCTTACCATTATCCGGATTGAAAACCTCGCTCAGAATGACCCGGAAGAACTCAAGAGAAACACCTCCTTGGTCGACTCCAACTTCGCCCTCGTTGGCACCCATCTTAACCTTCAGCGGTTTCAAGAACTGTCTCTTCTCCAACCCCCAAAGTTGGTCAAAGGCGTCCTGCAAAGGATTTGTCCTGCTGACATCCAATACGAGATACTGTGCTAGAGGAATCTTCATACGTTGGTTGATGACCCACCAGTACTTATCGTCCAGAAATGGGTTTAGCTGCCTTCGAAAATGGCTAGTACGCTCGGCAACCTCGTACTGTTTGTACATGTTCGCATAGTTGACTGTCCGGAAGTATGATACCAAATGGCGCGGGAAAAATAGGAATGGGTAAGAGAGCAAATGGAGGGTGTTGGGGTTGGTTGACCGATTAAGGAACTGCGTTGGTGTCTCGACTTGGTCTATGCGCTCATTCAAGTATGGAATGTAAAACATATGTGGGTACAAGCTCAAGCTCTCGTGGCGTTCATCTATCTTTATCAATATCGAAGTCTCCAAAAGGGTATTATATAAGAACTTACAGAGGTCAGCCATTATCTCAATGGCACCCCCGACCGCGCTCCACCGATGAACTTCGGCTTTACCATCCCACCCCATTATTATTATTGTCCTCAGCCATTCTAAGAAGATAGAGGTCACAGTCCAACCCGGATCTTCATCTGTCTTTGGATCTCTTCGACTCGCGAGTGCCTGACCTTCAACGATAGTAAGGTGTTTGATGAGTAGATCTGTCAAGTGAAAGCGCGATTCCTGATAATCCTGCTGTTGCTCGGTTGCTCGATCGGATAATGTTTTCAGGATCTCTGAGAAGCATCTTCGAGCGGCAATTCCACGCACCAACCGATCCGATAATCGTAACGCCGGCTCATACTCTAGTTCATCAGTGATACCGATCCAAGGATCCAGATATGCATCGTGTTGTGTCTCGGTGGGGCACTGGGGGAGTATCACACCCCAAGATCTGAGCTTTCTAATCTGTGACCAAGCATGTGGCCAGCCATTGGGAACCGAGGATGTCAGTGCATGAATACATATCATAATTATATGAACAGCGTCGAGATCGCTCAAGTACATGCTTTGGTTACTGTCGTCAGACGGAGACAACGGCGGATTCGCGAACATATTCGAGTCGGTTGATTTCAGTGACGCCCGGAGCCTTGGGCTCTTCTGAGCAACGAGCTCCGGCGGCGGGGTGAATAATGCTTTCGTGGCTGTCCAGAGGCTATCAAAGACGAGTGACCCATTCCGCTTGTTCCAGGCTTGAAAGGCGTGGCTCAGCCGGCTGGGATTCATGTGCGGTAACGGGGAATGCCCCCCCTCTTTCCAAGGCTCCTCGCGGAATGATCTTAAGAGCGTGTCCGGATCGCTCAGTGTGTAATACAAGGATCTATTGACAAAAGGCATAGTTCGACGAAGCCTTGTTCGCTTGTCATAGTCAACGACAAAAGACAGACCGGGTATATCGCCATATCTGCTGTGTTGGTGATAGGCATAATTTGCCAGATCGTCCATGATGTCGCAAGAAAGATGCGAGGTAACTGGCAATATCATTTCACTGGGACTTTTTGAGCTTGGCCTCGAAACATCGTTTGCCCCTGAGACCGCATAGGTTTGATCTGATTTGGATTCAGCTTTACTTCCCTTTAGCGGTAAACTTGGTGGACGGCGTTTGCTGGTCACCTCTGGTGGCGGAGTAGATTTAGTTTCCTCAGTCCCTTCAACTCCTTTGGAATCACATGTCTTCAATTCGCTCTGTCCGTTGCTGAGATGCTGAGGCAATCGTTGCTTAATCTTACATAGCTGTACTTTTTGTCCGCCCGCTAGATTCTCAGAGTGTACATCAGCAATGGACGGTTTTTGATGCTTTCTGGGGCTTGTTGTATAATGGCCTAATGACAGTGAATGGCATCGCTCGGTTTGAGCCGGCTTGCAAGAATGACGTCCATTGCCACCCGGGTGAACAGCGTGACCATTCCTAACAGGCTCTGACTCCAACGGAGGGGGGGAGGAATGTGATCGATTTGCTGCGTCTGAGTTTGATGCTGAGAATTTGGGTCCCTGGTGGGGTTCTTTAATGCCGCTGGTCTGCGATTCTTCCTCCTTGAATCTATCCAAGGGTTCGTCGTGAGACCGTGAGAGCGCGTTGAAAACATCTAATGGACTGGGTAGGTGCTTTGAGTATGAATAAATCACGGAAACTGTATCGAAGACATTTTGTCCCAGGGACTTGTTGTCCTTTTTGGCTTGATGTTGGTTCCTGAGAGTGTTCCAGAATGTACTAGTGTTTTCACTAAGTCCTTCGACATAAGCCGAAGACCCTTGGTTTTCTACATCCATGTTCCTGCGTTGGGCGCCATCAGGGTTTCTACTGCTGGTTACAAGGCTTGTCAAAGCTTGTTCAAGTGGCTTTTTTGGCCCGGTTGTAGGAGTCATCTGGCTTCGGGTATAACCACGGGCTGGCTCTGGCTTCGGCTCATCCACATGCTTCCTCGGGACCTCTCCATCTCCTATCTCCAAGGCTGACGGGGATATTTTAAGGTCGTGGGGACAGAGACCGGCGTAAGGATTGTTTTGGCTGGCTAGGAAATAGGCAAGGGTTCGGGCGGTAATCGGGGTGGGTGCACGGAAGGGCTTTGATGTGAGGCGCCTTTTACAGCTGAGGCAGGTAGGGGTGGTGCAGTATTGCTCTTTGCAGCCAAACTGAATCTGTGAAATATATCTGCGAATCGGTTCAGCATGTGCACAGTACTAAATGTGTTATTTTACACACCGTCGGACAAGATACTGGAAACGCAATTGTCTCTGTGTGTGAGCAGAATCCATAAGCCTATCGGGGCCATCCACCGATATGGTGTTTCGCATGAGACGATCGGGAGCTCTCCGAAAGCGGTCTTTTTCCAGTCCCCCTTTACTCGGATCGGGTGTCACGACATTATGATCCTCGATTGGAGGACTCTGGGTCACCCGTAGCGGGCCCGTCATATCATAGATGCCGTGTATGTCTGCGCAGGTAAGGCGAAGTGGGCGTGGAAGAGCTGAGGTGGAGGGCGAGCCTTCTAGAGCAGGCTGGTGGGAATTAATGGCTGACAAACATCAGGCGAATTAGCGTGAAGGAAACACATGGTAAGGGCAGGCGAAGGATTGGGGTTAGAAGATACTGTCTTCACCCTTTGCCTTCCTCGGGGGGGCGAGGTGAAGCAGTGTAGCAGGAGCATTAGAAGGCGTATCTAGATGGGGTGTAGAATTAGCTACATGTCTGGACTCGGAGACACTCGGTGGCCGCCAGCCTTTAGAAGTGGTACATGTAGGCTAACGTCACCGACCCCACGACAAATTTCACACTCGTCGCCAACAGCGCATATTGAACCCAGCGGACATTGAACCTACGCCGCGCGCTGGTCATCTGTAATACTCTGCATCCACTGCCTGAATTTTCCCTCTCCAGCTTCCCAATCCCTCTTCCGGACCCTCTTCCGGATCCCTCTTCCCAGCCTTGACAAGCACATACATGTACCCTTTGGAGTGCATACGCCTTCTTCCACCACCATATTCCTCCCCTAAGGCTCCCTATCCTTTTCTCACACCACTTTCAACAAAGCCATTCTACTCGAAAACTCTCTTCACTCCTCCATCTCCTCCATCATTGTCTTCTACGTCCCCATGGCCGACACAACGGCGCAGCAGCAACAGCAGAGCGCGCAGTCCACCCACCCTTTTACCTGCAATACCTGCCAAGTAGCCTTCAGGTCAAGTGAACTGCAGAGGACTCATATGCAATCAGACTGGCAGTAAGTAACCTAGGATATTGTCTCATGCCGTGAAGTCAAACTAACCCCTCGCTCTTTCCTTTCAGTCGATATAATCTCAAGCGTCGAGTGGCCTCTCTCCCTCCTCTGTCTTCGGAGATCTTTGCAGAGAAAGTGTTGGCCACCAAGGCATCGGCCGCCGCAACTGCCGCACGAGCATCGTTCGAGAAACCGTGCACCGTGTGTCAGAAAACGTACTACAGCGAAAACGCTTACAACAACCATCTTAACAGCCAGAAGCACAAGGCGAATGTCACGAGGGCACAGAAGGCCGCATCGTCAACAATCCGCGATGATGAAACAGCCTCCATGCTGAGCTCCGCATTCTCCATGGGTGAGCCGGTCGTGGAGTCGGAGTCGAAAGACGTGGTCGATGTGGACGACGCAGAGGCCGAATTTTCGCAGGTCGTGAACGACATCAAAAATACCTCATTGGACGAGAAGGAGCCCGTTTCGCGTCGTCCCACGAGACCACATCACTCGTCAGCGGAGGACCGACCAGAACACCCGTTATCAACTACCACTACAGCGACGACCACCATGGAAGACGACGACACTGCCTCGACGGCCTCTACCTCCAAGTACAGCGCTAACCCCATGTTAAACTGCCTCTTCTGCAACTTTGCTTCTCCAACCTTCCCACTAAATGTTCAGCACATGGGCCGCTTCCACGGCATGTTCGTCCCAGAGAAGGATTATCTCGTCGACACTGAAGGTCTCATCACCTACTTGTGGAACAAAATCAACGACTTGCACGAGTGCCTCTATTGCGGCAAAGTGGTCCACACCACCTCCGGCATCCAAACCCACATGCGCGACCGCGGACACTGCATGATTGCCTTCGAAAGCGAAGAGGAGCTGATCGAAATCGGGCAATTCTACGACTTCACCAGCACCTACTCCGACGCCGGGGGGGGGGAAGACGACTCCAACAGCACCGACTCGACGACCAACGAAACCGGCGGAATCAAGCTCGGCGCCGCCCGCCAAACCACCACCACCACCATCTCCGGCGACGCGTCCGCCCCCGCCGCCGACGACGATGGCTGGGAAACCGACAGCACGCTCTCGGACGTCCCGACGGACGAGATCACCGCGATCCCGCTGGGCGACCGCTCGCACCGGTACGCGCTGCTGGCGCGCTCGCGGCACCACTCGCACGGCGACCCGCGCCCGCACCGCAGCGCCGACGGCTGGCACTCGCACGCGCACGCCACCCCCGTCGCCGTCTACCACGACGAGTTCGAGCTGCACCTCCCCTCCGGCCGCACCGCCGGCCACCGCTCCCTCAACCGCTACTACCGCCAGAACCTGCGCAACTACCCGGGCGTCGCCGAGCGCATGGAGCTACGGCAGCAGCAGCGGCGCGCCATCGCGTCCGGCAGCGAGTCGTCGCTGAATAGGGATGCCCACGCCGGTGGGGATATGGGCGGGAGGGGCCGCCAGCTCGTCACGCGTGCGAATGGCGGCTTGGGCATGGTGGGCGTGAGCGAGGCGAAGAAGGCGGAGATCCGCGTGGTCGAGAAGCGCGAGCGGCGGCGGGAGCAGCGCGAGAGGAATAGGTACCAGGCCGGGAACGAGAAGAGGGGGAATTTCCAGAAACACTTCCGGGTGAGTTGGACGTCTGTTTGTATCGCTGGGAATGATTGCTGACTGGTTTAACTTGCAGGACCCGCTTCTTCAGTGATCGATTTGCTCGTGGCTTTCGTCGACCTCCTGCTTCTGCGGCAGTGTCCTGTCGCTACTGCGTGGATTTGGATGGCAAGCAGGGCTTGTCGTCTGCCCTGACCACAGCTGTTTCTTCATGCTGATTGATGGATTTATGCATTTTCTTCTTTACGAACCTTATGGCGCTTGCATGATAGATTAGTCAGGGGTAGGCTACATGATTAACGAATCGTAATGAATGAGCCAATATGTTCGGATCCCTATAGCGCACTAAGTATGGCTTGGGCAAAAAGCATTCAGATCAGAAGCGGGGGGCAAAGGAGACTGGAATCAAAAATTGAGGGATGCATCTGCCCGTCCCGATACCTTTTCGTCTGCGCCACGTGTAGCCCGTGATATACTAATCTGCGCCATCATCCTCGTTCAACCGGTCGTAAAAGCATAAAAAATCTATCCGCACCCCTTAACCTCATTGCTAACCCCTCTCAAAGCCTCCCGGGGCGCCTTTTGGTAGACCTCCAGCCCTATCTCAATCCCCCTTACGCCATGCACTCCATCCTCCCATCCACCCACGTCTCTCTCTGCCACTCCCATCCCTCACTAGAACCCGCCCCCAACCTACAACAAACTCTTGATAATCTGCCCGCCCTCAAACACATCCCCCGGCTCCAACTTCTGCCACCCATTGACCGCGCCAACCTCCACACACAGCATGTGCTTGAAGCCATCCTTGGGCGCGAAATCGCCCATGGATGCCGCCTTCTCCGCCCACGGGTTCCAGACCACCGTGTCGTCGAGGTTGTCGCGCACGACGTCAAAGCGCGGGCTGTCGGCCTCGAGCACCTTCGTCGTCCGCTGCGGGATGGAGGCGTAGACGCGGTCGACCTCGCCGTCGATGGAGAGCGCGTGGTGCGTTTCGGCGGCTGTGGTGCCGTTGAGGACTTTGTCTTTGTAGGTCACGCCGAGGAGGCCGGCGATGGTGGTTGTGCTGATGTCCTGTGATGACCCGCTCTGTCAATATTGCTGCGTTCGTGGGAGTGCTGGGGGGACGGGGATGCTGGTGGGTATGAGGGGTCGGGGGTTTAGGATGGGGAGAGGCAGGAGATTTGGTATGGGAGAGATAGGGAGTATTGGGATTCCACGCACCTTGACTCTGAGATACGTATGCAGCAGCATCTGAAACTCAAACACATCACTCCCCTCATTCCGCACATTCATGACCGTCTGCAAGCTGTCCTTACCCAGCGTGACGCTGTAGACCAAGCCGAAGTCGTACGGCCACGCCTTGCGCGCCTCCTCGGACAGGTTCGAGCTGTACAGCCCAAAGTCCAGCTTCACCGACAGCGGGTCCTCGGCGTCCTCAGACGTCGACTTGCCCAGGAACTCCCAGCGCGACGTCCGCGCGAACCCGTGCTGCGGCAGCGACGACGTCCCGTGGTTGGGCGGCGGCGGGCCGAACACCTGCATGCAAACTCCACATCAGCATCTAAGCACACACTCCCCCAGGGCATCTGAAGCCAGCCCCAACCGCCCCCCCCCCCTTCTTCCCGCAGCAAAAAAAAAAAAGACCAACTCCACTCACCGGAAAAACAACCGGCACCCCCCCGCGAACAGCCTTACTCCCATCCAGCGCCGCCTTCTCGCTCAACCACAGGTTCTCGGTGTCTCCGCCGTTGCTCTTCCACGAGACGACGGTCGCGCCGTACAGCAGGATGTCGACGCTGTCGCCGCTGGGCAGGCGCGCGACGACGCGTCCGCCGCCCGCGCTGATGTCGACCGAAGGGCCCGGCGCCGCCGCGCCCGGCGCGTTGATGGCCTGAGGGCGATTTGCGCGGTCGACCATTGCTGCTGCTGCTGCTGCTGCGCGGTCGGGGAGAGTTTCTACAGCGAGGGGGAGTGGAAGTGTGGGGAGGCGGGCAGCGGCGGTGGTCGAAGGACGATGCGGGGTGGAGGGGTACAGCGGTCGTTGGGCAGGATAGGGCAGTACAGTAGAATGGGAGTCTGTAGCTAGCAAGATAGAAGCGGGCTGCCACACTCTTATTCTCTTTTCCTCCTTCGATGTATCGAAAGCGCACGCAGGTGAAGTGGTTGAATTGGAGATTGGCGAATGCTGAAGCTGAGAGGAGCGTTGGAGGGGCAGGGCCCGAAAAGACGTCCCTCCCCACTACCACACGTCGTTAGGGAACTGTACTGTAAGCGGGACATCATTCTGGCTGAAACTAGCTCGGGTTTCAGGACTGCAGCCCAGCAATGTACGGATCGACGTCTCAAACACTCCAACTCCCTGACAACGAGATGCGCAACAGCCTCGCGATCCTAATCCGTAACCACAACCCTTGGACATTCAATGCTCTGGCCTTCGAGATCGCGGCTACAACAGAGAGGTATGCGCGGTGCAGAAGATGATCATTTCAATTCCGGGTTGCCACAGCTAGCTCGCAGCCAAGTCCCTATTTACCAATACTATCCCCTACCACACTCAACAGGTCTGATAGTAACAAAGCCACCCAAGAAACTGTATTTGATAGTTTTCGTCAAAATAATGCCCATCATATAGGGTATTCCAAAAGCATCACCAAAGCAACCAAGCCCATCCAGCCA
>Ga0307515_10006624_pt1 | contig 23096 bp, 23 predicted proteins | sample 17_EM_MG_FD_194513 | JGI IMG/M metagenome (GOLD analysis project Ga0307515, IMG submission 194513) | Populus trichocarpa ectomycorrhiza microbial communities from riparian zone in the Pacific Northwest, United States - 17_EM | ecosystem: Host-associated > Plants > Roots > Unclassified | place... | reverse complement strand
GTGTTTTGCGGTTGCTTTTGCTTTAACTGAAAATTGACTCCAAAGTAGGATTAACAAATTAAGGATTTTAATGTCGAGTTAGAGTATGTGGTCTGGTTTTAATTTCAACAATTTGAATGTGATGGCCCTGGTGACAAGGAGAAGAAAGAAGAGGAAGATGAGTGAAGCTTTATTTACCTGATTTGGTCATTTGAGGTGAAGAGAGAATGAAGAGAGAGAAGCAATGTTGTCAAAATCACGAGTATATTTTACGAGTTAATATGTATTTAACATGTAAAATTAGACTAAAAACTAGAAAATTAGCAAAATCAAACTCAACCCGTGCAAAATAAGTAAAATAAATCAAAGTCATGCAAAATCACGAGTTTACCATTGACTTTACGAGTTTAATGAAATTATAAATACTCTCTTATTAGGTTTTCATTTGGTCTGGTCCAGATGAAATGCGAGACTAAGTTAATGAGCTATTATAAAATCAAGGGCTATAATTAATATTGAATGAGGGCTAAAACAAATAAATAGGGGGAAGAAAAAGGGCTAGTGCGTTATATACACACTAGCATGTGAGTGGGGGCACCGTGATTTGGAGGTGCATGCGGTAACCTTCTATCTCCAAAAGTACCCATTTTTGACTCTATCAGGTTCATCTTGTCAAGTCGGTCATCCCAAGGTGGCATGTGGCTGACAAGGAGTCACGACGTGGCTCCAATGACCATTTCTTTCTCTTTATCTTTTTTTTCTTTTCTTCTTTTCTTCTCTCTTCTTTATAAAGAGAAGGGCCTTTGTTTCTCCTAAATTTTAATTTTAGTCCCTTTAATTTCAATTTGTTTGAAAACAAAAAATTCAAACTGTTTTGTGCAAAATCAAATGTCAACAAAAAGCCAAAAAAATTTATGCTGCCATGAGAACCTCATACGAAAACAATCAAACTAAAACACCAAACCCAAATCTCAATCTAACCGATTGCTAAAGAACCTAATTGGAAGAGAGAAAAAATATAGTTGTTAAATATAAAAATAATAAAGGGATTAAAAAAGACTTAGATAAAAAAAAAACATAGTGAATGAAATAGTTAGGCAATGTTTGGTTATTGTCCTAGGATAGAAAAGATAGAGATAATAAGAACAAAAGAGACAAGAAATAACAGAGGATGAAGATATAATTGTGTTTGGTAATGATGTACAAGATAAAGTGATTGTTTCATCATCTTGTTTGGTTGATGATGGACAAGATATAATAAAATATAAAAAGTTTATTTTATCCATAATAAGTATCATTGTCAAAATTACATATTTAAAATAATAATAAGATATTATTTTTTCGTTCGGTTTACATTAAGTTTTGAAAATAATAATACTATTATACTTCTAGTTATAAAACTTGGATTGGCTTAGCGGGTTGACCCGAGACCTGGTTAACTTGAGGTCTAGACTTGTTTGAGTTAAAAAAAAATAGAGAAAAAATTGACTCAACCCAACCTAATAAAAACTCCGGTCTACCCATAACTTGGTTACCCCAAGATAAAACTTGATCAAAACCCTCCCGACATGTGACTAGAGCTTTGTTTCGGCCAACTACTGAGTTAGGTTTTAAAACTATAATTTTATCATTACATATTTTAGTTAGACAAATATAAAATTAAATGTTTTTTATAGAGATATTTTAGAGATAAAAATAAGAAATATTATTTTTAGAGACATATACATCTTGATTTTAATATACTTTAAAATTATAGTAGATACATAATTATTTTACATCTTTAACCAAATGTACTTTATTTTATTATTTTTATCTTTCCTATTTTGAAATAATAATGGAAAAGAAGTAATGCGAATGGGTTTATTTCTTGAAATGTAATGGTTTGCTCAAATAATGAAACGTGTTTATCATTATCACTATTATTAGATGGGATTTGACGGAGACTTGAGGTCTGGTTTGGACAGTCAAATGCGCTGCAACTTTACGACCAGTCGACCTTCTTCCTCTTCTTCGTGCTTAAAATAATCTTACTCCTAACATCACAAATAATTCATTAACCTAGCTACCAAGTCCACGTCACTTTCTACAAATATTATAAATTTTATTTTCTAATACTTAATTTTAAGATTTTAACCTGAAAAAAAAACCCAGATTAAGGGGATCTTGTTAATACTTGATGGATCATCGTTTTCCAACTACCAATAAAATCATTCAAATCTCTGAGAAAAAAGAAAAATAAAATAAAATTCTTACATCCCTCGGCAGCAGCGTGGAAAATCCATTTTTAAGAGAGGAGGATCTTGTTAATCCAAAAATACCCCTCCCTAGCTGGGTGTCGCTCTTTGATTGGCTTTCATACAATTCCAAATCAGCGGCAAGTAACGGAGACCAAAATTCACAATAAAACCCCCCTACGGCTTCTCCCTTCCAATCCCCCCCCGCCCTTCTCTCAAACAAAAACACCAAAAGAAATGGAGGCTCTCCGTCTACAGCCACCACAGGGACCACCACTCCTCCGCCCAAGCCGCTCCAGATTGCCCTCACAAATCCTCACTAGACCCCACTACAACCCCAACAAGTCAATCAAGCCGTTCATCAATGCCACCCTATCAAAACCCGCCGCGGAGATCCCTCCATTGTCAACTTCATCATCTACCTCCCACGACAATCCCTTACGCTCCTCCATGCTTTCTTCACCTCCATATCCCGCAAAGAAAGTCTCTGCAAATTCTCTGCAATACCCGTCCGGTTACTTGGGTGCCGTACCGGAACGTACTGTTAATGATGGCGATAATGAGAGTATAATAAATGCAATGGAGTATTTGACGAATATACTGTCGTCAAAGGTGTATGACGTTGCGATTGAATCTCCTTTGCAGCTGGCGCCTAAGCTCTCTGAGAGATTAGGAGTCAAGGTTTGGCTCAAGAGAGAGGATTTGCAGCCGGTAAGAGTATTTCAAATATTTCCATCTTTTTACTGCTTGCTTTTGGAAGATTATTATACTTCTTGGGTAGTTTGAATTTGAGCTCATAGTGAATTTGATCTTGTATTTAGACTGGAAACTTGATTGTAATTTTGAGCTGTTTCAATCAAAATGTGTGTATTTAGCAGCCATAAATGCGGTTACTTATCAGTTGTTTTGTTTTTTTTTTTTTTGTCAACTTTGAATAGAAACTGGATGCGGGTTTTCATGCTTGAATGCAAAAAATGGTTTCTTTTTACGTCAATTTGATACTGATGGGTTTGATCGATCTTTTTTTAGGTCTTTTCATTTAAGCTGCGTGGAGCTTACAATATGATGGCAAAACTTCCAAAGGAACAGCTGCAAAGAGGAGTTATCTGCTCATCAGCTGGAAATCATGCCCAAGGTGTTGCATTAGCCGCCAAAAGACTAGGTTGCGATGCTGTGATTGCAATGCCTGTTACTACACCTGAAATTAAGGTACATTATGCGAGAGATTATTTTTTATGATTGAGCTGTGAAAGTACGTTTTTTTAATTGATTTTTGAATTTGTTCTATTACAGTGGCAATCTGTTGAGAGGTTGGGTGCGACAGTTGTTCTAGTTGGGGATTCTTATGACGAAGCACAGACATATGCTAAAAAGAGGGCCAAAGAAGAGGATCGGACATTCATACCTCCTTTTGATCACCCAGATGTTATCATGGGACAGGGAACTGTTGGGATGGAAATTGTACGTCAAATGCAAGGTCCGTTGCATGCAATCTTTGTGCCTGTGGGTGGCGGCGGCTTAATAGCTGGTATTGCTGCATATGTAAAGAGGGTAAATCCTGAGGTCAGTCGGGTTTTTTTATTTATTTTTTTAACTTTAAAAGATATGTACTGAAAAATTAGTTCAATTTTATTGATACTGGTGCTATTTTTGCATTTGATTTCTGGACAAACTGCCATGGGTTCTAAGGGCTCCAAATTGCTGTGTGTAAATTTAATTGATTTCTTTGTCATCTCTTCAGTTTGCATTTGCTTGATGTTTTCTATGCAATGTCACAGAACTCTTGAAGAACACCTATTCAATATTTAATGCAGGTTAAGATCATTGGTGTGGAACCCTCTGATGCAAATGCTATGGCATTGTCTCTACATCATGGTCAGAGAGTGATGCTGGATCAGGTTGGAGGTTTTGCAGATGGTGTGGCTGTTAAAGAGGTTGGAGAAGAAACTTTCCGCTTATGCAAGGAATTGGTAGATGGTGTAGTTCTCGTGAGCCGTGACGCTATTTGTGCGTCAATAAAGGTAGGGTATATTTCATATTTTCCAAATTGCGTGAATCCTTCTCCTTAGCTCGTTATGCATTCCTAGTGTGATAAGTTGGTCAGATGGGTGATTAGCTGTATCTTCCCCTCACAGTATTACTTAGCACCTCATAATCATCTTCATCATTAACAATGCCTCGTGTGGTCAGAATGTTGACTTCAGCATGGATATGTAAAAGGTAACTGCATTGATCATGCACACACAGAGTGAAGGGGACTCTGATTCTCATCCCACAGTCCTTGATTCCCATTGATTCAGTAACTTGCTAAAATAAAATATTTGGTGAATTGTACTTCCCTAGAAATGATGGCTAGCCCTGCAAACTGGGTAATAGCAGTCAGATCGAATTAACGTTGAGTTTTTGTTGCAGGACATGTTTGAGGAGAAAAGGAGCATTCTAGAGCCAGCAGGTGCGCTTGCCCTTGCTGGGGCTGAAGCATATTGCAAGTATTATGGCGTCAAGGGTGCAAATGTTGTGGCGATAACAAGTGGGGCAAATATGAACTTTGATAAACTGAGGGTTGTGACTGAACTTGCCAATGTTGGTAGGCAACAAGAAGCTTTGCTTGCAACTGTTATGCCAGAGGTGCCAGGGAGTTTTAAACATTTTTGTGAACTGGTATGGCGATAAATTTTTCTAAAAGAACAACAATTTTATTAATTTAATTTGCTCTGATGTAAATCATTTGGGTGGCAGGTAGGGCCTATGAATATCTCTGAGTTCAAATATAGATCGAATTCTGAAAAGGATGCTGTTGTTCTATACAGGTTAGTATTGCTGAGATTCTAACTGCTATTATAATATTTAAATCAGCTTGCTGATTTCAGTGTGAAATAGTTTCCTGTATAATTTTAATACTAGTAGTTTAGAATAATCCTATGGATTTTTATCCCTTTTGAACAGTGCTTTGTTAGCAGCAATATCTACAATGTAGTGAAACGAGCACTTTATTATCCTTTGAATTATGTGCAGTGTTGGCCTTCACACAGCTTTTGAACTTGAAGCAATGAAGAAGCGGATGGAATCTTCTCAACTAAGAACTTACAATTTGACCGCAAGTGACTTGGTCAAAGATCACTTGCGTTATTTGGTAATATTGCGTTCTCATAAATAATTTCTCAAGTTGATTCCTGGAAGGGTATTTTTTTTATGTTTCATAGCTACAAAGTCACTCTTAGGATGTATGTAAATTGTTGAAGAATAAAAGATGTCCCTTTGTGTAAAAGAGAACTGGTTACTCAAATTTCATGAATGTCACCCCATTCTGTGCTTGATCAAGTAGAAATAACACACTGTTAGCAAACAATAATGAATGAACAATCTTTGTATATCTCCTTTTCAGGACATTTGATTTTTTGATATCACGTGTTACATATTTCTTTCAATATCTATCACGTGTTACATAAGCTTTTTCCTCGTTGGTCTTTTGCAATGCTTCATTTCTTACCTATCTTTTACAGATTGGTGGCAAATTAAATGTTCCGGATGAGGTTCTTTGTCGTTTTGTTTTCCCAGAAAGGCCTGGTGCGTTGATGAAGTTTTTGGATTCTTTCAGTCCACGCTGGAACATTAGCTTGTTCCATTACAGAGGGCAGGTTGGCATGCAAATGCTTCTCTTCCATAATTGATATTTTTGCTGCTAGGTAAAATTGTCAAGGGATCTTTCCTCTTACCAATCCTAATATTGTATTCTTAAATTTCCCTTCCAACAGGGTGAAACTGGTGCCAATGTCCTGGTTGGCATCCAGGTTCCACAGAGTGAGATGGACGAATTCTGTAGTCGTGCCAACAGCCTTGGATATGATTATGTTGTCGTAACTGATGACAATGACTTCCACCTTTTGATGCATTGATTAGAATCACGAATTATATATCTCAGCTGGGTTTAGCAAGGCTTGGTACTTGAGCAACAAACCTTTAATAGGAGTGGACTGTGGAGGGAAAACAGACACCTCTCGGGCATTATCACAAGAGAAGAGGGAGAACTTGTACCATTTGTGTTCTGTTTCGTGGTTATTTCCCCATAATGTAATTTATGATTACGTTTTCCTTGTTTCTTTCTTCTGTTTGAAAGGGAAACCGTATGCTATGCAATGTGGAACTTGCAACATGGTTCAATAATGGTCGGTAACCGAGTTACAAGGATGCTAGAAGTGGGAACTGAGAAGACTATCACTCCAAATGAGCATAACATTTTTGGATGGCCCATTAGCACCTGTAATAATTAAAAAAATAAAATAAAAGTTAATTAATTAAATTAACTGAGGTTGATTTATTCATAGGATGCCGCCCATAAGATGAACAGAATACGTGAAAGAAACAAGCAACCGCAAACTGATCTCTTTCAGCACAGGAAGGGAGGAGGGGTTTTAAAGAAGTGATGTTGGATTTATCTAATCTGGGCTGTCTTTGTAGCTCGAGCCTCTTTTTATCAGGTGGCTAAATAGAGCGACCCAATCCACGAAGAGGTCCATTATTTCCAGTTGCTGGAAAACTGCACTGATTGTCAGCAGCTGCATTTAAATTTAAACACCCCCAGATTGGTATTCTCATTTAATATCCCCCAACTATAAAAGATTTACCACTACAACTATAATTAATCGCGAGCAATGTTGCTTAAACTGATTCTTGTCAGTCTATAATGAATGAGCTGCTGCTGCTGCTGGGCCCTAATAACTCCTCGGTCCTTGAAGGCTTGAACAGGTCAGGTGTTTGCTTAGATAAACAGCTAATTAATATTTGAAGAGCGCTTAAATTTCGTCTTCTCTAGTGTTGAATAATGAATAATACATTAAGCACGGTATTAGACGAAATGCAGGGCACTTCTCTTCCTCACCCAAGCCGTGACATTTTTTTTTTTGTGATGCTGCTTATTAAATGCATGCTTGCAGGAGCAGTATTAAAGTTGGCTAGTTTTAAGAATTTCTTGGACTGCTATATGTTTTGCTTTTTGAATTTTGTCCCTTCTTACATTGGTTGAGATAGGGAAGGAAGACCAGGCTACTCGTGGAGCATCATGTAAAATGTGATCTGTGATCGATAAACGTTTAAAAACTTTTTCCTTAATTGGTTTTCTTAGGGTGTTTGAAGCTTTAACTAAGTTGTCCTGTCCTCTCCTCAAAACATTTGTATAGACATGGCAAAAGGATGGTCACGTTTTTGTTAGCCTAATAAATACAGATCTACAAAGAGGACATAAATCATGGGCTTTATAGGGTGCGAAACATGCCTCCTTCCCAGAAAATAAACAGCTTCCTTGGAATTACACTCTTTAAGACAGTTATAATGCTTTGACCATAATTCACTGGATTTCCCTTCTTAAATTCTCCACCACCCCCCTCCTCTCTTCCCCATTCACTCCAATCTCTCTCTGTCTCTCTCTCATTTGCGCGCGCGCGCGCACACACACACACACACAAACACGTACTGGGTGGAGAGTTCAGTACTTGTGAGAACTAAGGAAAAGAAATGGGGAATGCAAATAGTTTTTGGGCTACTTTCTTTCTTCTTGTTTTAGTTGCCTCTGTAGCTCGTGGGGATCCTCTTGTTCCGGCACTTATCATCTTTGGAGACTCAGTTGTTGACGTGGGTAACAACAATAACCTCACTACACTCATCAAGGCAAACTTCCTTCCTTATGGAAGAGATTATGTTACTCACAGACCAACTGGAAGATTCTGTAATGGGAAGCTAGCAACAGACTTCACAGGTAACTGTACTTGTCAAGAATCCGCTCTTGTTTTTCTCCTCATTGGTCCATCTCATAAGCTTGCCATGCTTTGTCTGATTCTTTCATGCAATATGTTCAGCTGAATACCTAGGCTTCACCACATACCCACCAGCCTACCTTAGCCCAGATGCCAGCGGAAGAAACATCCTAACTGGAGCCAACTTTGCCTCAGCTGCTTCTGGCCTTTATGACGGGACAGCCCAGTCATATGTAAGAGCAAGCCTTTTCCTCTCCCTCCCTCCCTCTCTATCCATATATATATAAATGTTATGTGCTTACATGGCCCTGTCTTTCTTATGGTTTGTAGAGTTCCATTTCTTTGACCAGGCAGTTGAGCTACTACAGGGATTACCAAATGAAAGTTGTCAACATGGCTGGACAAGCCAGGGCCAATGACATATTCTCCGGTGCTATCCATCTCTTGAGTGCAGGGAGCAGTGATTTTATTCAGAATTATTACATCAACCCAGTCCTTAGAGGACTATACTCAGTTGATCGGTTCTCAGACCTTCTCATGAGTTCCTACTCTAGTTTTATTCAGGTATCAATCCCACCACAGAACAGATTCTTTGTTTCCAAACAGGTGTTTGAGAAAAGTAAAAAAAAAAAAAAAACAGAGAGAAGAAAGCACATAGATTTTGGCCAGAATCTTATGTCTACATCACTTAAATTTATCAAGTCCATCAATAAATCTCTGTACAAAATAAACCTGTCTATATCTAAGGGAAAACACAGAAAGTAAAATAGAAACAGTAGTAGCTAGCACACATCTACACATACTAATACATTAATTCCATGGATAAATAAACGAGAAACAATCCTCTTCTTTAGCTTCTTCATAGCACAGAATTGTTTTCTAACAAGGAGGTATTGAGACAGAATCTCTATGGACTTGGAGCAAGAAGGATTGGAGTGACATCCCTACCTCCAACAGGGTGTTTGCCCGCAGCTATCACCCTCTTTGGCGCAGGAAGCAACCAGTGTGTCGAGAGTCTAAACCAAGATGCTATTTTGTTCAACGACAAACTAAACAGCACTTCCCAAGGCCTGGTGCAAAAGCTTCCTGGCCTCAAACTTGTGGTCTTTGATATTTACCAGCCTCTCTTGGATATGATCAGGAAGCCCAGTGACAACGGTAAGAAAATGCCTACTCTCTGAAAAACAAAAGCACAAAATCCGAACGACTGATTATCAATTTTCATCTGGGTACTTAATCATGTTAACGTGACAGGTTTCTTTGAGTCGAGAAGGGCTTGCTGTGGTACAGGTACACTAGAGACCTCAGTGCTCTGCAATGATCGGTCTGTGGGAACATGCTCCAATGCCACAGAGTATGTGTTCTGGGATGGATTCCATCCCTCTGAAGCTGCTAACCAGGTCTTGGCTGGTGATCTCCTTCAACAGGGATTCGACCTCATCTCTTAGAGCTACCTGCACCTACTCCCTCCCACCACAGCTAAAACAGTTTAATTACTGCTAGTGCACTCCTTAATTGAAAATATTAGTATCAGAGACTTGTAATTAATATAATTGGTACTTTGCAAGTCATCTGGTAGTCTCATCGCACGGGATGGCCCTGTAAAACCTCGTTAGCAAATATCCGCAAGAGATATTTATCATCACTTCAATAAGATGATTATGTTTGTCATGGCTCCATTTATTTCAGAAAACTTGTTTTTGATTTTTTAAAGTTTGCTGCATTGGCTCGCAGGCTTTCAACTTCAATAATTTATATAACATGATTCCTCCCCACAAAGAAGAGTGTTTGGTTGCCCAACTAAGTAGAAAAAATTGTTTGGTTAAATAAATACTTCTTGCCTTTCACACCATATCTATCAAATGTGTTTTAAACTTTAAATTTGTAAAGGCTAAAATAATTTATTTTTTATTTATGAAAATTTATTTTTTCATTTATGTTATATAAAAAATATATCTCAAACTATTTTAACTAAACAAATATTTGCTATCCATGTTGTTAGGTCAATTTTTTTACTTCGGCTCTATTCTTTTAAAAATTACATGCAAGTTCATAATACTTTATAAGGTAAAAAAACATCAGATTATTTATATAATTATCATTATATTTTAATTAATAACTAAAAAACTCTTATATTAAATATTATATTTTTACCATAAATTAAAAAAAAACTAAAACTTTCATGATTGAAATTCTATCAAACACTTTGTGTGGATACAAAGTAAAAACCAATTCCTATTTTGCTGGTGGTGGAGTAAGTTTTTGGACCCAAGAAAGGAAAAAACATGGGACATGCTCCGAGCCTGTTCTTGACCAACATGGATACTTCATGCAAGCGCAGGTAAATTTTCATTTTCACATTCACCCCTTTTAGATTTGTACCTTAACTATTGTTTTCCTCTTTACTACTATGGTAGCTAATGGTTGAAGGATAAAAATGTTACAGGAAAAAACCCAGATAGAGGATGCTACACCAGAGGCAATAAGATCGACTCCATGGATAGAGTGCAATAGTACTGATACATCAGGGAATAATCAACTTTATCAAATTTACTTGTGCGTAGATACTACTGGGAAAAATCTCATTGAATTTCCAGTGTTTCCCAAAGGCAAATGTGGTTCAGAGATTGAGTTTAGGAAAGCATGACGAAAAATGTGGTATGTGAGGGGAATCAACATGGATTCCAATAGTAGTTCTGTTTTCCGGTCCTTTAATTTAATTATCTTTTAATTTGGTTTTTTATATTGCGTTCATTTGGAATTGATCTTGGTGATTTATTTTTTATGCCTACATATAGGATCTTGCAATGTCGGGGAAATATCTTGTTGTGCTCAATTGATATTTGGTTTTGCAAAATAAAATTTTATTTTATTAATTTAAAATAATTAGAGTTTAGGATCTGAATTTAAATCTTACACAAATGTCCAATCTTTTTTTTGCTACCATCAAAGACTAATTTGCATGGTTAGGGGCAAAGTTCATGTTCTTTTTTATTTTTCAGTCACTCAACTTTTTTTCTTCTCAATTTGATCATTTCACGTTGTCTTTTATTTGGGGTTTGACATAATAGTTTATTTTGGTTGCCTAAATATGAAGATTCCATAATATTAAAAGAAAATTCTGGTACTCAATTTAACAAAATAAAATACAATTATGTTAAAATAAAATAATTAAAGATTAAGGGATCAAAATTAAAACTAAAAAACAATATGGTGGGATGAAGTTAATGAACAATACATGCTAGCATGTGGAGGAAGCTTATCATGTTTTAGCAACGTGTATAATTTCCTTAGACAGTCAAACATAGATTTCTTCGGTGTTGTTAGAAGCATCGCGATGAGGTTGTGCTCGCTTAGTTGAAATTAAAAGGTGTCTTATCATTTTGTTCTTATATCAAATTTAATCTTTATTTTTTTAATTGTTATTTTTTTATTTGGGTTATTTTAAAACTGTTTTTTTTTTTAAAAAATTATCATTTGATATTGAATTGATTGAGAATTAGACCTCATAATTTTCTTTGATGGGACAATCCTGATCACATGACCTGAGGTATACAAATACATAGAATTTGAGAGTTGATTAGAGAGGTCTTTCTCCTCCTCTATTGTTGTAACTTTCTTTAAAAAAATCATTGGCATTATAATTATTTGATAAAGAGATGATGGCATGCCAAAGTTTTCACAAACAAAATATGTTAAAAAGATCCTTAGCATGTTTAATATAAATAATGCCAAATCCGTGAGTACACTTTTAGGAAGTCATTTTGAACTCAATAAAAATCAAAAGCAGCTACTAAAAATTGAGCAAAACCATGACAACATGGCTAAGGTCTCAACTATTAGTTCTATCATATAAGTTATAGTTTGTACTAAACCAAATATCACTTATGTAGTAGGAGTTGTGAGTCGATTAATGAGTAATCTAGCAAAACCATATTGGGAGGTAGTGAACTGGGTTATGAGGTACTTAAAAGAATCCTCGCATACTTGTATTAGTTTCACAACTGCTAATTTAAAACTAGAAGGATTTGTAGACATTAATCCAGTAGGTGATGTTGATAGTAGAAATAGTACTACAAGGTTTGTATACATTCTAGGTGGTATTAAATTCTTTACAGAGTTTTCCTTTTTAGAAGACTTTTGTTATTTCGATCATAGAAGTTGAATATATTACAGTATCAAAATCTGTAAATGAAATGCTGTGGTTGTGAAGTTTCTTAAAAAAACTAGGCAAGAAAACGAGGAGATACTCTCTATAGTGATTATTAGAGAGCAATCTTGTTTTGCTAAAAATCTAGAATTTCATTCTAAAACTAAGCATATTCAAATGAGATATGATCACTTTATTTGACATCTGCTTAATGATAAACAATTAAAGCTAGAGAAGATCTTTGAGACCAAGAATCCAATAATCATGTTAACTGAGGGGTGTTACACTGAATAAACTAAAGTTGTGCAAATATTCGGTAGGTCTTTGAGGATAGAAGACAATTTCTGGCGTCGTTTATCTCCAGGTGGGAGATTTTTATGAATTGAGACAAATAACCCACAGTCAAACCAAAGAAGGCTGCAAATTAGTCTAGAGAGGAGGGGAGATTTTAGTGATGTAAATTAGGCTAAAAAAAGGAAAAACTCTAGTGGTTTGTCTGTCAATTTTTAGCAGAAATCATGGTTGAAAATGGAGATGTTTGTTCTGCCATTTCAACTAGAAATACAACTTGTGAAAGAAGAAGAAAAATACACAACAAAAGAGCAAGAGATAAGTGAGACAAATACATAGAATTTGAGAGTTCATTGGAGAGGTCTTTCTCCTCCTTCGTAGTTGTAACTTTCTTTTTATCCTTGGTGAGTAAAACAAGCAGCTCTATTGATGCACAGAATTTCCAAACCACATAATAAAAATTATGTGACTTGGTTGTGAGAATTAATCTCATTTCTTAACACAATCTCTAATTGCTCGACCCCAAGCACCATTTTATTTCTTTTAACTTTCTCTTATTTTCTTTTATTTTTAAAAAAAGTCGCTGACGTGGATGTTTTTTCAGGTGATTTATAATCTATAGTATTTATAGTTGGTATATGATAGCACAAACTTCTCAGTAATGCAGTCATTTTGTCATTGTGGATGAAAATAAATGCTTCGCTCATCATCTCCTCATCATCTAATCCCAAGGATACTTCTAGGTCATCTAAATCATGCAAATTTTTAATAATTATTTTTATCTTACAACATTCATCCGCCAAAGCAAGTTTCTAGTAGCATCATTTTCTTGTTCTGGTTATCCAAAAATACGCAATCTTATTATCTAATTACAACATTAAAAGAACATTTTAATATAGTATAAAATCAACAGAAAAGAAAAGAAAAGGAAAGAGAATTCAATATAAAATATTCAGCTACTGCAGCGATTTTTTATTACAGGGATGTACATATTTCTAAGTTGTGTGTCTATGTTAACTCTAGTACAAACTATATGTGTTTGGTACAAACTAGAACAGAAAAAAACATGTTGTAGGGCTGACATTATGGTTATGTAGTTTTCTGTGCCTTATCATCAGTATTGGGATCTAATATTCTCCTGCAAGTTGATTAATATGGGCAGGAGCACACAACTAATTTGAATACAAAATATAGGTTTTGGTGGAAAATTTCCCTCATATTTACTTATTAACATGTTATCTCATCAATGATGTCAATCTAAATATTATCTTTAAGTGTTGTGTTCATGTCATTATTTCACAAATATATTAAAATTTGACCACCATACATTCGTGAAGACATGAACTTTATTATACAAAAAAATAAAATTAAAAATCAAACATTCAATTATAAAAATCATACAAGTTTAGGCATTTAAAATCGTGCTATACCAATTAGGATTTGTTTCGAGGCAAAAGGAACAAAAGCTTTTATATAGCTTTCATGGATAACTTGAGAGGAAGAGTTAGGCCACAGAATCTGTTTCATTCTGGAATGTATTCTTCTTATTTGTAATGAAAACATGCGTTCATGATCTAAGTTTTTTTATGAAGAAGAAAAGAAAACTAGAGAACTATACAAACTCGCTGAGTCGAGGCATGAATCATGCCTAATGCTAACTATGCAAATCTTTTTAGCAATGACATGTAGCAACAGATAAAACTGACAAGCTTGTCTATCAGAGCTGATAACAGTAAATGGTATTGATGCTTCTTCTTTTTTCCGAGGATTATCGGCCTTGCTGAGTGCTGCTAGGCTGTATTGCCCACAGCCAGAGCAATGTGCGGTGGTTCTATGGCTGAGTAAGAGCACCCAACTGGTGTGACACCGATCCAGAAGAAAGACAGAAAAAATTCAAGCCCCATAATTCTACGAGTGCAAATATTTTTTTATTCAAATTGCTATTTACCAGTCAAAAATGCACAACTGATACTGATCAACTATTAATCTATATTCCAAACATCAAATTTGATTGATTGACACATTACGTGTCTACCACTTGGCTCCTTCTTCATACATTGCTAACAATTCAGCCATTCTTTAACTTAGTCTATTTATGCTTCTAAACGCATGTTTGATAAATTTCAAGCATCAGCGAAAGCTATGATCCATGGTCAAAATGCTCCAAGCAGTTTTGAGTCTTCAAGTAACCTGGAGACTTGCTGTTTGGAGCTTCAGCCTTACAATTTAATGGATGAAACTGGCAATTTTGGAACAGCTCATCAGTAGAGAGAAGGCATGGAATTGGTAGGGATGAATGTTTTCTTGGATTAATTGGTAAATTTTCTTTGCCTTTTATAAAACAAAAGCACACAGTTAAGTAGAGTGTTTTCTTTTTAAAACCGAAGTGTTGAATTGAAAATGTTAGTTACAAGTCATAATTGCATGGCACACAGGACCTGGTGATAATTTCAGCAGTAATAGTTTCCTAACAATGGAAATAAAGCTGTAAGCATAAAGGAATTCCTATTTAACCTGATCTTGGATAGTAGCCCTGTGTGTAACCTCCCACGTTGTAAGAATTAGGTTGTAGCTTTGCAAATGCGGCCTGTCCTTGCATTCCATCCTTCGCATATTGCTGCCAAAGTAGCTGCTCTTCCACTAACAGCTTCTGTTTCTTTTCCATCTCGGACATTTGCACGTAAGGTGGTGGTGCAACCGCAAGTGAGGCAGCAAATGGATCTGGGTTTGCTGATGTTGTAGCACTACTATTTGGGACTGGAGGTGCTGGCAAAGCCAACATTGCAGGCCTTCCAGCTGAACCGAGGGCAACACTACTAGCACTTCCATGAACTCCATAACCTGTCGCAGACATTTCTGCTGTTTTCACCCCATGTTGGTACATGCCATCAAGCAACATCATATCAAGACCACCAGCAAGAGTTACTTTCTGGCTTGTTAAATCACTAGCTGATTGAACCAAAGTTGTCTCCCAATCTGCTGTATCATCATTGAAGGCTTCCCATGCAAGAGCTTGAGCAGGACCAGCTGGTGCACCACCATCAAACAAAGCTAAGGCCATATTATTTGCGTGTTCTTCTGTTGACAATGCATCATCATGCAAGTTCAACAAATCAGCCTCCTGTTGTGTATTTATTTCCTTTTTCTCTTCTTCCTTTGCTGCATCTTCCTGCACTTCTACGACAGGGGTCTCCGTGTAACTTTCAGGTGGTGGTAGTGCCTTTATTGCATTTATATCATCTTCACATTTTTTCCCCTCGTCAGTTTCATTCATTGGCTCTTCAAATGTAGCTCTCTTGGTTTGTGCCAATGTGGACTTGTCTTGAATAAATTCGTCCATTAGGTCAAGCTTCTTCTGTGTAATCTTCTCAATGTCCGGGTACTCTGAAGTGCGTGCAATGCCAACAGTCTTGCACCAGCTATAGAAGTTGTCGAGTTCGTCCAACTGCTTTGAGACTCGGCAGAAGATCTCGTAAACCTTCACGGCCTCAGGAATCTCTAGTTCCATAAAACGATCAATCAAGATGCCCAATATTTCTGTTATGTCATAATATAACTGGATACTTTCCTTCACCGTTGAATAGAGAGCCACAATTACAACCCTGTTGTGCTTCGCCCCCCCTGGTTTAAGACAGACAATGACAGAAATTGCAGATTGAGAGTATATATACTCATTGATAAAGTCTAATTTATTTGATAACGGATGCAGATGCAAGATGCCAACTTATGATTGGGAATGATTTTTTTTAAAAAAAATTATATTATGTTTTTTTATCATTCCAGGACAATTACCAAGCTTAATTTTTACAATCGCTGAGACCCCTGAAATACTTCATTAATTGTTTAGAACCGCGGCAGAATTCTTCACGCCATATTTTTAAGGTCTTGTCAGGACAAGGGTCATAAATTTATGTTGCTCCAGAACCTTGAGTTGAGTCTTTTTTTTTTTCCAGATTCCTTAAACATCAAACAGAGTGCCATCTATACATGCATTGTATTTCCTGGGTTCTCCTCTCTCCATGGTACAATATTAATAATATTTTCTTGCAAGTTGATTAACATACACGTAGGAAGGAATGTAAACCAACCTGTGGGGCGGCAGGCTAGAAAGCGCTCAAGGAGCTGTTGCAAATGTTGTATCCTGGAAAAGATATGGTCGATCTTCATGTCACGGACAGGCGTTGATTTCACAGATGCCTGGCCAGCCTCCTCTTCATCTTCTTCTATTCCAAATGCACTACGCTTCCCGCGACGCCCTTGCATCCTAAACTCAAGCCTTTCATCAAGATAAAGAGCAAGCGTGCGCACAAATGCAGAGTAGTCCCATGAATTGGATCGTGAATCACGGAAATCTGACATGTTAAGAAGGCGAGTCCCACGCCTGGTTGCAAAGAAGATCTCCTGCTCATAAGCTGGATCACCCTCGGCCAACAGCCTCTGAATTAAAATAAGCGTCTTCAATGCCACAGTCCAATTCCTGGTCTTGTTGAGACGCCTGGAGAGGCTGTTTACACATGCGCTGATGTAGGCACGAGAATACGAAGTCAAGCTCAATATTTCCCGAATGTGCCTCTCGTCTGCGGGGTATTCTTCATGCCTGGTTGCCTTAACAATGGCCACATCAAGGTCTGATAATGAGTGGCTGTTGCCAACTTTGGCTAGGCCTATGCTAGTCTGGTCCTTCACTGCCCCAAAAGCTCTTCTGATCTTGCTCGTAGCCATTACAGACAGCACAAAATTCCGAAGGCTGATAAAATCGGCTTCTGATTTTTAGCAAGTACTTATTCCGAGACTCAGTTTTGTTGGCGATTAGTCCCAGGAAAGTTGCAAAAATTGATCAGGGGTTCTCACACAGGCTACCTACTGGATATGTTGGTGAAGAATGGCAAACAATGCAAGCGAATCACCACTACTTGAACACTAGATTTTAATGGTGCGACAGAAAATTAATAAGAATGCAATGCTCTCTCCTCAAAACGGTTAACAGGAATTAATTTCTCTGTTTGGTTTGGTTGAAGAGAGAGCATGCATGGTCGTGACATGGAAATTAGCTTTTATGGTTAATGGAGAAAATGTCTCCAACTTGAGGTTGTAATCAAAAGCATGCCCCGAAACAAGAGGGGTTGAGAAATTGTCGGGCTGTTGAATGATTTCCCCTACTTTATTTACTTTTTCATACAAAAATAGATTTTGACCTCAATTAAATTTAACTATACCACAGAATTACTCGTCACCGATTCTGCTATATATTTGTTATTTGTTATAGGGAAACAATTATAAAAACTCAAATTAATTAGGATGTATAGAAATATAAAATATCAAGTAACAAAAAAAAAAAATGTTTAGCAACTTAGGTATATTTCATATATAGAAGAGATGATCAGATAAATTCATTATAAAAAAAAAATATAACATTACAAGGTATTATACAAAATTATTTTTTTACCCAAAATTTCAAAGTAATAAAAAAAATCACTTTTTCTCTTTTTTCTCTAGCTACCAAAGTGTAGAAAATAAAAACGTTTACAAATAAATCTTATCCTAAAATAGAACAACTTTAGGCTTTTGTATGGACTAGGTATAAGGGTATTTTTTTTAAATCAAATCTATAATTTAAGATAACCTAACAAATCTCTTCCTTGACTTAAATTAAGTCAACTTACAAAACTTGAACTCCTCTCTAATCATCTCCACCAAATACCTCTCAAGTACTATATATACCACTCAAGTTCAAGCAATGCTTGAACATGACTGTAAAGATAAGCTTCGTCAATATATCTGTAGGGTTCTCAATTATAGCAATCTTTTTCATTGATACAACACCATGTAATATGATAACTAGAATGAAGTAGTACTTGACATCAATATGTTTGGTCCTTTAATGGTACATCCGGTTTTTTACCAAATAAATAGTACTCTGGCTATAAAAATGCATAATAGTAAATTCACGCAACAAACCAAGATTAACAACCAAAACTCTCAGCCATAAAACTTTTTTCACTACCTCTATCAATTCCATATACCCAGCCTTTGTTGTAGACAATGTAACAATGAATTATAAAATTGCTTTTCAACTAATGATATACCTTGAGAGAGTGAAAACATAAACTGTTATCGACCTTCTCCTATCTAAATCACTAGTATAATCTAAATCTACAAAGCCCTCAGTACTACTTCTAGTGATATTACCTATATATGTCATATACCAAACTAACATCTGAAGAACATTTAAGATAACATAGTATCTATTTCATGGTCCTCTAGTGATTTTTAATAGGACTTCGTATAAATTTGTTGATCACACTAATAACATGTGAAATGTTTGGATGAGTGTAGATCATAGTATACCTAATGCTTTCAATTGCACTAGCATATTGAACACCTAACATGTGTGTCTTCTCCTTCTCGGTTTTTAGTGACAAAGATGAAGATAACTTTAAATTGGTTGCAAGTGGAGTACTAATTAACTTACAATTTTCATCATAAAACTTACCAATAAAAAAAAATGACACGAAGACATGTTTTCTAACCTTTACTTCACAATATTTATTCAAAAATTTTATCCACTAAATAAATAAATAAATGCAAAAATAGAAGAAAAACCCGAAACCTAACGGACCTAAATTAAAGCACACGCAGTTGCTGAAAAGAACAAAAACCGCAAGGGACATGGCTTGCGAAGGTCCATCGTTTATCTAAGATGCAAGATAATTCAAGTTAGACTTCACATGCATGTATGATCAATCACCGTCTACCATAAGTAATAAAGGAACCCATGCATGCTTTAGTTAGCTGTGCTTTTGTTTTTCTCCGAATTAGTAAATAGAGACAGAAGAAGAAAAATACAACAGATATCATACAAATGGAGAGGTAAAAAAAAAGCTTCAGCCGAGTGGTTCCCTTTTTCCTGGTTTAAATGAGAAGTAGCTCATCATAAAGCACACAATTCAGGCAAGACGTTTTACTTTTCCCATCGACAGGAAAAGAAACGGAAGATATATAAGAATCAAGGCACGGTCATATTTTTTTTAGTTTCTCTCATATTTTTTTACTCTCTTTTTATTTATTTATTTATTTATTTATTTATTAAATAAATATTAATAATTAAAATTTGAATATTATAAAATTTCTCGAGAATGTCTACTATTTTCATCATTAGATATATAAATTATATGTAGCAAATATTTTATTTGGCTATACTTAAGATATAAATACCAAATCATAACATAAGAAATATACTTACCAATGATTATCAAAAAAAAGAAATATACTTACCAAAGGAGATATACATAATTGCATATACATGGTTATAGGAAATATTAAGCACGCCGTTAAAAGAGAATCGGCGGTCCGGTCAGTGTAGAAGGAAAGAGGTAAAATCGGAGTAAGAAAAAATTGCATGAGAAACACGCAGGTAGAGAGGGTGCATAAGATGACGCTTGGCGTGGAGGAGCAACCACTGCAAATGCTCAACTCTTTCTGCTGAAAAGAAATGAGAATCCCACGGAAATAGAAAAAAGAGAGAGTGGGAGTTTTGATTTAGTGGTACAAGCAAAATCATAACAGGTCTATGCATAGCTAGCTTAGCTAAGAGAAAACAAACTCCACGAGAATATCAAAAATAAAGAGTACAAGTAGGAATCTGATTGCACAAAAAAGCCTGCATGTAGGTTTTCTTCGATGAAGCTCTTGGTGTTAATGGTTCCATTGATACTGGTTTTTGGGTTTGTTGTCATTTTTGGTCCAAGATCTACTATGACTTCCAGCTGGGATTTTATAGCAAGACAACCGGCTGGCTATGGTGGAGATCAAAGTTGTTAAAATCACGAGTTAACTCTTAAAATCTTATGATTTTACAAGTTAACATGTATCTAATGTGCTAAATCGGACTAAAACTCAAAATTAACCAGTAAAATCGGACTTAACTCGTGCAAAATCGATATACTCGGTCTGATTTTACGAATTTACTAAATTTGTGATATGAACCAAGTCAGGTTCAAATTTGGCCTTAAAATGCAAGTTGACTCATTTTGCGAGATTGAGTATATCTTACAAACCGTATATTGAATAAAGCTGAAATTTTAAGGGAAATATTAGATACATAAAAATATATTGTGGTAAATTTTCAGGTCAAATGAAAATAGAAAACATAATATTTCAAAGGGTTAAAGTTAGTAAATTAATATTGTCAAATATGTCAAACAAAACCTTCATATATTGTTTAGGACACATCTAGAGCTACCGGTGGAATTTTGCTTTGATTAAAGTTGTGATAGAAACTAAACATCTGAAACTTTCCAACTGTATATCGTAGGCCCAATAATTCATCCAAACGAGAGAGAACGACATGTTTGAAATCAGAACTCAAATCTGCTAACAATATGCAAAAATTGGAGATTCAGGCTATATGGAGGAATTTTAACATGAAGACTTTTTTTATTATTGTATTTTATTTATTTATTAAATTTTAAATAATTATTTTTAATTTGAATTTTTTCTAGCGCATTGAACATTATTTAGGGGTTTATTTCATTATTGAATTTATGTGTTAGTTAATTACTAATTTAAACTCATTAGCTTGCAACACAAAAGGGGTCTTTTAAGACTTATTGTGATGGGAACAACCAGGTTGTCACTAGATTTATATGTGTTTTCTACATTTCAGTAATTCTCCCGTATTGAAAAATTTTGTTCTGAGACTTTTTATTTTTCCATGTCATTAATTTATTGATTCATACTATCTATCTCTCTCATTTTATTTAGATCACTCATTGATTATAATATTGTTGACTCATTTTATCAGATTTTAATGTAAATTAATTTATTAGCTAGAATTATCAATATATAATTAATTAAAAAAATTACTTATAATTTTATGATTTTACAATTTGAATTTATGATCAAAATTTATATTATATTTTTCATTTCGTGTTCAAAAAACGTTTTCAATAACGTTAATGGGACATGGTAATTAATTGTTCTTTAAACGGTGCTAGTAGTGTCGCGGTACATGCAAAAGAGAGTGATGAGTCTCCACCTCTTATTAACAGCTTTTGTCGCAGTACATGCACAAAAAAGCTTGCAACTATATCTCCAAGGCAATACATAAGAATGCAAAGAAGAGTGCTGCAAGTAAGGAGGCACTTCGAGGTTAATTCTCCTCCAAAGCGGTTTGATGTCTTCCACATGATTCTCATTCTATTTGGCTTCGTAGATTAAATGTTGGAATTCATGATGATCAATTAGCCATCACTACAAGATTTCACAGTTATACCAACGGAAATATTCCGTCGGTGTGTGATTAGCAGTTCATCGGTGATTTATTTACCGACGTATTCACCGACGGATTACGTCCGTCGGCTTTCCCTTCATCGGTGATTCCCCATTCCGTCGCTATATCGGTCGAAAAAACAAAAAAACCATTTGCCGATAGTTTTACAGACGGAATTTGAGCGCCAAAAAAAAAGTTTCCCGCTTGAAATATACCGACGGATTTTATTCCGTCAGTGATATCATGATTGATCGACGGCTACGTATCGTCGGTAAATTTGTCGGTGAGTGTTTGAAATACCAACCGAATATATCCGTCTGTCAAGTCGTCGGTAATTGTGGCAGCTATTGTCAAATGCCGACGGCTTCAGTCCGTCGGTAATTCTGTCGGTGAGTGTATGAAATACCGACCGAATATATCCGTTTGTAAATGCGTCGGTGAACGTACTGTCAAATACCGACGGATTCATTCCGTTGGTAAAACCCTTTGTAATAGTTTTTTCTAAATTTGTTTTTAAAAAATTATTTAGAATATATAATATAAAATTATATAAATTAATGGTAATAAAAACCAATTATGCAAATAAAATTTATATTAAATATCAAAAACAAAAACAAAAAATCAAAGTTAAATAATATTCATTACAAACTGAATGTGTTTAAAAAACAATTTTAAATGAAATTTTAAAGGTAAATAATGTTTATTACAAATTAATATAAAGGTGGAGCTGGAGGAGGAGGAGGAGATCCTGGAGGAGGAGGCTGGTGGTTATACGACCAAAAAGGATTAGACGCACATGTTCCACTCTGTGTTGCCATATTCATGACCACTTCGCGAAGCTGTTCATAAGTCGCTTTTTGTTGTGCAGACTCCGCTCTTTGTTGTGCATGAAATGCTTTGAGTTATGCATACTCCGCTGATAAGTTGTCGTATTTTTCGGTGAGCTGAGCCGAGCGTTGCTGCAAGGCCACGAACTCCTTAGATTGGGAGCTCGATAATGATTGGGAGCTCCCAACGGTTGAAACACTACGAGCCGTCCGCAAGTTGTCGGTCGTAGTGTTGGAGAGCCCGTAAACCCGATTTTTATCGGGTCCACCTGACAATCCAACCTCCATCCACAAATCCGGATCGAATTTCAGATGGGTCAAAATATCGTCCCCGTATATCTCCGTCAACCGATTATTATAGGTCTCTTGAAAATAAAAAAAGTAATCATCATATTCAATTCAATAAACATAATAACTTACAAAATAAAATGGTCGAACAAACATACCACGAAATGTTGAGCACGGTTATCAACGAACTGTTGCGCCCCCTTTGGCGGTCTTGACTCCGCACGTGCGTCTCCACAAACAGCTCCATCGGGCTTGGCTCACGTCCAAGAGACGTAGCCTATAATGAAAAAAGATTTATTAACAACA
>Ga0307515_10006623_pt1 | contig 23098 bp, 16 predicted proteins | sample 17_EM_MG_FD_194513 | JGI IMG/M metagenome (GOLD analysis project Ga0307515, IMG submission 194513) | Populus trichocarpa ectomycorrhiza microbial communities from riparian zone in the Pacific Northwest, United States - 17_EM | ecosystem: Host-associated > Plants > Roots > Unclassified | place... | reverse complement strand
GATTTATGTTTTTTAATTATTGGGTTAATCTTATATTTGATTTCTATACTGTTAATATGTTTTTAATATTGTCCTTCTACTCTCTGTTCAGTTAGTTTCTCTCTTTAAGAAAAAGTTTTTAATATGGTTTTTTAATTCAATTTAGTGCCAATTTTGGACAATGTGTAAAAGACGAGGACAAAATTAAGAGATTCTCTTAATTAGAGGGATCGATCAAGTAACAAAAAAAGAGTGAGTGGGCATGTTAGGAAAACGTGAAGAGTACAAGGAATTAGAGGGGACAATTAAGTAAATAAAAGAGTGGAGTGGGCATATTAGGAAAATGTGAAGAGTACAAGGAGTAAAATGTATGATTGATTCTTATTACTATTATCCAAGAGCTGCAGCAGACATTTCCTGGTCTTAATTGATTAAATATGAAAAATAGAAGACAAATGCATTTTGTTGTCTGTCTAAATAGGTTCCGTTGTTCTTAAAAATAAAAACTTTCAAAAAGGGGACCTTCATTTTTGATCTACTTGATGGTGATCTCGCTTTTTTTCCTTTTCTTTTTTCAATTGGGTTTGTGGGTATTGAAGAGAAATTGCTAAATTTGAAACCATTTTTTGGTTGTGGGAAGGGGGAGAGGGGGGGGGGGATTTGGGGGCTGGTTTGATGAAAAATGGGTTTTGGTGTTTAGGGTTTTTGAAGAGGAAAGGAGAGGATGAGATTAGGTAGTGAAGAAGGTAAAGTGAAGTCTTCTTGGGATGTGTGCAAATCGAAGGAGAGGAAGAAGAAGAAGAAAGATGGTACAGAGGCAGGGTGTTGGGTCAAGTTGAGGTTTATAGGAAGCTGCATTTCTTCAAGATCCAAAGTTGATAGCTCTGTTAGTGGGACTAGTACCCATTTTGGTAATTCCTATTTCTCTCTCTTTTTTTTTGGGTTTGACCACTGTGGATTAATTGTTTTTGTTCTTTTAGCTTGTCAGTTTGGATTGGCTTAATTTTCTTCCTGGTATGGTTTTTCAAGCAAGAATGGTTTTGAAACAGAATGTTTAGTCTGTATATTGTATATGTAGCTAAGAATAGTGACCCCAGAAGGAGCTAACAGCAGCTTTTTTAACTTTTGGAACCAATGACTAGCTGCATGAATATCAAGCCTGACTTGGCTGTGAGGTCCATGGACAGGGTGAAAGTTTTTATATGAAAAGTTGGATTCCTTAGATTTTCCAAAGCTGCTTCAGGTCATGCTAGACACAAGTTGTTTTAGTTCCGGCAGTGTGTTGCGAGTATGCAGAATTACTATTTGAAGAGTCATGCACAACAGTTTTTTTGTTTATTGTAACTTCTCGAGCTTGGGGAAACTGGTATTTTTAAGTTCAAGTAGAAAATAAAGGAACGAAATTTTTACTTCTTTGTACTTCAGGCATTTATTTACTCGATTGAGTTTGATGTTTTTGGTTAGATTTGGTTCTTTCATTTCTCTTTACCTTGTTGTTCTCGGTCAGAACTTTGCTCACCAAAATAAATGTTTGGTATCTTGATTTCCTTGTTAATTGTTTCATTATAACAATTATGTTCCTCGTTTCCAAAGCCAGTCTTGACTAAGTCTTAACCTTTTAATGATACAAATATTTCTGATTAAAGTATATAGAACTTGCGTTTTTATTTTCTTCAAAGAAGTAAATTTCTTCTTATTTGTTTTTGAAAACATAACCTTAATTCGATTAAGCATCATCCCAAATTTGTGGTCAAAAGATGTCTATAGTTCATTGCTTTAGCAGAAAGTGGGACCAGCTGTTTCGACAGTGTATTTGAAACAAACTCTTCAAATGATTGCAGCCATGTCCTGAATTTCAGAAAAATGGCTTTGAGCTCAGAATAATAGTAAGTATGCTAGTGGTGGTTGAATGATTTATGAGTTGGCATTTGTGTAATGGAAACATTCTATTGGTCATAATGGCGGTAAAGATTGGGTTGGTGAGGGATCTAGCTGCCCTATGGATTTAATGAAAATCTTACCAGGTGACGGATGCTTTATTTCAAAAGCATTTTTGAGAGGGGCTGTTTGAGGTTGGAAGAATGACTATTATGTTCAGTTTAAATAGCCGAGTGAGGGAAATAATGATTTTCATATGTGGAGTTCAAGTTGAAAGAAACCATAATTATCTTTACATGCATATATGGTATTACTGTGTGCTTTCTTTTGTTCCATTTACATTGAATATACATCTAAATGCTACATTGTAGTTTATTTTTCATTTTTTTTTTCTCTTGTACCATTTTAATTATGATCTGGGTTGGGTGTTCCCATATCTTTGTCAAACTTGAACACACTGGCATCCAGTTTAGCGTTCCACTGAAAAGCTCTCAGGTGTACTTGTATCTGGAAGGACTTTTGTAGTGTATAGTGCTATACTTGGCTATTCCAATGTTATGATTATCATCCCTCTAGATTTCATTTTGCAGTAGTCTGTATGCTAATAGGGTAAGTCTGTGAATCAACAGAAAGTAAATCCACGAATGATACAAGCATAGACCAACCAGCTGCTCCTGTTGTTTCAACCTCAACCACAAGTAATACAGAAAGTAACTCATCCACTTCCAAACTTGAAGAGGAGCTTAAAGTTGCTTCCCGACTAAGGAAGTTCACATTTAATGATCTCAAGTTTGCGACAAGAAATTTTAGACCTGAGAGTCTTCTTGGTGAAGGTGGCTTTGGTTGTGTTTTCAAGGGATGGATTGAAGAAAATGGAACTGCTCCAGTGAAACCTGGTACTGGCCTCACTGTTGCTGTTAAAACCCTTAATCATGATGGGCTCCAAGGTCATAAAGAGTGGCTGGTATGGGACATTTCTAATCTATTTACTTCACATATAAATATTCACTATTATATTTTTGTCTTTTATCATTTTCAATAACTTTGTTTTCCAACCATTCAAATATCTTGCTGCTAGGTTTGCTTTTAATTGTTGAATCTGTGTGGCAGGCTGAAGTGAATTTCCTTGGCGATCTTGTGCATCCTAACCTGGTTAAACTGATTGGCTACTGCATTGAAGATGATCAAAGGCTGCTAGTGTACGAGTTCATGCCTCGAGGAAGCTTGGAGAACCACCTGTTTCGAAGTATGCAACTACATTTTGCCTTTCTAGTTGCCCCCCCCCCCCCCATCTTCCTTAAAAGTTTTTATGGTTTGTAGTATGAAAGAAATTTAGAATGTGCAGTGAAAAGTTGTTCCCTCTACCCTTTTTCTCCACAGCAATGGATACATGTCTATTTATCTGAGGATGAATGTATTCTAATTACTCTGTAGAGACTGTTTTTTAATGTTGGATGAAGTTCTTGGCAAAGTGATTCACATCCATGCTAGATTTAGCTAAATAACAAACACCACATGAAAATAACTTGATGGGAAGAATAACTTGATCATGGGTGGTGAAACTCAGGATGAGGTGTGAAATTTTTGAATTCTGTCACGTTTAACTCAGGCCATAAAGTTATGAAAATTCTAGCAAATCATCGCATCTGCATCAGGTTTTGCAGGCTATTTTTTGCACTTCCAAGTTAACAATCGATTTCGGAAAGTAAAGCAATGAAACAACTGAATTTTAAACAATAGAGCTGTTCTATTACCCTGTCATATTTATGATGTTGACACGCAGAAACTTTGTCTTACATCGTATTAACGCTGTCAAGTTTTGCCTTTGTGTTTGCACAATTTGCATATTAAACATCATACATCTTTTATGTTTCTTTCTAATGGCTATTTCATATGCAGGGTCCCTGCCTCTTCCATGGTCCATAAGAATGAAAATTGCTCTAGGTGCTGCCAAAGGTCTTGCCTTTCTTCATGAAGAAACTGAAAGGCCGGTGATTTATCGTGATTTTAAGACCTCCAATATCTTATTAGATGCGGTACACAATTAAATTCTAGCAATTTTTTCTCCTTTTCTTCTTTGTATTTTATTATGGTGCATCCTACTAATAATATTCTATGTCAGGATTATAATGCCAAGCTTTCTGATTTTGGACTTGCCAAAGATGGTCCTGAGGGAGATAAGACCCATGTATCAACCCGTGTGATGGGAACTTATGGTTATGCAGCCCCAGAGTATGTAATGACTGGTAAGCATGATTTTCTCTTCATCCCTTACATTTCTCAACTTAATTTGATTTCCTGAAAACTTAGATATGTGTGTTTAGCTTTTTTTATAGCTGTAATTGCTTGTGTTATGTGCACAGTCCAGTATGCACTGGGATAAGCTTAAAAGCTTTTCTGTATGAATTAGTAGGATTAGCTTTTGTATCTGTTATCTGCATGTACCAACGTGTTTACATATTTCAGTGCCACAGTTAAACTAAACTCCATGCGAGGGCAACAAATTTGGCTAGGGAGGATTTGGGGTAAGGGAAGGGAAAGGTGGGGTTAGAACCACAACCTTTGTTTGGTTCTCATTTCAGTAGAGGGAAGGGAAGGATTAGAAGGGTCCATACCCCTCATATAGTAAGAACTATCAAACCTCAAATTGGGGAGTTGAAAGCAATAAAATATTTAACTCAGTTTCTCTATTCTTAAATAACAAAAAACCCTTAATTTAAAATTAGAAAAGAACTCCATCCCCCTCATTAAAAATTTCTTTTTTTTTTAGTTATCTCACCTATATTAAGTCCTACATTGCCTCCCCTTCCCCTCTCTTCAATTGACACTTCTGAACAAGATAAGGGGTCAATCCTACCATTCCATCTTTTCTGTACCTATACCAATCTTTTCCATTCCAGCACACTGGGCATCAAATATTGATTGTAACTAAAAATTAGAATGTTCAAGGACAATTTGTTTTTCTTTGGCCCAATGGCTGGCTTACACTATAATAGGTAGCCCTTCCAATAAGACTGAGCAGTAGAATTAGATTCCAAGTCTCTCGATACAATGGTCAGCGACTTTAACAACTAAACTAAGAAGCTTCTTGTGTTCAAGGACTAAAAATTGGTTGATGCTTCTGCATCCTATTGATCTTGCACCATATTGTGTATGCGAAGATTTATGGATGGTGACTTAATTCTCCATATTGGGTAATTTTTTGGTTCTAGATAATAGATAAAATTGCCAAACAATATTGGATTTGCATGTCTCTGTAGTAGGTATTCATTGTATGCAGTCCAATACTATGATGTAACTCCAGGTAGTCAGTCCTGTTCATATTAGGGAGGAAAGATATACAGCTTTCTGTTGGTCAATATGATCATTTCATCAACTAGCTACCTTTCACTCCTAATGACATGAGCTTGGAGTTAGAGTCCCTTTCTTTTATCCTGTCTTTTCTTTGAATCTTTGAATACCTGCCTTTTACAATTCCCAGATGCAAGCAAACTTATCTTGTAAAACATGTACTCTTTTTCAAACCTTTTAAAGCTAAACAGGCTATAACACTTCTGTCAGGACATCTTACTTCAAGGAGTGACGTCTACAGTTTTGGTGTGGTCTTGCTTGAAATGATAACTGGCAGAAGATCCATGGATAAGAACCGACCTAATGGAGAGCATAACCTTGTTGAGTGGGCGAGACCACATCTAGGGGAGAGAAGAAGATTCTACCGGTTGATAGACCCTCGGCTTGAAGGTCACTTTTCAATAAAAGGTGCCCAGAAAGCTGCACAGCTAGCTGCTCATTGCCTTAGTAGGGATCCTAAAGCCAGGCCTCTAATGAGTGAAGTGGTCAACGCATTGAAGCCTCTGCCCAACCTCAAGGACATGGCAAGCACATCATATTATTTCCAGACCATGCAAGCTGAACGGGTTGGATCCAGCCCAAATGCGAGAAATGGTGTCCGCTCACAGGCTGGATTGTTATCTAGGAACGGGCACCAACAAAGGAGTCTTTCAATACCACATGGTTCCCATGCTTCCCCTTATCACTATCAATACCCCCATAAATCTCCAAAACCCAATGGTAAACCATAGCAGCACAGGATCATTGAAGTATGTGCTTCTTTTAGCCACATCTTTTCATTCATTTCTTTTTTCACCTCTGTTCTCAGTATAGATGTATTTTCTGTGAAAGCAATTGTTCTTGGACAACTTTGAAGGCAATGGAGGAACATGCCTCTATGTGTTGTATTTAGAATGATGACCTTCCCACAGGGGGTAATGTTAAGGACAGGTGAAGCTCATGGCGCAAAATATCTGTCAGTCATGTTTCACTGCAGTCAGGAAAATGTTTAAAGATTATTAGCTCCTATGCCCGATTGGAAAAATTTTCCGTTATAGTTCCTATCTGTTGACAATTTAAGTCGTGGCCACATAGTAAAAAAATGATGAGAAATATGCAGGTAAGAGTTTATGGTTTTGTTTGTTTAGATAACCTTCAAGGCGCTTCTTCCAGTATACGAGCAGTATAATGGCCAAGACTCCAATATGAAACTGTTGCTATGGGCAGAATGGGTGGTAACTAGTCTGGGGTGGGCAGGCAGTGCTGCTAGGGAGCGAAACCTCCCAACGCAGCATGCGAATGACTTTGCACAGACTCCAAGGAGTCGAGGCGTGAGGATTGAGATGAATTGGGAATTGGAAGGACGTGTGATTCCCATTGAAGGTATGCAAACGGAACCTAGTCTTTCCTGTTACCAGGTCATCCTACCTTAGGGCTTGACAGCCTTCTGATGTTTGATGTTTCTGCTCGTAATAATTCAATGTTATTCAGCCATTCAGACTGGAATAAATTGCCTCTTTCAATAAAAATAAAAAAAAAAACGCGGACAAGTGGTTGAAAGATCATAGCATATCAGACCTACCATCCATTTTAATAAGCATTTGCGTAAATAAGGTTTATTTATGTATGTACAACACATGTAATTATGTTAGGGTCTCAGCCTGGAAGACCGCTTCTTGACATCTAGCTAAATGTGCAGAAATGATTCTCGATCCATTCCAATATGATGTATTTCATGCAAATGCTAATTCATCACCTTGTCAGTTGCTCTTTGGATGTGTTCTCAAAGATCTTATCGGCATTTTCAACCTCAAATCCATCTCGCCCGTGAAACTCCTTGAGCAGTTGAAGATGGTGATACAAGTTATTACCTCGTAATTGAGCACAAAAAACTCATTTCATTTTTTACACTGGCAGACTTATGAAGATCATAAGCGTCAATATGGCAGTGATCTTAATAGCAGTGGCCAACCACATTTGAGAATCAACAGTAAAGTCATTTCAAGCAGAACATAAGGGAGTTTTTTACCTCTTCCTTGGGTAGATTTTTATATTGAGGCAACACAAGGTGTTCGGCAACCTCAAAGAAATCATTCAATTGTTATCAAACCTCTCAGAGAAAGAGAAAGACTAAAGGGTGTTTGAGAGTGTGGTAGCGGTTGCTTTTCAAAGTGCCTTCTATTCCAAAACATATCAAAATAATGTTTTTTTTTAATTATTTTTGACATCAGCACATCAAAATGATATGAAAACATATTAATTTAAAGAAAAAAAAATAAAAAATTTTCAAATTTTTTCAAAAGCACTTTCCAACCGCAATGCCAAACACTGCCGTAACAATAACTAAAACAACAAATTATACTTGATCCATGACAATAAAAAAATATAGATGAAGTGACTCCACAATTTCTGATAAAGGTCATTATTTATGGTTCAGCATGGGTGAAAAACAAATTCAGCTAGTGTTCGTTGATGAAATTGTGTTGTCTGCAGCGAACCAGCGTTCGCTGTCGAAATTGTGTTGTCTGTAGCGAATCAGCGTTCGCTGCTAAATTGTGTTGTCAGCAACGAATGAGTTTTCACTACCGAATTGTGTTGTCAGCAACAAATTAGTGTTCGCTGCCGAATTGTGTTGTTTGCAGCGAATTAATTTTCGCTGTCGAATTGTATTGTCTACAACGAATCAGTTGTGCTACCAAATTATGTTGTCTCAAGCGGAACAGTTTTCGCTGCTGAATTGTGGTGTCCCAGTGAATTAGTTTGCTTACGATTTTGTGTTTTAGCGAATCAGTTCGCTGATGAGTTTATGTTGTAACAAACCAGTTTGTTGACGAGTCTGTGCTTCAGCGAATCAGTTCGCTGACGAGTTGTGTTGCAGCGAATCAGTTCACTGATGAATCTGTGTTTTGACAAATCAATTTCGTTGACGAGTCTGTGTCATTAGTTTTGCTAACGAATTTGTATTCCAACAAATCAGTTCACTGATGAGTTTGCATTACAGCAAATCAATTCGCTGACAAGTCTGTGTTTCATCAAATCAGTTTTGCTGCCGAGTCCATGTCGCCAATTTTCATTGACAAATGATATGTCACCAGCGAGTCAGTTTTTTTGACGAATTGCATGTCACAAGCGAATCAGTTTCGCTGTTGAATTTTGCATAACCAGTGAAGCAGTTTCGCTGTCGATTTTTTGCGGCACTCACATGTCAAAAATGATGTAAATGCTTATAACAATCTCATTGTATGATTGTGTAATATGTGGAACACTTGAATGTGAACATGTGTATTTTTGGAAAATGTATGGTGACGAGTTATGTGATTATCAAATACAAATGTGCTGATTGTGATCATTTTTTTTTTATCAAATGTATAAAATTTTATAGATTAAAACGAAATTAAGTTAGAAACCAGCAAATCAGAATATAGCATGTACATAGGCCAGGAGAACAGGCTCTCTTAAACAAATACCAGTACATTACAAACTAAAACATAGCCTAACTAACCGCGACATAAGCAGCGCTGCAGAAAGCAGCAAATTACCCCAAAAAATACCAACAAGAACCCAATGCCTAGACATATAGGCAACCCGCAGCACCAACCATCAGCAGGGGACAAGCTGAATGACCCAAAATAAGACTACATAAAACGCATCAAGGACCACAGCACCGTGATGGCCATAGATCGAACAAAGTGCAGCCATAATGGAAACAACCTCTGTAGCACAGGCCACAACTGGACGCATGCCAGCAGACAACAGCAAGGCTCCTCCTCTGAGAAGCAATCATCCGTGAGGAAAGCCAACCTGCAATACAGCAGAAAACAGCAACAACCAGCAGCAGGAAACCAGCCCGCCAAGCTGGACGCAACAAACCAACTGATTGTACAGAGCAACCAGAGGAACCAGCAGCCCACTTCAAGAGATTGAGCCGACCAAACAGCTTCAAGAAGCACAACACATCAGGCTGCATATAGCAGCATCAACAGCCACTCCAGCAGCGAGGAGAGGGAGTAGCAAACCCAGCAGCAACTACAGAAAGGGCACCAAATGAACCTGCATATAGCAGCAACAAATAGCAGCAAAACAGCACCTCATGAAATCAGCTATTCGATGGATTGGTGACTGGCTCCTCTTCATAACCCAGGTACTTCTCAGCACCCAGACCCTGTTGTCGGGAAATCGAGAAATCTTTTCTCTAGTCTTAGAAGTGGTAGGAAATTTCCTACCCCTTCTATTCTGAAAGTTTATTCTGCTGGATTTTCAGAGGGCGTAATAGCCCTCTGAACCATCATGAGGTGACTCGCCTCATGAAATCAGCTATTCGATGGATTGGTGACTGGCTCCTCGGTTGCCGATTCCTTGTGGATGGCCCTTTTTGGGTTTGTTACTCTGCCTGCTGGGTTGGCCAGTTCTGTACGCTTTCCTTGCGGGGTTTCTCTGGTTGTGTCATGGTTGTTGCTGCAGATTCCAACTGCTTTGTTTGGTCTACTGCTATAGTGTGCTTTGTTGGTTTGCTAGAAGTTGATTTGCAGCTGTTATGTGCTGTGATATTGTTTAACTTCTGGAGGGAAGTCTGGTCAGTTGGCTTCTTGCGTCCAGCTTGTTGGTCCTTCTGTTCTTGGATACTTTTCCGGCAGGCCTGCTGGGACGTGTCTGCTGTGGATGTGTCCCTAGCTTTGCCTGACTGCTTTGCTGTGTGTCCTACGGGTTTTTGTTGTTGACTGCTGTTTGAAGTCCTGTTCTTGCTACCTGAGGCTGCTAATGCTTTGGGTGGTTTGCCTAGCTGCTTGAAGCTAGTTGTTGGAACTGGACTTCGTTCCAGCCCTATGGTGCTGCCACTATTGTTGGTTGGGTTTGTTGGTTCAGGCTGTTGCTGAGTATTGTATGACCCGGTTTTTGCTGGTTTGTTGGTACTTCGGCTGCTTGTTGCTGCGCTCTACCCACCAGGTGGTTTCTGTAGCTTGTATTTTCATTTTGAGTTTGCAGCGTTTTGAAGGTGCAAATAGATGGTATCCCGTTGATGGATGTGCATCCTAGTCAGCGGTGGTTACTGCTATATGCAGTATACTTCTGGGTTTGTTTCAGTGGAATACTCCTAGTATGCTAGAGTAGCTGTGTGGTTTCCTCTCTTGCTAGTGTTGCTGCTTTTTGTAGCTTGGTTTGCTATGCTCTTTGAAGCTGGAAGCTGGCACTTTTGCTGGTCTGTTATGTGATCATTAATGTGTTAGGTGGTGCGACCGAGATCGGATCATCAACCGAGTAAGGACACCCCATTGAAGGAATAGGTAAGTGATTTCCACCCCCCTTCTAGCGTAACGTTAGCTTCTGAAGTGAATTTATTACGAAGGATCTACTGTTGTGCTTTATGGAATGCTAAACTGTCACAAATGATTGTATGAGTATTACAAAGGATCTACTGTTGTATTATACTGAATGTTAATTGTCACGAATGGTTGTATGAGTATTATGAAGGATCTATCGTTGTATTATGTTGAAGGTTATTTGTCACGAATGTTTATATGAGTATTGCGAAGGATCTATTATTGTACTATACATAGTGATAAATTGTTACGAATTTTTATGAGTATTATGAGGGATCTATTGTTGTATTGTACTGTATTGAACATTAACTATCATGAATGGTTGGATGAGTAATACAAAAGGTCTACTGTTGTGTTATACTGAATGCTAAACTATCATGAATGGTTGTATGAGTATTACAAATGATCTACCGTTGTATTATACTAAATGTTAATTGTCACAAATGATTGTATGAATATTACGAAGGATCTATCATTGTATTATACTGAAGGTTAATTGTCACGAATGGTTGTATGAGTATTTCGAAGGATCTACCGTTGCATTATACTGAATGTTAATTGTCATGAATGGTTGTATGAGTATTACGAAGGATCTACCATTGTATTATACTGAAAGTTAATTGTCACGAATGGTTGTATGAGTATTTCAAAAGATCTACCGTTGCATTATACTGAATGTTAATTGTTATGAATGGTTGTATGAGTAATATAAAGGATCTATCGTTATATTATGTTGAAGGTTATTTGTCGCGAATGTTTATATAAGTATTAAGAAGGATCTATTATTGTGCTATACATAATGCTAAATTGTTATGAATTTTTGTATGAGTATTACGAGGGATCTATTGTTGTATCGTATTGAACATTAACTATCATGAATGGTTGGATGAGTAATACAAAGAGTTTACTATTGTGTCATACTGAATGTTAAATTGTTATAGAATGTTTATTTGTTTATTACAAATGATTTATTATCGTGTTTATTAAACATTAAACTATTACGGAACATTCGTACGAGTATTACGAAAGGTCTACTATTATGTTATAGTGAATGTCAAATTGTTATGAATCGTTTGAATAAGCATTTCAAAGGATATATTATCATGTTATAGTGATTTCATAAACCGCCTCTGGGATGTTTGATTGGTTGATGATTAACTACGGCTAATGGCATCCTAAGTGGATGACCGAGATGCATAAATGATTAGCTTCAGCTAATGGCATCCTAAGTGGATGACCGGGATGAGCAAATGATTAGCTTCGGCTAATGACAACCTAAGTGGATGACTAGGATGATAAATGATTAGCTTCGGCTAATGGCATCTTGGGATGGATAAATGATTAGCTTCAACTAAAGGCTTCATAAGTGGATGACCGGGATGGATAAACGATTAGCTTCGGCTAATGGCATCCTAAGGGGATGGCCGGGATGTTAGTTTCAAGAATTGAGGCGTTCATGTGTACTGTGTTTTGTATATACCATGTATATGAAATAACTATGATTGTTATGCTTTAAACAAAGAATAATGTTAGTTTGGTTAATGGTATTCGAGATGGATGACCGGGTTTGAGTATTGCAATTAGCCTCGGTAATTGACGAATTATTAAGGGTGATATTTACATAAGAAAGGAGAAATGAAAGAATTATGCTCTTTTGGTCCATGAATGAAATGTAACGTTAATATTGCTTTATTATGTTTTTTTAAATTGCTTATAATGCTTGAAATTACCTTATGCTGTAACAGGGACATCATACCAACATGGTGCGTAAGGAAATCTGTTTCACGACTCACATATTTTGAAAAGAATATATATTCGCATGTTACGGGTGATATAAGTTCCGTATGAACAGACGTATTAATCGCTTAATTAGTCGTCCGACCCTTTATGTAAAGACTTGTAATGAAAAATTGAAATGGGACACGGATGTGTATGTGCGAACATGTAGATATGACATGTATGAATGAATATATGCATGTGATATTCTTCTTATGAGGATGTTATATTGTGAAATTACATGAGGCCAGGATAACGAAAGTACTAGTTGTGTAACTTGCTGTTCGGCACTCTTGTATGAACTCGTGATGATAATGAGACTAGAATAAGAATGTGAATTTATGACTATGTCAATATGATGTAATGTAAACCTATGAGTATGAAAATATAATATTGTGGGCATGTGTATTGAGAATCCGTTTTATAGGAGTGTTGATTTACATTATCCTATGTGAATTGTGCCTTGTTAATGAATGGAATGCAATTATAAATCTGCAGAATGATATGGTGAAAAACATCTAGAACCTGATGATTTATATATAAAAAAGTCTCCATCGATTTTGGCCTTGAAAAAGCTAGGTCGTTACAATATATATGTGTGGAAATAATCTTTGATGATGTATAGAGATAAAAATATACTAAGTAATGGTCTCGTTATGTATCAAGAGGTGCAACCGGAATTGGATCTTTGACTAGGCGAGGACATACTACGAGGGGAGCAGGTAGGTGATTTCCACCTTCATCTCGTTCTATTAAACTCTCAAAGTACTCTTGTATAGTATTGCTATCCGAATTCAGTTGTTTAATTTATTCATGAATTGTAAAGAATATTGAGATTAGCTTTGACTAATGATATCCATGTTGGATAACCAAGAATAAATGATAAGATTAGCTTTGGCTAATGGTATCTATATTGGATAACCGAGAATGAATGATGAGATTAGCGTTGGCTAATAGTATCCATATTGGATAACCAGGAATAAATGATGAGATTAGCTTTGGCTAATGACATTTATGTTGGATAGTCGAGAATAAATACTGAAGATTAGCTTTGGCTAATGGTGTCCACGTTGGATAACCAGGAATGAATGATAAGATTAGCTTTAGCTAATGGTATCCATGTTGGATAACCAAGAATGAATGATGAGATTAGCATTCGTTAATAGTATCCATATTGGATAACCAAGAATAAATGATGAGATTAGCTTTGGCTAATGACATCCATGTTGGATAGTCGAGAATAAATACTGAAGATTAGTTTTGGCTAATGGTGTCCATGTTGGATAGTCGGGGATGAATGATGAGATTAGCCTTGGCTAATGGCTTCCATGTTGGATAACCGAGAATAAACACTAAAGATTAGCTTTGGTTAATGATATCCATGTTGGATAGCCGAGAGTAAAGGATGAAGTCAACTCCGGTTAATGGGATCCATACTAAGATCACTGATAACGAGTGTTGTGAACCATCTCATTTGAAAGTATTTATTGATATGTTGAAGTAAAGAGTATAATGTGTCATTTATAATCAGAATTAATGTTTAAAGGACCATATACAAAATTGATCATAGTTAGGAATGAATATTTATGAATGAAATAATTCTATATGTACAAGGATTCTTAGACCATAATACATGTCATCGGTTATTATTCAACATAGCTTGAATAAAATAATGCAGCATAAGATTGTACAAAGATGTGAAGTAAAATATTAAGAATAGACTCAGCAGGAAGTTATTAATGAGAACCTTCTTTATTAAATATTAATCCAATCACGATTATATGTCCATTGTTCAATTATATTATAAGAAATTTGTATGCACTTACATCAAGTTTGATTTGTAATAGGAACTCTCATGACCATGACGTTTAGCAATCTCGTAATAATTACCTTGTAATAATCTATGTAGTAGTACACATAGACAACTTGCATTTTGTAAAACTTTATGATGTTGATATTCAAATTTATGACATGTAAATTATGGTGTGTTTACTTCATGTTAAGAACATAATGAACATGTATCTTCCTTTTGTAGTACTATCATATCCTATATATATATATATAGCTTACATAGATTCTTAAAGATGCTTGGTTATTGAAATGATAGATGGTATCTTGCAATGCATAGTTCTATAAGGTTAAGGATAGAATTCAAGAATCGTTTCGTTATACCTTATATAAAGGACTATGACAAAAAAAATACCCTCATTTCCTACTCATTACGAATAAGTATTATATCAAAATCAATTAAATTTTATGGGTTATTACAGTTGATATTAGAGCTCTTGGTTTTGGTCCTGGAGAAACTGAAATGAATACTTATAAGCAATGTTTGTTTTAGTATGGTACGCACTCGACAAAGAACGCATAATGAACCACCTTATATGCATATGGGGAGTAAAGGCAAGGATGTTGATAACTGGCAAGAGGAAGGTCCTCTAGATGATATTGCTTCTTATGTGCCTGTAATATCATCTTAGTCTAGACAAGGAGAAGCAGCGGGAATTTAGAAAGAACAGGCCCCGAAATGAATAGAGGGGATACGAGCGACAAGGTCAGACCTGCAAGGAAGAACAAAGATACCCCTCCGATGACTTCAGCATGAGTATCCACACCTATTGCAGATCCAAGGTTTCTAGTGCAAATAGTCAAGGCAATAATAAAAGGTATGACCAGTACTACACCTCATACAGTCTCATCAACACCGACCCCACTAGCAACCCCAGGGATTTGTGCAACCACTGATAATGTGTGCTCCTGGTATGATTGGTTAAAAGTAGGAGAGAAATGGGCTACAAACCCTATATGGGGGAGCAGTATGTTGAAATAGCTGGAAAATGGATCATGAAAGTGGAGAAGACTATGATTCAAATTAAAATTCCCGAAGACTTAAAGGTAAATTGTGCCACACAGTTACTATTTGATCGAGCCATGACATGGTGGGAAACCGTCCAATTAAGACGTGCTACAGAAGCATTGACCTGGATTGACTTCAAATTCAAATTTGAAAATCAATTCTACTCCAGGTATCATCGCAAGGTGAAGGAACAAGAATTTCTGGCATTGAAACAAGGAGAGATGTCGGTGCTGGAGAATGAAAGGCGATTTCATGACCTCTCATTATTTGCCCTACATTATGTCCTAACCAAAAAGCATATGATAAAAAAATTGAAGGATGGTTTCCGCCAGGAGTTGAGGTAAGGATTCATTGCCTTACAATTCAAAATAGTGAGGGAGTTAATTGAAGCATCACAAGCATTGTGTAACAACTCCAATTTTCTACATCCTTTTTTGCGACGCATTGAAAATTTTAAGTGTAATTTTTTTATATTATTATTATTATTATTATTATTATTATTTCTGCCATAATTTCTACAGGGTCTCCCTTTAACCAGAGTGGTACCAAGTTATCGACAATCACAACATGCCTTTTCGGCACAACACACCAGTGTCATTCAATTATCATAAGTCTCATTGACTTCCATCAACTATTAAACATCCATAATAGAGAATAATCAAGACAATTAATATCATCAAGTTTTATAAAGACGTGCGATAGAATCTTTGCAAACATCTCGAGTTTAATAATAGAGATAAGATCAAAGAATAAAGTTTTAATAATGTAGACAAAATATTAAATTTTTACAATGACATATAATTTTACTCTTGATTTGTGTAATTACAAGTGTATCCATTACATTGGAAGTATGTAAGTGTCTAATGAATGGGATTTTAAATTGATTAGTTTCCTGGTTCGGAAACTAATGGCGCCAACGTGTTTGATGACTGAGATTTAAAATTGATCAGTTTCTAGTTTGGCAACTAATGGCGTCAGTGTGTTCGATGATCGGGAATGTAAAGAATTAGTCATCATTTAAAGACTTGTAATATCAGTTGTTGGATGACTAGAAATCAATTAAATTATGGCACTTAGTGATAATAGTTTAGCCTATAATTAATAAATAATGCAATTGTGTGTGTGTGTGTGTGTGTGTGTGTGTGTGTGTGTGTGTGTGATGATCCATTAAATAAGTTGTTTATATTTTGTGTAACATCAAGTGCATCTCAGCCTCACATGGAGTTGTAGATGTCCGTCACTCATATTTTATTGAGTTTTCAAAATGATATCTCGGATATATTAGGATTTTATGTAATATTTAGAAGAACACTTTTAATATCCGTTTAACGAGGCATAAGGTGCCTACTAATATACGCTAGGTACTCATATCCAGTCTAATAATATCATGACTAACTTGGTACATAACAATGCATGCAGAGTACTCATTCCCCTTCAACATTATCATAACTAACTAATCTATACCAATGTATGCAAGATATTCATGTTTATTTAAACATTATCATAACTAATTGATCCATACCAATATTATCATAGCAATACAACAACAAATTCTAAAATTTATCAATAAGTTTACACAAATTGAAAATACAAGGTGTGAGGAACCTACCTATTTCCTCAACCGACCGAGTCCTTTCAACTACTGACGATCCTACTCCAAGCATCTCTCCCGTTTGGGAATCAAGAGATACAATTAGTAACCTTTTATAATTTTATCACAATGTGCATTCTCATACTATTGAAATTTAATTCACATAAATTCATTCCCATGTATTAATTTTATTTTCCGATTATTTTCCTTTAACTACCTCGTTACACTTCCTAGACCAGTTTTCATTCGAAAGCACTATTTACCATTTTATTCGTAAGTAAAGTTATAGACTTCGATTTTAAGCATGACTTAACTCTTTGAAAGGTAAGACATGGGTCTGCAAATCTACTGAAGGATAGAAAGCCCAGTTCTGCCCTTAACACACTTGAAATTATCCATTATAGTACTCAACACATTCTATCCAATACGAGACAATTCGACCATTCTTCCATTTTCAATCCATATCTGGAGTTCTATAACTCCAAATTAAGCGAGATTAGTTTTGTTTGAAAGATAACATCCATACCTACAACCTTTGTGAGCAACCAATCTTAAATTTTTATCATTTTGGTGCCCTAACCTCAACTGGAAGTTGGGTGACCGAACTGTTCAGTCCCAATACATGGATTAGACAACCAATATCTCACTTTTCCTACTATCATCTTGTTTTTACATTAATATCCTAAGGTTTATATATATCATCATCACTTATTCATGTTTTTACTACCAATTTAGCCTATACAAACTTCTCTAGAATCCATATTTGTCACAAGGTTCTTTTTATAGGTTGCTTGCCCCCACCTCTCATTCCCCCTATAATTTAATCCTCACTTTTTCATTAAATCCTCCACTTAACACCTACATATGTATGTCATGCCTACACAATTTATCAACCTTATCTTCTTTACCAATAATCTGGTCGAACATGCCTAAGGAAAGACACCAAGGATTTTATTCGATTTAAATCATAATTAGCTTGCTTTTCATGGTTACACACAAATCAAGCCGCCACACTTTCCATTTATTTCATTCTTGCTAACTTAATTTAAACAAAAGTTTCAGCAAGGTTAAAGTTTCTCCTAACTCAATTAGAACTAATCAAATCCAAATGGTGAAGTTAACCATCATTATGTCATGTGACACATATCTGAATATCAGAGCATGTTAATGGATAGATCTCCCTAGATCGAAACAAAACCAAATTGACCTGAAAATTGATAGTATACTGTTCACCAATGAACAATTTCTCATCGGAGTCTCTAATTCTGATCTCAACTGTTCAGAATGAAGAGCTCATCAATATGACCAACATATCCTAAATTGATTAGGATCCAACTGTGGATGAAGGAGAAAATCGTCAGCGATCGTGACTAACCTGCATGGAGTTTTTTTCTTGAAATCTCTCAATGAATTGAGCCTTAAGACCCCAACACTCAGATGTCCTCTCGGTGGTGAGGAACATAATATGTAAATCTCGAGAAAATCAAGGCTAGATTAAATTAAAGAAAATAAACTAAACTAAAAAGAAGTGGGGGAAAAACGAATACACTTAAAGAAAATAGGGCCTAAATGCAAATAAGAATAATTATAGAGCATAAATACTCATCTTCTCACCAAAAACAAATCTGCACCTATCGTGAAGAAAGAAAAAAAGGGAGTTTTTGTATCAATTTTTACAAATCAAGAGAGAAACGCCAATATTTCAAGAACCCATCTAAGATTAAGGGTTATAGGTACAATAAACATTGGTGGGCAAGGGATCAACAAGAAAAATTGAACAAGAAGAGAAGAGGGGAGGGTCGACTGTCATTAGAAAGAAAAGGAGGGATCGAAACCTTGATTCGTACCGGGTAAGGTATTCTAAACATGGTCTTATGAGTCATTTTAAAGTCGATTATGAATTGATGCCTGGATGTTAAATTATAGATTTGAGTTCTATAACTCTAGATATAGTTAAAAATCTAAGGAGAGGTCAGACAGTAACAATTCAAAAAACGAGACAGTAACAGTTGGACAGTAACACTCCAAATGTTTGTTGATGAGCAATTTTGACTGTCTTAGAGGCAGAACTGGGTTCTCCTTCTTCAAAGAACTTGTAGCCTCATGTCTTAGCTTTCCAACGAGACTAATCTCGTTTGAATCGGAGTTCTATAACTCTAGATATAGTTAAAAATATGAGGAGAGGTTAGACAGTAACAGTTAAAAAACGAGACAATAACAGTCCAAATGTTTGTTGATGAGCAATTTTGACTGTCTTTGAGGCAGAACTGGGTTCTCCTTCCATTAAAAAACTTGTAGCCTCATGTCTTAGCTTTCCAAGGAGACTAATCTCGCTTGAATCGGAGTTCTATAACTTCAGATATAGTTAAAAATCTGAGAAGAGGTCAGATAGTAACAGTTCAAAAACGAGACAGTAACAGTTGGATAGTAACAATCCAAATGTTTGTTGATGAGCAATTTTGACTGTCTTAGAGGCAAAACTGGGTTCTCTTTCCTTCAGAGAACTTGTAGCCTCATGTCTTAGCTTTCCAACGAGACCAATCTCGCTTGAAACAAAGTTCTATAACTCTAGATATAGTTAAAAATCTAAGAAGAGGTCGGACAGTAACAGTTCAATGTCTAGACAGTGACAGTTCGAGATTTAAACAAAAACAGTTCAAATATAAAGAAAGGAATGATAATTGTGGTTGGACAAAGAACGACAATATTAATGGGTGAAATGAGAAAAACGTAAAATATTAAGAAATGACTAAAGGAAATATTTATTGGTTGTTGATATGGTTATTTTAAAACATATCCTTGAGTGAGGAAAATTTATGAGATGAACCTGTGATTTGCAGGAGGGACCACAGGCGTGGTGTAACAGCAGCAACAGGGGAGCACGAGTAGAGCTTCTATTGTAGGTAGGTGAATCACACCTATACCTTCTAGTTAAATTCCATGATTTAATATATATTACCGATGTGAAATGTGAATTACTAAATGTATGTGTATTCAAGGGGAAAGGTTGTTGTGTGAATTGCCAAGTGATGAAATTATCACTGAGAAAGGAAATATAAGAAGTGTGATTTGAGGCGTAAACTAGCATACATTTAGTGTATGTTAAGATCCCGGGTAAGGGGATAACCATGTTTGGACTAACATACATTTAGTGTATGTTAGGATTCCAGATAAGGGGATCAAGCATGTATTCACTAGAATACATTTAGTGTATGTTAGGATTCCAGTTAAGGGGATCAAGCATGTATTCCCTAGAATACATTTAATGTATATTAGGATTCCGTGTAAGGGGATCACCATGTTTTGGCTAGCATATATTTAGTGTATGTTAGGATCCCAGGTAAGGGGATCACCTTGCATCGACTCCTACGGGGTGATGATGATGATACCAGTGAAATTGGAATCGGTAACGTGTTAAACAAAAATAATCATGTTTGATCTTATAAAATCTGGAATGGAGGTTAATAGTGAAGAGGGAACGATTATTAATAGTTGAATAAGGAAGAGATTCTAATGAAAACCAGAAGGGAGAAGTGAATAAAATATGAATGCATGTTACCCTGTTGAAATGGTTAGATATTCGTGTTGTTATATTTATGTGATATTCACCTTTCAATAATATGTATTTTGTTGCAGGATCATCGCATCCAGGAGTAGATCCTAGCTTATGTTCCCTTCTTGTAATTTAGGTTCTAGGGAGTATACCCCTGTATTTTGTAAACATGAAAATGTTTGTATAACTTAATTTGTATAATTAATGTTTAAACTTGATTGAATGAACTTAACTATGTAGTTCATATAACCATATTTCATGTCTATGTATTTATATTTTTTTTATCCATCCATAATCATATATTTTGTTATATAATGTATATCATAAATATTGTGGTTGATAGGTGTGAGAATATTTATGGAATTGAAACCCAGGATGATTGGGTCGGGATTAAGTTATGAGATGCGAGTTATTAGAAGTGTAAACAGGTTACATGTCGATAACTTGGAACCTTCCGGTATAGGGGGGACTCCGTCGAAATTTCGGTAGATTTTAATACGAAAACCATCAATATATATATATATATAACTAATTAATTACTCTGTTTTTTGGTTGACATGAGATTGTTGTTTTTATCCCGGAATAGGGGATGTTACAGTTTGGTATCAGAGCTCAAGTTGCTATTCCGGGGACATGAATGATTATATGATTTTGAAATGTGTTTCAGGATGGTGAGAACAAGGCAAGGAGCCACGATTGATCTATCCCCAGTTCGGGGAAGTGACCAAAGTTTTCGAAATGAAAGTGATCCACACTGGGATCCCTTGGCAGACACCTCCTCTCATATACCTGCAACATCAGTGTACTCTAAAGTTAGCGAGTCAGTGAGACTTCGAGATGATTCGTTGTCTCGTTAGGCAGATGTATCCATGCCCGAGGTATCAGACAGACAGGGGGGAGATAATATACCCTCACCAGTGGAACCGGTAGCTGGATCAAACCCAATTTCAGATTCTGTTTTTATGGAACATATAGTGAGAGCTGTAGCAGCAGGAATGGTAGCGGGAGCCTCCAGTACAGCTTCTAGATCAGGGGGAGTAGTCACCATAGTGCAATGGGTGAAGGGTATGAGAGAGATGGGTTGTATGACTTACCATGGCGAAGAGGATGCTGAGGTTGCTGGGCATTGGCTGAGGAAAGTGGAAAGAGTTATAAATCAGATGCAGGTGCTAGAGGAGCTACGGGTGGATTGCGTGACTCAGCTATTGGTTGATAGTGCCCACTCTTGGTGGGAGACCATTAGAGAGAGGAGATCAGGGGAGGTATTGAGATGGAGGGACTTTCGTGAAGAGTTTGAGGAGAGGTACTATTCCTGGGAACATAGGAGGGAGAAAGAACAAGAGTTCTTGGATTTGAGGCAAGGAGATTTGATAGTTCTGGAGTATGAAAGGAGATTTCAGGACTTAGCAGCTTTTGCCTCCACCTACCTTCCCAGAGAGCGCCACAGGGTGGAGAGGTTCCGTGATGGACTGAGGCAGGAACTGAGGATGATATTGATAGCCATGCAGTTTTAGTATGTGCGGGAATTTGTACGGGCTGCTCAGAGTATGGAGAGGGTAATAAAGGATACTCCGAAGCCAGTGGTCGAGCAGAGTCAGGTAATTGGAGTTAAGAGGAGAGATTTTGAGCTTTTAACTAGGAGACCTCATCTCCCAAAGAAAGAGAAGAGCGGGCAATCATCAAGTCAGTTCCAAAAAAGGGGCGGGAGTTTCATCCCAGGAGGGAGCTTAGGAGGATCTAGATGGGTGAGTGGAAGAGGAGCTTGGGGAGGACAGTCTAGACAGGGAGTCAAAACTGCTGGAGGGTCTACAGAGCAAAAGGGACCAGTATATCCATTTTGTCAGAGGTGTGAGCAACGACACCTTGGAGATTGCTCTGCGATGCCGGGGAGATGTTATATTTGTAGAGGAGAGGGGCATCAATGGAAAGAGTGCTCGCATGTAGGAAGAGGCTGTTACTATTGTGGGGACACGAGTCACAGGAAGAAGGATTGTCCTCGTAGAACTACCGAGGGAGCCCATGGTCAGAGGATTGAGGTTCAAAGCCAACAGCAATCGGTGACAGTCAATCGTCCTATCAGGCCTACCCAGTCAGGGACGAGTAGCCCAGTCTCCTTATAGGATGGCACATATGGAATTGGTTGAACTGAAGGTCCAGCTGCAGGAATTGTTAGATAAAGGCTTCATCCGGCCTAGTAACTCGCCTTGGGGAGCTCCGATATTGTTTGTAAAGAAGAAGGATGGCACCCTTCGTTTGTGCATCGATTATCATCAATTGAATAAAGTGACGGTGAAGAACATGTACCCACTTCCACGAATAGATGACTTGTTTGATCAGTTGAAGGGTGCTAGGGTGTTCTCTAAGATAGATCTGAGATTTGGATACCACCAGTTGAGAATCAAAGAACAAGACATACAAAAGACTGCATTCCAAACCTGTTATGGGCATTACGAGTTTTTAGTGATGCCTTGCGGGTTAACCAATGCTCCGACCATGTTTATGGACTTGATGAATCGGGTGTTTCGGCCTTACCTGGACCAATATGTGGTTGTATTTATTGACGATATCTTGGTGTATTCAAACTCTCACTTGGACCATGAACAACATCTAAGGGTTGTGCTACAGACCTTAAGAGAGAATCAATTATATGCCAAGCTGGATAAGTGTGAGTTTTGGCTTCAGGAAGTGTTATTTTTAGGCCATGTAATATCCGCAGAAGGAATACTTGTGGATCCAAGAAAGGTTGAGGCCGTATTAAAATGGGAAAGGCCTACTAATGTGACTGAAATCCGGAGCTTCTTGGGCCTTGCGGGATA
>Ga0307515_10006622_pt1 | contig 23099 bp, 27 predicted proteins | sample 17_EM_MG_FD_194513 | JGI IMG/M metagenome (GOLD analysis project Ga0307515, IMG submission 194513) | Populus trichocarpa ectomycorrhiza microbial communities from riparian zone in the Pacific Northwest, United States - 17_EM | ecosystem: Host-associated > Plants > Roots > Unclassified | place... | reverse complement strand
AGAAAAGGACAAACATCGTCCTCAGCCGTAACAAGGACTTGGACCTGTATTTATATTTTCGCTTGCTCCGTGGGGGATATATGGAGCTAAACGCGACGATTGCAGGCTTGGAGGAAGAACCACAGAGACCCCCCTGTTCCTTCGCGACAGGCTGAGGCCCGCCCTCGATTTACTTTCGGAAATACCTATTCACAGGGCATTCGTCATCGGGGGAGTGTCGTTGTACGTTGACACGCTCGCTTTGCCCTTGTCATCGAACGCGTTCGTGGATCGGGTGCTCCTCACGAGGATTTCCTCCCCCGTGTTCCAAGACTGCGACGTACAACTCCCAAATTTCCTCTCAGATACGAACTCGGAAGGGAACGTGGTGTGGAGTCGAGCGGGGCACGAAGAGTTGAAGGATTGGACAGGTCTAGACATTCCACAGGGCCTCCAGACGGAAAATGGAGTAGAGTACGAGTTTCAAATGTGGACAAGGGAGTAAACGCGGTGCATTTGGTAGAGTAGAATGTGCTGTCATTTGGAGATGGTCTATCCCTGTCTCTGCAAGCCAGAAAAACAACTCCGGTCAGCAAATTAGAGGAATGAGACCGCGCAAGCGCACCTGTTTGTGTTTAGGATTCTTTGAACACAAAATATACACCCTGCCTTTCCTTCTGACTACGCTACATCCGTCACACATGACCTTGACGGAAGACCGGACTTTCATCCCCCTCGTCAGCATCGGGTTTTGTGTCGGATGGACATGGTTGTGTGGATGTGGGTGGATGCGGTTCGCCGGGAGTTGAATTGTTGGCTGGCGTACGCGTGTAAGGAAAGGGCGAGTTGACTGCAGAAGTGCTCGTAACATCGTCGTCGTTGTCGGCAACTGGTCGGCAAGAAGTGATCGGAGGGCGGAGACTGGCTTGGCCCAGTTTGGCCTGCAACGGTTTCCCAACGTCCATGTCTGGCCCCCCAGGTCTGGGAGGCAAATCCCCCTTCGTGGTCTTCGTCCTGGTTTTGGCTGCTGGAGTTATCGAATCTCAGCTCACACAAGTAAGTTTTGCTGTAGGGATTGGTTCTGGTGTTCACAATCTGATCCGACCCCAGTACGTCCAAGCGACGCTGAAATATCGGCAGCCGTACTTTCTCTTGTATGTCCTCTAATCTTCACTGGACACCGGGTCATGAGCTTTCGACCTCACAGCTACATAGTGCATTCGTCCTTTTTAATCATCTTCCCACTGCATGTCACGTACCTCAGTCTTACTTCGGGACGACCGGTCAAGGACTACACGAGCGGGCTATCTTTGGCCATCAAACGACACATCGCTGGGAATCCGATAGTACCTGACGATGCGAAATTCCCATGGCCGAGATTCGCTACCATGCTGGGACTGATGACCGTTGGCGTTACGCTCCCCGCTCTACTCTGGTTCTGTGCCGTCTCTCTCGCTCCGTGAGTCTAAAAGTTAAATTCGGTAGGTATACCAGAGGTCTCTGATGTGTCCTGCAGTCTTACAGATGTCGCAGCTATTTGGAATGCGAACGCCTTCTTTGCGTACGTGATTACGGTAAAGATGTTCAAACTACCATGGGAAGGGAAACGAATGTCTGCCGTCCTTTTAGCCACAGCAGGAGTAATGGCGGTCATCTATGGCGGTGTCTCGACCCAGGAGGAGAGCAGCGAACGCTCTGAAGTCTCACGTGCAGTGCCTACCGCCACTGCGCCTCTACTGGGAGACCTGATGACACTCATCGCCTCAGTCGGATACGGACTGTATCAAGTCCTTTACAAGATACACCTCACGCTACCTTCAGACCCGGAGCGCGAAGGACTGCCTCAGTATACTCCAATTCCCAGGGTGTCGTTCGATGGTGTCCGTGATGCCGACCCGCTCACCGAGGATCTCACTTCCGGAGATTTGCGATCAATAGCCGATACTATTGTTTTCCCCCCACCGTTTGGATTACACCCTAATCTACTTACCTCGTTGGCCGGTATCCTCACTCTCCTTTTCCTCTGGATTCCCTTACCTGTTCTACACTATGTAGGAGCCGAGACGTTTCACTGGCCAACAAACTGGTATGTTGCTTTGGTAATATCAGGCATTGCGCTGTCTGGTGTCGTGTTCAATGCCGGATTTATGGTAATTCCTTGGTTCTTTGCTCGTCCAACCATGTTTTGATGGGCGTTCCGTGCAGATCCTCTTGGGAGTGTGGGGCCCTATCATCACGTCCATCGGGAATCTCCTGAATACTGTGCTAATATTCGCGTCGGATGTGGTGTTTGGCGCTGGATTGGAGGTAGTGACGATTTGGAATTTCATGGGATCTGTCGCGATTATTGTGGCATTTGGAATACTAGTGGAAGATCTTATCACCAGTCAGTAAAGGTCAGGGGTAAGTCAATTCACCCACCTTCATCCATTTTGTAGAGTACACTTATCGGAATTACCTCCAGTTTCATTCCATAGATCACGCCGGTAGCCATCCACACTAGAAATAGACGTTTGAACAAGCGCATTCTGAGGGGACATCCCTTGTCTCCGGTGGTTGACAGCCGGAGAGCATTCAAGTTGTTTGGTGCGGAACGAGTTGAATTGACCTCCCTGGTTTGCTGATGAATGCATACAATCTGGACGTGAGATGCCTTGTCCTTATTTTTACGAGTGCTGGCCTTCGAACTGGGTGTTTTCCGTCCACCGCCCAGCGCTCAGCCGTCACCCGCGTGTCCCTCGTTCATACTAGAACTCCGATCAATCGATTGACTTCGGTTGGACCTGGCTTCCCGGTCCCCAACTGTTTCTGGTTGACTTCTGGCTATCGTACCCTATAAATTCAACCGGGGCGGACGGCGATGTTGAGATAGTGGTCCTCCCTCCCCTCGCTTCGCCCCGCCTCACATCTCTAAGTTCTCACCGGCCTCTAGCACGCGATGCACAAACTATCCATCGTTCTCGGCTTGCTTGCTTCGGTAACCCCTTCTCTGGCTGCAGTTGCTGCTTCGTCTGTGGAGGTGTATAAGTACGAAGGAGAGGTGAACCCCGGGAGTTACATCGTCAAGGTTCGCGATGGTGCCCAGAAGTCCGGCGTTATGAATCGTATCGGGAGTTTCCTTGATGGAAACACCAAGGTAACGCATGACTGGGACCCTGGATTCTTCAATGGTTTCGCAGGTTCGTCATCTCCCATATGCTTGTGTGGTACTCGGACCCAACCAGATTGTTGTAGGGAATTTCGGCGACAATATTCTCGAGGTCCTCAAGTCGAGTATTGATGTCGAGTACATCGCGGAGGACGGCATCATGACGACGTTTGATGTCCAGTATGTCGAAGTAGGGTCATCTGTCGAACCATTTTACTCAAACCCAAATGCCAGAAATGACGCGCCGTGGAATTTGGCCCGCCTCAACACCCGGGCCAAGCTCGCCGAACAGGACCCATTTTCTCTGGACTACGTGTACCAGTATCTCCCTGACCCAGGGCGTGGTGTGGATATATACGTGGTGGATACTGGTTTGTTCTTTTTCCTTTCTCCCAATCTTGAAAGCATCTCAACATCTACCTCTGAAGGTGTCTTCGTCGACCACGTACGCGAACACTGTTCAATAATCTGCAGTAGCATTAACCTTCGCATAGCCTGATTTTGAAGGACGTGCTCGATGGGGAGGTGCATTCTGTCAAGGATGTGCTGTGAGTCCCTTTTTTCAGAGCCCTGGATCCATTTACTCACCGGAAGATAGCAAGCGGATGGCAATGGCCACGGCACTCATGTAGCGTAAGTGTACATTCGTTCCACAACTGTTCGCTTATTGACTCGGAGACAGAGGAACCGCAGGAGGAAAAAAGTTTGGGGTTGCTAAAGTGGCGAATTTAATCGCTGTGAAGGTCCTGGCTGATGATGGGTGAGTGTGTCCCAGGTGTGTCACTCGCCCCTCTAACCACCTCACGCAGCTCTGGGGCGATCTCTGATATGTAACTATTGCTCTTGCCATCGTTTTCCCGAGGTTCACCCTTTCTCTCAAATAGAATCTCCGGCCTCGATTGGATAGGAAACCAGTATAAAATCAGTGGTCGCCCGAGTATCGCCACGATGAGCTTGGGTGGCTCCACGTCAATTGCAATGAATGACGCCGTCAGGAGGGTACATGTTTTCGCTTCTCATTGAAACCCGCGGCTCACGATGTCCGTAGCTTATCAGGGCTGGCATTCACTGCACCGTGGCTGCTGTACGTCATCTTTAAGGGTTCGAACGCACAGCTTTTATTGAACAATTCATAGGGCAACTCCGATAAAGATGCCATCGCGACCAGCCCCGCAAACACCATCGAGGCAATCACCGTTGGTGCATCGGATATTGCTGACAGCCGGGCGTTCTACTCCAACTATGGAGTGTTCGTTGACGTCTTTGCCCCCGGATCCAACGTCACTTCCGCCTGGATTGATGGTGGGTACAAGGCCTTCTCTGGGACATCGATGGCCACCCCCAGTGTCGCCGGTTTGGTTGCCTACTTCTTGCCCATCATTGGTTCAAAAACCTCTCCCGCGGCAATGAGCGACTGTATCAGAAAGATGTCTACTAAAGGCGCTTTGAGTAACATCCGTGAGCAAACCTTTTGGTCGATAGCATATTCTCATCCCGGACTCACTTGATGGTCTCGGTAGCTCCCTTGACCCCCAACAATCTGGTATTTAATAGCCTCGCCAGGTAGTCGTAGAGAAGCTAATCCAGAACGAGCAACACACTAATCGTAACTTACATGCCCTGACGAGGGAGGAACCACAATAATACCGCAATAGTACATTCTATTGATCAGCTTCGCTCGCTTATATCACTGAGCGAAAACCGCTGCCCATTGACGAAATGCCTGAGGTACTTTGGCCAATGGGTATCCGTCGGGTTATGGCAGAAAACGGCTGACCCGTGCCAAGCGAACTAGCGAGAAAGAGAAGCGAGCTGCCGGCCCTGCCAAGTACAACCGCTTTGGGTCTCCTCCCAGTCCCCCGGTCCGTATAATGAATTGAACCGTGCCCCCGTATAGATAGCTGCGGATGAGCTGTCCCTATCATAGCACGTCTGCAGACCGGAATCTAGACCCCTGGTAGGCTGGGGCGGGCCTGCCGTTCGGGGACATTCAGATAGGGCGTCGCGAATTATTGGAACCGGTCTTTGAATATTCTTGCAATACTTATGTACGCTCAAGGGAACTTCTTACTTACCCTTCTCTGAACCCAGTGTGATCAGCGAGCGTAAAGTTAAAAAGTTAAACGAAAAAATTCGGGGCCGTTGACGACCGGATATGTAATGATCCAGCCGATTTCGCTTCAGGATAACTGTCAGGTTCGATCCTGTTCGATCGCACACACGACTTGGGGAGTTGGAGGCCCGGAGAAAGCGGAGAGTGACCCGCATAGGGTAGCGGAAAAGGGGTTGTAATTTGCAACACCAAAAAAGCCCAGACCGAAGATGCCTAAGTTCACAGGGAGAGAAGGGACGATAATAGTTATAGCACAAAAATCACAGAACAGGTGAGGCTGGGGAAGATACGAGCTCGAGAGGGGAGAGAGGAAGGGTGGGATGGGGAGGGGGCGGAGGGACTAAAGGAGGACATAGGAGGTGAAATAAAATGAGGGAGTCAAATGCCTCCCCCACGTGAGACGTGGGTTTCGAAAAGATGGGTGCACAAAGATATCCTCCACGGTGAAGTCAGGAAAACGACGGCGAGTATGGGAAGGGGGTGTGTTTAGTATCACGTGCGAAGATTACAATAAACAATGTCTCGAGAGGCTGGTTTAGCGTGTGCGTAACGAAGGGGAGAGCTTGAGGAGAAACGCAAGACAGAGAAGGATGTGGAGTCGGAGAGCAGCGGACGAGTTGCAAACAGCCGCGTGTGCGATTTGGGAGGCTTGGGAGGCTTGGGAGTTCTATGTACCATGTAGAAGTCCAAGGTGGTCATCGTAGGAATCACTGCTGGTGGTATGAACCCCGAGCGAGGTTGGACGTCTTCAGGGCGCTGTCAGCATACTGTTGTGTCTGTAAGCACAAAATCCATGGAAATAGGGAGAGGGAGAGTACGTGCCTTTTCCGTTTCGCCTTCGTCATCTCCTTCCGCAGAGCGGCGCCATCCAAGGGTTTGAGAAGTTCAAATGCGCAGAGCAAATCTTCCGATACACTGTACGGAAGCACATCAGAAACATCACATCGGGGTTTTCGGGGAACTCACCTCATGCAAGCACCGTAATTATCAAATTCTTGACAGACAATCAATATGAAATTACGGAAGGATGGTTCAAGACTTACCTCCGCAGTAGTTGGGGGCACTGAAGACGGTAACCAGCGTCCGGTCATTCCAGAATTCATACCCATCCTCCACAACCATATGAGCACGGCATATAAGGTCCATGTCGTAGCGGACCAGGAAGTCGTTGATCACGGCCTTGCCGAAACAGTAGCTCACCCCTCGCTCGTTTTCTTCCCAATCCAGTGCTGTGTCTGATGGATCTGACCATAACAGGTCGTTCAACAGACCATAGTCTGGGACATCTGTTGGCCGCTGAATGCGCTTGATGTCGTCCATCGTATGCAGCGAAGGGGAAAGTCCACCATGTACGCAAAAGATTTTTGACGCGACAATAGCAGCAATGGGAAGGCTGTTGAAGACGTCTATGAATGTCTTCCACGTCTTGATATTACACCGCCGCTTGCACTCATCATAAAACCCGTATACTGTGCCAAACGTATTAGAACAGCTTGCCTGGGGTGGAGCATGAAACCTCACCTCGTGTCACGTTGGCACACTCGTGGTTTCCTCGTAAGAGGAAGAAGTTCTCGGGATATTTGATTTTGTAACAAAGCAGGAGGAGAATGGTCTCGAGACTCTGCTTCCCTCTGTCGACGTAATCGCCAAGGAAGAGGTAGTTGGCAGCAGGCGGGAAGCCGCACATCTCAAAGAGACGAATAAGATCCGAGTATTGACCATGCACGTCACCAACAATCTTGACGGGTGGAGAAAGCTCGATGAGAGTGGGTTGATTCAAGAAGACTTCTCGGGCGGCTTGGCAGATAGCGACAATCTCGGCATTCTTCAAGCACAAAGATTTGCTGACCTTGCCGGTGTAACCAACATCCAGCAAACGCTGAATCATGTCGTCGACGTCCAATTGTCGGATTTTGTCCTTGCCGACGACACCACCGTTCGACGGTGATATGGACTCGCCGGGTACGAAACCTGCCGAATTCGGATTGTACAACCCGTTTGGGTTGGATAGGATAGTATGAGAAGGTGGGACGTCGACGGGTGCGGGAATAGGCCTGGAGGTGGATGAGGGAGTGTTCGACAGGTTGGAGGAAGAGGCCAACGAGGCGGATTGGTCACTGGGTGTGTCCGTTGGGGACGTGCCTGGGGGCCGCGGGCCACCACCATTGTGAGGGATTGTCGCACCGTCTGGACCAGAGACGGTTATGGATGGGCTTTGAACGGAAGCATCGGAAGGGGAGCCATTCTGTGAGGGGTTCGGGGGGGATGTTGGATCAGTGGATGCTGAGGGAAGATGGCCATTTTCTTTAACGTTTCCAGGGACGAAATCTGGAGAATCAGTGTCGGGGTCCTTGTCCTTGTCCTTGCCACCTTTCTTAGACTTCTTCGAAAGGGACTGGCTCTGGCCCATCGCGAGGTTCTGGGGGGGCGCCTGGGGCGAGCCGGGGGTTGGTTGGGGCCTGCTCTTGCCAGAGAGGCGCGAGGTTATGACGGAGAGGATAGTTGGAGCCAGCTTGGAAACGTTCCCCTCTCGCTTGTCTGGTTCAATCGACGGAGAGGTCAAGGCGCTGCGTCCAACGTGAAGCAACCTTGGAGTTCCTTGTGCGTGACAGATTTTGCCCGGTGGTCACCTGGTGTCACAAAACGACCCGGTCACGGTACTCGCTCATCAGGCACAATGAGGATTTTCAATTCGCATGCTCATCATAGCAAAACAGGGTGGATGTATGGGGTACATAGTATGGAACAGCAGCGACGACTAGAACTTGGTGAAGGTCTTGGTCGAGGCCTTGCTCTTTGAGACCCTCAACACGTTGAAACGCACAGTTTTCGATAACGGCCGGCATTGCCCTGGTGAGGATAGGTCCATCAATCTATGTTTCTCACCTGACAAACGCATACGGAAATTGAATGCGTACCAACTGTAACAACATCACCCAAATCCACACGGAACGCGGGCGAAGCGTGAGCAGCCAAATTCATGTGCCGTTTTTCAAATCGACCTAATCAAACGCCCAACGTGAGAAGGTTGTTGGCCTCACATCGCAAGTCGGGACACGCACGGTATTTTGGAATGAAGTGAAGGTAATCCCGACGAATGATGATGGTGCGATTCATCTTCGTCGACATGACACGACCGGTCAGGATGCGTCCGCGAATCGAAACATCACCGGTGAACGGGCACTTCTTGTCTACATTCATTGTTAGATCCTCGCCTGGGTGGAACGAGCAACGGACGCACCAATGTAGTGTCCATTGATGGCCTCTGAAGGCGTCTTAAATCCCAGACCAACATCCTTGAACCACCTCCTGTTTCGAGTGGAGACCTTCTTCCCAACTATGAATCGTAAAATCAGTCTCCTTGTTTGTCCTGCGGGGATTGGCACGAACCCTTGGTTTTGGTGTTTTGGAAGAGGTGCTGTTTCTGGTAGGCCTTTTCAATCTATCGAGAGAATATCAGCACGCCGTTCGCCAATGGCTTGAAATGTTACTCGCCTGTTCAGACATGGCGTCGGTCTTGAGGATATCAACAAGGGATGGCGGAGGGGAGGGCCAGAGAATTGATAGGTTAGGGTTAAGCCACAAATGGACTGTACAATCTCCGGGATATTCCGACACTGCCGTCCCACGCGGTTCGGGAACCGGAAGTGACAGTGGGAGCGTGACAAAGTTCAACGAGCGTGTGATGTTTCGTGTCCTGGCGCGTACCCCTCGTTGTATGACTCGCCAGTTGACCCTTGGTGGCTCATTCTCCTATATAGGCCTGAATTCCAACCGTTGACCCCTTCCCAGGTAGATTTTTTGAGATGCCCAAAGGAGCCAAACCCACGCCCCCGCAACAGGCCAACCTGAGCGAGTTCTGGGGCAAACCAAAACCCAAGAAGAAGGTTGAAGAGACCCCTGTTGCATCTGGAAGCGGATCGAAGGGGGAGGGCGCAGATGGTATGCAAGTCGATGAACCCTCTCATCGTGATTCTAAAAGTACGCGTCCACCCTGGCCACAATTGATCATAATCGTTGAACTTCACTTAGCCGAAATTGCGAGTTCTCCTCCATACGGTGCGGGTTATGAAGTATGGTAATCCCTTTTAACTTACCCTTGAATCTATCAGAGCCACCTTCTCCCAAATCGAAGAAGCGAAGAGTGGATTCCGACGATGAGGAGGACGATACCCCCGGTTGGTTATGCATTTGGACCGTGGCAACATCTGTTTGAATGCCGTCACTAGATCCAGCTCCCAGGTCATCTCCCCCCGCGAAGCTGAAGTCCAAGTTCAAGGGCATAACACTGAAAGGTTCGCGCGTTCTCCGCGACGTCATACCGACTGCAACCCTCGACTAACTGACGAGCAGAGAGCAAACCAAAGTCGAAACGCCGACGTGTGGTAGAGTCAGAATCCGAAGGAGACGAACCCCCAAGTACGGATTTCCGGCGGCTGCGTTCACGCTCGTTGCTTAGTCCATTACAGCTCCTGCCACCGCGGAGAAATCCCCTAAGAAAGCGCCACCTAAGAAACGTGCGACCGGAAAGTCCAAGACTGTTGTGGCTTCCACTTCTAAAGTCAAAGCCAAGGAACAAGAGCCCGAGAAGGATGAAGATAGCAAGTCTGCTGCCACAAGCGACGACGAAGGTCCTGCGGACGAAGACGGAGAAAGCGAGTTAGAGGAGGATGCGGCTGCAGCGTCAAAGAGGTGTTTCCAGCATTCTTGATGCAAGTACCCCAACCCGCTAACAAAGTACCCCTCAGTGCAAGCTCAGCATTATCCAAGATCGAAGAGGTCGATATCGAAGGGGGGTGGAAAGTTGGCGACAAGTACGTCATCTTGGCTTTATCTTTGGAAGTCTTATTAAGTTGCTGGTAGGGTCCCATACACTGCTTTGGCGAAAGTCTTTTCTTTGATCGAAGCCACGACCAAACGTCTCGAGAAAACGGCGTTGCTCACGAGTTTCCTACTTTTGGTGATCCGGCGAAGCGGTCCTGGTAAATTCCAACCGCTGTTGCAGGCAGTCTACCTGTGTATAAACCGGGTATGGCATTGTAGCTGATACCTTGAATGTTTCTAACAACTTCCGCAGCTGAGCCCCGATTACGAGGGTGTCGAGCTCGGAATTGGCGAAAGCCTCTTAATCAAGGCGATCACAGACTCTACCGGTAGAAGCGGTTCCCAGGTCAAGGCGGACTTGAAGAAAGAAGGGGATCTTGGATTGGTGGCCATGGTGTGTGCCAAAATTACAACACCGTCGCTATCTGACCGGTTTTACCAGAACTCGAAAAATAGTCAGAGGGTCTTATTCAAACCGAAACCATTGACACTGGACTTCGTATTCAACAATCTAAAGGAGATTTCCCTGAGCTCTGGACACTCAGTATGCCTTTCCTTCACGGTATCTGGGTCGTCAACCTGACCATAATTTCCAGGCGCAAAAGAAGAAGATGTCGATCATCACCAAACTCCTCGCCGCTTGTCAAGGTACGGAAGCCAAATACATCATTCGGAGTTTGGAAGGCAAACTTCGGATCGGTAATGCTGAGAAGTCCGTTTTGGTATCTCTCGCCCATGCTGTCGTCCTGGCGGAGAAAGAAAAGGGTCTGTTGAACGGAAAATCTACCGTATTCTTGTTTTGCTGATGACCTGCCAGCCGGAAAACGATGGAGTCAAGAGAAACTCACGGAAAAGCTGGAAGAAGGTTCGAACATCCTGAAATCCGCGTACAGGTGAGTCGATGGGGAGAAGATGTAGGAATATCTCACGGTGCTTTCCATTGACAGCGAATTGCCTTCCTACGATTTGGTCATTCCCGCCCTCCTTGAGTTCGGTATTGGCAGCCTCCGCGAGAAATGTCAGCTCACCCCAGGAGTACCTCTCAAGCCCATGCTCGCAAAGCCGACCAAGGCTATTGGCGAAGTGCTGGATAGGTTTGAGAATAAGAAGTTCACCTGTGAGTACAAATATGATGGTGAACGTGCTCAGGTACGTGGTGAGACTCCGGTCGCGTTGTGTCGACCAATCCCCACCCCATAGATCCATTTACTTCCAGATGGCACGATAAAGGTATTCAGCAGAAATTCGGAAGACATGAGCAAGAAGTACCCTGACCTCGTGGAACAAGTCCCGCATGTGCGATTTCACCCCCCCCCCCCGATTGATGGACCAAGCTAAGCCATTTCTTACAGTGTATCAAAGAGGGCACGAAGTCGTTTGTCCTGGACGCCGAGGCGGTCGCCATTAACAAGGATACCGCAAAGCTCATGCCATTCCAAGAACTCAGTCGGCGGAAGCGTAAAGATGTGAAAGTCGAAGACATCCTCGTTCGTGTGTGCCTCTTCGGTTTTGACCTTCTTTACTTGAATGGAGAGGTAAGAAATGCTGAATCGGAAGAGCCGTTCCGGTTTAATTGATGACCTTTTCCAGTCTTTATTACAGAAACCTCTATCAGAACGAAGGAAGCTCTTACGAGAGCATTTCCAAGAAGTCCACCTTGAGTTTGCGTTCGCCAAGTGGTCAGACGCTGAGGCCGTGGAAGAGATCCAAACATTCCTTGACGAGAGCGTGAAGGACGGTTGCGAGGGACTAATGGTGAAGATGCTCGAGAGTGACGCCAGTTATTACGAGCCGAGCAGGCGGAGTGTAAACTGGCTGAAGGTATGACGCAACATCGTTGGATTATCGTTATTAACCCCGATGGACAGGTTAAAAAGGATTACCTCGCCGGGGTTGGTGACTCTTTGGATCTCGTTGTTGTCGGAGGTTATTACGGGAAGGGAAAACGCACCAATGTATACGGCGCCTTCCTTCTCGCGTGTTACGACGCGGACGCCGAAACTTATCAAACTATCTGCAAGATTGGTACTGGTTTCAGTGAGGAGGCGTTGAAGGGTCACTGGGATGCGCTCCATCCATTGGAGACGGAGAAACCAAGGGGTGACATCAGCGTGGGTGGGGCAAAACCTGATATCTGGTTTGAGCCTAAAGTGGTGTGGGAGGTTCTGACGGCCGATTTGAGTTTGAGCCCAATTTACACCGCGGCGCAAGGAGTGGTATGTGCCCAGCACGATTGTTTTGGGCTTCATTGATGTTTTGAAAGGTTGACGAACGCGGGATCTCGCTCCGGTTCCCGAGGTTTATTCGAATCAGGGATGATAAGAATGCGCATGATGCGACTGGACCCGATCAAATCGCTGAGATGTATGAAAGACAGGCGCTTGCGCAGGGTGGTGGGAAGAAGAAGAAGAAGGGGGGTGAAGATGACGGTGATTTCTGGTAATAGTTATTTTGGTTTATTTATTATTTATTGATTTGCATCGGATGAGTGGTCGTGGGAATATTGGGGAACCATTTACGGAAGACCTGGAATAGGGTCAGGTTGAGTTATACCCCAAGCAAAGACTTGGACAAATCCACCCAGTCATTCCCTCTCCTCACCCTCCTTGTCATCTACCACCACCATGTCCGACGGTGAGAGCATCTGCGCCAATTCTGGCGCCTACAGAGATCCTCACACGACCACTGCAGAACCAGTTTCGGTCATCCCTCTCTTGGCACACGCCCTCTCGAAAATCCGTTCAACGCCTCCTCGTATTATCACTTCCCCTCCGACGCAACCACGTCGTGCTGCAGTTGCTCTGGTTATTCGTGTCACTCCTCCAAGGAGCTTCTCCCAAATACCCCCACACCAGACCCAACCGTCCCTCCAGGAGTTTTTCCAGCTCGATTGGGTCAACGCGCCTGGTGCTATTGCGGAGATCCTCTTCCTTAAACGTGAGAACCCCGGAGAAGACACCACAGCAATTGCAAATAATATGGTCAACAAGTCTTCTGAGGCCCACGTTGCCTTCCCAGGAGGTAGGACCGAGGAGGGTGACGAAGGCGGTTGTTACACCGGTGCGTAACTCCTCCGTTCCGAGATATTTTGTAACTCACGCGGCGTCTCTTAGCCATGCGACAAACCTGGGAAGAGATCGGTTTAGACCTTGCTGAACGGGATTTCACTTGCGTCGGGCAACTCGACGATAGAGAAATTACCACTTCCCTAGGGAAGCGCCTCTTGATGATCCTGTCCCCATTCGGTACGATTCCCGAATTCATAAAACGACCTCGGTCTTGTCCTGACCCCGGCGTTTCCCCTCTTGTGCAGTCTTCCTCCAACTTTCACCCACGTCTCTTGCGACTGATCCCGTCGAGGGGACGACGCTCCACTGGCTTCCAATTTCTTCCTTTCTCACTCCAAAGTGGTCGACTGTTTCAGTCGACTGCTCTTCGAGACTTGCGCCCCGCCAATCCTTGTTACTGCGATACGCGATTCGAGCCCTTATTGGAAAAATGAGTTTTCCCGCACTTCTTCTCCCGGATTTGACTCGTCCAGAGCAAGCCAAGTCGAAGAAGGAAAAGAGCGAAGCCCGATTGGAGAAAGCTCTCCCACCTCAATCTTACAAACAACTCAAGTTATGGGGGTTATCCCTCGGCATGACCCTCGATCTCCTCTCATTCATGGCCGTGGAGGGTCATTCAACCTCAGGTTCTATTCTTAAATTCCCTGATCACGCGGATGCCGACGACGTCATGGGTGTTAAACTATTCAGTGGAGACGTCAGGGCTGCTGTGATGAGGGCACCCAGCTTGACGAGCGTCTTCCCACGCTTCTCTTACCCCGATGTCAACTTTTGGATTTGGGTCTTCGGAAAAAGGTACAGGGAGGTTGTTCGCGGCTGGGAAGCCAGCGTTAAGACTCGCGGGGCCGGTGATCGAAGGTAAATCAATTCGGTCAATTCCTCATTCATGCCCTTATCTTATCACCCCACAAGCAGGGTGAATTGGACGGGAGCCGCCTTGAGCACTTTCTATGCTGCGATTAGAAAGGCGCTTGTTGTCGTCATCGTTGTGCGGGCCATTCTTGTCCTTTCAGGTGCCGTGTTCAGCGCCTGGTGGGCATTCTTCCGTTAGTTTGGGCATCGCTGGGCTCCACCCCACCTCGCATTTTATTTTTTGTGCGTGCCGGCCACCCTTCCTGCAAATAATCTGATGCTGTAACGGATATTTGCATTGTATGGCCGCTGAGCTATGCCTATTCGGTTCTAACCCTACGTTTGTACACTTCGAAGAGTTTGTTCATCGACATGGGGACTACATCTCCTTTTGCATAGGGACTATAGGTTTCGGTTTCTTTTCAACCTTCCCTTGTCTTCCTGGACCGTCACGCTATCACACACCCCTCCTTTATGATGTACAGATTATGACTACGGTATAGCTTGCTGTAGACACGGATTACTTATTGGGAACTTACATTGCGGGATGAACGTTTGAACACTTGGATGAGGATTGATATCGGGTGACGGCCCGTAAGGTCATAACCATATACGCACATGGACAAACGAACATCTGAAGGCTTTAAGGAAGGTACAGAGTCCCCAGCCGCTCTGTCGAGTCGCGGACAGCGCGAACCGCAGCCACTGGCACCCTCATACAACGTTTAAAGATATATCTAGTCTTGCGTAGCGAGAGCTTCTGCAGGTGCTCGTCACTCGATGGCGCGGAGGGGTTCCGTGGGACAGCGACCAACTTCAAGTTGACCTGAGGTCGCCTCTTTTATAGGAAGTGGCCAAGGTGAACGACTTCGTGGCAATCGTGGGCATCTCAAAACCAAATCATGGGATTGACCCAGACAATCTGTGATACATGTGCGTAAAACAAATATAACAAGGAGGACGGGGAGACACGACAGAGGATGTAAATCGTGGATGACGGACGTTGGGACAACAAATATGGAACGACGTGCGTGAGTGGAGGAAGTAAATAAACGGAGAACATTCTTGAAGAGGGAGAAAGTAACGATATCAAAGAACGGAAGGGAAGGACAAGGCTTTGATGATTTGCGGGAGGATGCATTGAAGAACTCAACACAACCTTCGGTCTTGTCATTCGGCTCCCTAAGCTTAGAATGGCAAGTTAATACGTGCAGGGAGTAGCGTTGCTTGCGGGATCTCACGATTTAAGCCCAATTCACCAGAGGCAACCGGGTTATTCATTTCCTTTTTGATATCCCAAAGGAACGCCATGCACTTATCCAGATCACGCTCAGCCCCAAGCTTCACAAAAACGTCGGTGGCGCACAAAGCCTCTAACCATGCCTCTTCAAGTTTGTGTTGCTTGTACCAAAACCAGGCCTGCAGCGCCATCGCGCCACCCAGGCCGTATGCATCATTGATCTCGTGCGCGTAAAATATGGCTCGCCCGATATGAGCGTGTGCGTTGTCGGTCCTGTCTTCATCGAAAAAAAGCTCCGCCAGGGCGTAATGAACCCAATACAGGCGATCACCACAGTTGAAAGAGGTCGCAATTCCGAGAGCTATCTCGAAATGAGAGATTGCCTTCTCCCGCTCGCCCTTGGAACGGTATATCTTGCCGAGAATACGATGAGAGTCGTAGACCAGAGATTGATGGCCTGTCTCCGGGATGAGATCGATTGCGCGGGATGCGGCTTCCTCTGCGGCTTCGAGCTGTTCGTCCGCGTGCAACGCCCAAGCGAGATCGGTCAAGCAGCATGCCTGTGACACTGTGTCACTGAGCCGTTCGAGAACCTCCAACGCTTCTTTTGCCACTTCTATCCCTTCCTCGCGGAGGCCCATCAACCGATTAGTATCAGATAGGCGCATCAACGTTCGGGCAATCCGATAGTCGTCCCCTCGCTCTCTCTGGAGCTTTAGGGTGTGAGTAAGGAGCCGTTTACACTCCACACGATTTCCAACAGAATCAAACAACTTCGAGAGCTCAAACAAACAAACTGGTTTGGAGCAATGATCATCCGGGAGCCCTTCGATCTTCGGCCCCAGGATGGTGAGCCGCTTTCCGCGCCAAGAGAGGTGTTCCATGAATTTAGCGCAGGCGTTCCAGACGTCGTCCGAGTTCGCGTCGGTGGATGTGAAGATATCGAGTAGATGTTCGATATTTACATCCTCTGACATAACCCATCGCGTTTCTCCGAAGTCGGGATTGTCTGGATCAGGACTGACTGACATCCGGGTGAAGTACTGTTCCTTGGTTGTACAAAGGAGTGGAGATGACTTTGGATCCTTGGGAGAAAGATAATCTCGGAGTGGCGCGAGCATTGTGACAAATCCGTTGTTCCGATATGTTAAGGAAAGAATACAGAAATTGTCGAAGATGTCGGTTCCGTTCGAGATGGTGGGAAACAACCAGTCGAGGTTGTTCTCGTCGACACCTCGCGGGAAGAACGCGATGACCCCGAGGAGCGCTCGTGCGTCAGGGCCGAGTTCTTGAAACATTGCGGAGGAGAGTGAAAGTTCGATAGTGGCAGCGAGGCTCCTGTTATGCTTGGTCTGCAACACACTCGTCCGCCGTCCCTCCCATTCTCTGGTCAATCGGTCCATGCCCCACTTGCTTTGCTGGGAAACAGTAGCGAGCAAGGTGATAGAGAGCGGATGGAAGTCGAGTTGTTCCAGGACGTTGTCCATCAGATCGGACCGTTCCCCGTGCTTGTATATGCCATAAAACGTGTCCCGTGCAGCCTCCATCGACAACGTCGGGATTTCGGGAGTCTCGCAGCCAGGAGGGATAGTGGAAATCCGGGAGGTGATACAGATACAGATGTTGCTGAACTGATTTAATTCCTCCAACACGGCATAGATCTCCGTAGCGTCCGTTCCCTGAGGATCGAGGATGGATTCTGCATTATCGAGAACAATGAGCATCTCCTTTGACGATAGGAATGGTCGTAGGGGGGTTAGATCCTCGGGGTTATCGATGCCTGCACCTGTGACCTTGGAGAGCCGGCGTAGGAGATGAGCACACGAGGCAGTAAATTGGTCGCAACGGATGAACCAACGGTGGCCACCGAATCGTTGTTTGATGCGATCGTGATGGAGGACAGTCAGAGCGACTGACGTCTTCCCAATCCCGCCAGCACCGATGAGAGCGATCGGCGTCAAGTCTTCTGCCAGGCCAACGATCTCCTCGACCAACTCTTCACGTCCGAAACAGGCCCTCGGTGCCGGGGGAGGAGATTCACCGGGTGTGCTAGGTTCAAGTGTAAGTATTGAATCTGTTGGTAGTCAATATTGCTGACCTGGTTTGGGTCTGGGGAGCAGTAAGCACGTGTTCGGCGGAGGACAGAGTCCGAGCGTCGCTTACCGAGGGATGTTGGTCATCTGTCCCTTGCTGACTCTTCAGCATGTTGCGATGCATATCGGAAACCATCGTGTGGGTGTTCGTGGTATCGCGTTGAACATCGGAAACGGCGGCGTGCACGTCCGTGACACCATCGCGAACTTCGGCAACAGTTACGTGCGTATTTATTACAAGCTCGGTCTGGGAATGGATCGTTAACGATCGCTGCACAGAAACGACGGAACGCACATTAAACACGAGAAGAATCCTGTTGAGGTCCGACCTCCAAGTGGCGATTGCCTCTTTGTCATTTTTTGCGTGGAAAAGTCGAGGTACTGCGTTCCGTTCACCCTGCCTGATGATCTTCCTTTGGATGTTCGCGACAGTCCTGGTATCAGACCGAAATTATCGTCAATGAGGTGCTTAAAGTGTGCATTATTGGTGTGACTCACGTCGTCAGCTGCTTGATCGCCTCGCACACAGAGTTGTTAAGATCGCACAATCTCTTTCCGTTCAGCCCTCGGTCGAGGGCAGCACAGACATTAGCACACGCTAGCCCGAGTTCAACATAATCCGCCCGGTTGGTCATTGAGTCCTACATACATGTGAGCCCGGAACTTGTCAAGGTAGAAGAGAAGGGAGAGTACCCTGATAACCACGAGAACGGCGCTGACGGAACCAAACGCAGCCTTGGCTGGGGTAATGCCTGACATCTCCTTCGCGAGATCCAGGACCTCGATGATCACATTCAACGTAGACAGGACATCGTCTCGATGTTTTGGCCATTGAGCATTGACATCCATGGGTTCAAAGTTCACGCAGCAGCTGAGGGGCGTGGTAGTAAGAAGGCTGCGGAGAAGAACCTGAACCCAAATAACGACGAGTGGTCACATCTAGCGTAAACACAGCCATTTGGTAAAGGGCGTCTGCCTTCGCGGTCGTGGTGTAGTTGACAGTTTCGCTGCCAATCTGCCAGATTGCACGCGGCAGTTGTTTTTGGGCACGTGTGAAAGCAGGGCTCTTGGGGGTTGGCATCGGATGGTAATGGCGGTGGTGTGTAGGCCGAGGTGTCGGATCCCACAAACCATGGTGAGAACGAGGGGGTGAAGCCAAACAGGATGCTACAAGTCATGTGCATGAGGCTTTGTCACCTCCGTGCTTCGATTTAGTCCTGTTCCAAAACACTTCGAACCGTAAACGGCCGACCGTGGAGGTCAACAGCAGTGGTCGGAGGCGTTTTTCTCCTTTGAGACTGGTCTCGGTCCGGTCGGTCTCATCTCCTACAGTGCGTTGCAGAACGATAGACCGCTTTTCGAAAAAACAGGACAGTATTTTTTTGTTTACACAGCTGTCCACCGTGACGTGTAAACAAAGGTTTTGAGTGCAGATTCAGTACGGGGATCAACGAAGTGATAGGCGCTGTTCGTTACCAGCTATCCCCTTTGGCCATCCGGATGCCTCACCTTGTCCGTGTCCGTGCTCAACTCTGCCCCACGCTCACAAGTCAGAACGACACCGCGACTCATACCTCCGACTCTAACTCTGGGAGGGTGCGAGGGGATGTACGATCTCTGTCGGTCGGGATGCAAATCTTTGTTTACATGTCACAGCGGACAGCTACGTAAACAAAAAAAATCCTGTTCTATTTTTTTGAAATGCGGTCTATCGTTTTGCAACGCACTGTAAATGGGTGCCTCAATCCCGCGTTCTCCGGCGGACAGAGGTTTGCATCCCTAGGCAGCCAAACAAGAGTGATGGGAGGAACGAAAAAAACTGGGTCCACAATCATTCATTTTATCTCCATCGAATCTACGCCCCCGCCCCGAGCACACGAGCTGACGCAGATCTCACGCATAGGAAATCGCTTTCGTACCCTAGGACGGGGGGAAGAGGACGGCGCAGAGATCGCGAGTTTCAGGGAGTGCCTGCGTTTGGGAACTGGAACCTGAAAGTCGCAATCGAAAACTTCCCTCCTAACCGAGGTGCGAGGGACAAATGTCCAGAACTTACTCCACGGACCTTTCATTCTGCACGTTCCGGGAGTACCTACCGAACTTTTCTTCGCATCCGCGTTGTCCTGTGTTGGGTTCTTTCGTTGGTCGATCATATATTCAGGACCCGGTTGCCCCCATCTGCTAATACCAACAAAGTCAACGTTTCGATGAGCGACATCTCAAGGTTTTGTAGGTCAATCCTTTGATGTATATGTTGAGCAGCGTAACCCGAACGAAAATCCGAGGTTAATGTCACTGGGGTGTTCTTCAAGAGTGTCGCGTTTGACAAATAAAGCGAAGAGTGAAACGAGGGATTGAAGAAAACAACACAGGTGATGAAAGTGAGTCGACTTGAGAAAGAGTGTTGTCCAAGTATGGAATCCCGCCAGGGACAGCACAATACGCCCCGGGTTGCAAGAAGCTGGAAGAGAATAGGAGGCGTGAACGCGCATAAATTGTCGACCAACTTCCAACCAACGCGGCGAGGCTCCAGCGTTTGGTGTTGCTACGAATCCTAAAGTTGCTTTGGGCGTTGCCTTCAGGTGGCAACAACTTCCGAAGGTGCTCGTCATTCCACGATGCGGAGGGGTTCCGTGGGACAACGACCAGCTTCGCTCGATAGGCCTGGTGTTACTCATGATCAGGGTTTACAGTACCTCACTTGCAGGGAATGGTCAGGGTAAACGGCTTCGCGGCAATCGTGGCATCGCCAAACCAAACCACGGGGCCGCCGTAGACAATCTGCGAGATACACATATGTAAAACGAATATAACAAGGGAGACTGGGAGACATATAGCAGTACAGGATGCAGACCAATGACGAGCGGTGGGACACGAAATGTGGGACGATATGTGAATGGAAGGAGGTAGATGAAGGAGAGGACGTTCTTGAAGAAGAAGTAACGATAGGTATCAGAGAGCGAAAGGGAGACGGGGCGATGGGACAAGGCTTTGATGGGTTGCGAGAGGATGGATTTGGGGGTTCGGCCAAACCTTTGATCCTATCGTTCGATTGCCTGAGCTTAGAATGTAAAGTCAATATGCGTAGGAGGTGGCACCAAATTTGCAGGAGCTCAAGCGCTCACAATTGAAATATTGAAGCCCGACTAACCAGAGGCAACCGGGTTATTCATTTTCTCCTCGATCTGCTGGAGGAGCACTCTGCAACCCTCCAGATCCCACACAGCCCCGAACTTCTCAAAAACATCGGCGGCGCACAGGGCCTCAGACCTCGCCTCTTCAAGCTTGTACTGCTTGTACCAAACCATAGCCTGCTGCTCTATCGCGCGACCCAGGCAGTACACATTATTACCCGTGTGCGACTTGGCTTGTTTGACGTGAGCGTGCGCGTCATCGGACCTGTCTTCGTCGAGAAACAGCTCCGCCAGGGCATGATGAACCCAAAACAGGCGATCGTGCCACTCGAACGAGGTCGCAATTCCGAGAGCTATCTCGAAATGGGAAATGGCCTTCTCCCGCTCGCCCTTGAAATGATATATATTGCCAAGAATGCGATGAGATTCGTAGACCAGAGACTGATGGCCTTTCTCTGGGATGAGACTGATCATGCGGGATGCGGTTTCCTCTGCCGCGTCGAGCTGTTTGTCCTCCCACAATACCCAAGCGAGGTCCTTCAAACAGAGTGCTTGTTCTATCGCGCCGCCGAGTCGTTCGAAGATTTCCAATGCCTCTTTCGCCAATCGTATCCCTTCCTCGTGGAGGCCCATCAACCGATTTGCGTCAGATAGACGTATCAATGTTTGAGCAGTTTGACTGTCATCCCTCTGCTCTCTGTCGAGCTTCAGTGTGTAAGTAAGAAGTCGCTTGTGCTCCACGTGATTTCCGACCGAATGAAACAATATTGAGAGATTATACAAATGCACCGGCTTGAAGGGATGATCATCCGGGAGTCCTTCGATCTTTGGCCCAAGCACAGTGAGCCGGGGTTTGTGCCAATAGAGGTGATTCATGAACCCGGCGCAAGCTTCCCAGGCATTGTCCGAGTTCGTGTCGATGGATGTGAAGATATCGAGCAAGTGCTCGACATTTACATCTTCCGACGCGATCCATCGTGTTTCTCCGAAGTTGGGTTCGTCCGGGTCAAGCTTGACTGACATCCGAGTGAAGTAATGTTCCTTGGCTGTGCAGAGGAGTGGGGACGACTTTGGATCTTTGGGAGAAAGATAATCTCGAAGTGGTGCGAGCATCGTGGCGAATCCGTTGTTCCGATATGTCAAGGAAAGAATGCAGAACTTGTCCAAGATGTTTGCTCCGTTCGAAATGGTGGGAAACAGCCAGTCAAGGTTGTTCTCGTCAACACCCTGTGGGAAGAAGGCAACGACTCCAAGGAGCGCTCGTGCCTCAGGACCGAGTTCTTGGAACATTGGAGAGGTGAGTGAGAGTTCGATAGTGGCAGCAAGGCTCTTGTTGTGCTCTGTCTGCAGCACACTCGTCCGCCGTCCCTCCCACTCTCTGGTCAATCGGTCCATGCCCCACTTGTTTTGATGCGCAACAGTGGCGAGCAGGGTGATGGAGAGCGGATGGAAGTCGAGTTGTTCCAGGACGTTGTCGACCAGATTGGACCGTTCGCCGTGCTTGTAGATGCGATGAAATGTGTCCCGCGCAGCCTCCATCGACAACGTCGGGATGTCCAGAGTCTCGCAGCCAGGAGGGATTGTGGAGATCCGGGAGGTGATACAGATACAGATGTTGCTGAACTGATTCAATTCCTCCACCACGGCATAGATCTCCGTAGCATCCGCTCCTTGAGGGTCGAGGATGGATTCCGCATTATCGAGAACTATGATCATCTCCTTTGATGATAGGAATGGCCGTAGGGGGGTTAGATCCTCCGGGTTATCGATGCCTGCACCGGTGACCTTGGAGAGTTGGCGGAGGAAATGAGCACACGAGGCGGGGAACTGGTCGCAACGGATGAACCGACGGTGGTCACCGAATTGTCGTTTGATGCGATCGTGATGGAGGACAGTCAGAGCGACCGACGTCTTCCCAATCCCGCCAGCACCGATGAGAGCGACGGGCGTCAAGTTTTCTGCCAGGCCAACGATCTCTTCGACCAACTCTTCACGTCCGAAACAGGCCCTCGGTGCCGGGGGAGGAGATTCACCGGGTGTGCTAGGTTCAGGTGTAAGGTATTGAATCTGTTGGTAGTCAAGATTGCTGACCTGGTTTGGGTCTGGGTGGCGATGAGCGCGTGTTCGGTGGGGGATAGAGTCCGAGCGTCACTTACCGAGGGATGGCTCTTCAGCATATTGTGATGCATGTCGGAAACCATCGTGTGGGTGTTCGTGGTATCGCGCTGGACGTCAGAAACGGCAGCGTGCACGTCGACAACAGTTACATGAGTATTCACGGCAAGCTCGGTCTGGAATGAATCGTCAATAACAGCCGCACAAAAACGACGGAACGCACGTTAAACACGAGAAGAACCCTGTTGAAGTCCGACCTCCAGGTGGCGATTGACTCTTTGTCGTTCTCTGCGTGGAAAAGTCGAGTGACTGCGTTCCGCTTACCCTGCTTGATGATCTTCCTTCGGATACTCGCGACAGACCTGGTATCAGGCCGAAGCCACCGTCAATGAGGTGCTCAAAGTGTGTATTGCCGGTGTGACCCACGTCGTCAGCTGCTTGATTGCCTCGCACACAGAGCTGTTGAGGTCGCTCAATCTCTTCCCCTTCAACCCCCGGTCGAGGGCAGTACAGACATCGGCGCAGGCCAGCCC
>Ga0307515_10006621_pt1 | contig 23105 bp, 31 predicted proteins | sample 17_EM_MG_FD_194513 | JGI IMG/M metagenome (GOLD analysis project Ga0307515, IMG submission 194513) | Populus trichocarpa ectomycorrhiza microbial communities from riparian zone in the Pacific Northwest, United States - 17_EM | ecosystem: Host-associated > Plants > Roots > Unclassified | place... | reverse complement strand
AACTTAATAAACTCAACCCCTAGGACTGTATTCATATAGCCCTTCTCTGAGAGGGCAATTCTGCACATGTGTAAGCCTAATGCATCAAGAATTGCAATAAGAATACTGACCCAAATTTCTTAGGATTTTTGGCAACCCAATTCTTCATCATTTTCTTCCCAGGAAAGATAACCAGGTTCTCCACAAGCTTTCCAGCCCCTGAGATGATTGGTACATAGGTAATCAAGTCACGGTGTCCACTGGAGTTCCTGGCAGCTTGCACTTGTTTCCGGCCAACAATGCATCACTTCCTTTGATCAGAACCCAGTAGGACCCCTGTCTCATCCATGGCAAACTGCCGATGAGCAGGGAGCTTCTCCCCATTCTCACCAACAATTGACTTATATGCAGCAAAATAGCCAGCAATCACCTCAGGTGTAGCAGTGGCAGATTGAATATGGTCATGAGGGCAGGCCCACTGTCGACCAAGACGACTCTGATGCCTTGTGAGAAACCAATCAACCCACCTCGGACTGAGCTTTTCACCCAATTGGGTAGTCTGAAGCACAGCTGTTGCATACAGGAGTAGGTTGCTGCGGTCAAGGGGAATATTACAAGAGGACAGCTCCAGGCACCACTGAACAACTACTTCCTCCTGAACCTTAGGGATTTTCTGTTTTGCTGCATTGAAGTCATCAATGCTGTGATTGCCAGGATTGAGCAGACGTCGGAGAGTACATTCTGGGATACCATGCTTTTGAGCCAATTTGGGAATACTTGGCTTTGATCCTGCTGTAACCTGGTCTTGATATTCTTTGATTGCAGCCTCATGACTCTCTGTGGCCTTCTTGCACTCAATTTGCTTCTTTGCTGCTTGACTTTTAGGAGGTCGAGGCATTTAGAAGAGTTTAGAGGGGTTTATGTATGCAGGAAGAGTTCTGTGTGCGGGGGAGGGCAAGTGGCATGTCAGAATGCGGGGGACTGCAGCCTTCCTCATTGCCTGTGCATGGCATGAAGGAATTTTTTTTATAATCCCAACTTTTAACAGGACGTTCCTTATATGCATAGTGTACTGTTAGTGAATTAATATGAATTTTACCGGTCTCCGATGCAATGTTATGGGACATGCAAGGATTGATTGTGATCTGACTGACGATCGGCTCGGGCGATTGTCTCGCAAAAATTCCTAGATATAGATATATATCGTACAAACGTATTATATTTATTGCAGAATTTTAACTATTTACATTGGACAGGAAATGCGATTTCGGCCAAGGAACGTACATCGGCCAAGGACCGTACATACTCTGTAGACGGAGTACCCAAATAGACGGCCCGGGCTACGGGGTCAACCTTCAGTAGAAAATTGTAAAGAAATCATAATATATTTTTTATGTAGAAATGTTGTTGTCCACCGAAAGTGGGAGGTTCGCCGTCTCTCAATCGTGACCAAGCTCAAGTGCAAGATTGAGCGAGAGGTGGCCCAAGTCGAGCGGAGTCTAAACCTCTGCTATTCCACGGGAACAATCTTGTGACCTCTCGCCCCCTTTGCGTATCATTTGAGCATGATGCATCTAGTATCACAAAAACAAGCCGCAGAAGACAAGGCAGAAGACGAGAAAGCAAAACGGAAGGAAATTAAGGAAGAGAGAAATAAATACAGGAAAGAATAGAGGAAGCGACAAAGCTTTTCAAAGAGATGCGCGCCACGGAGATTCTGGCATGGGAGGAGATCGACGCGACCTTGGTAGCCCAAGGGTGCTAAAATCAAAGCGACCCTCCAAGCCCCGTTGTTGGAGAAGTACTCACAAAGCCGTGGTAGCGTCTAGATGATGAGCTGAAGGTTCTCAAGGTACAATCTCCCAAAGAATTAGAGAGCGACGAGATTGTGGAGGAACAGGATTGACAACGATAGAAGATACTCCTCATTGTAGTTACCGACTCTAATTAAAATGTATTCTGAGACTAGAAGCTCAATTTCTCTGACATTTCAAGACCGTCCATTTAGGTGCTACAAGCCGGCCCCGATGACCGCCTCGTCTCGCTTCAAAAATCTGAAGCCTCGCCCATGTACTCTAGGTGTTCATTTAATTTAATTTATGCAATTACAGAGCTACAGCGCTGAAATCAAACGATGCCGAAAAGCTGCCGAAGATCGGTCGTCCATCTCTCTACTACTTGACTGTATAATTATTGCATATGGATAATGAGAACGAATTAACGCGCAAGACCTAATCAAAGTCGAAACAGGAATGGTCCAATACAGAGGTAAACTGGCGCGGGTGGGTCAGAACTCTGGAAGAGGGCACGGTTGAGCACTCCAGCTTTGGCCATTTCTTGCACCGTGTGCGTGTATCGGCCGTGTAGTCGGAAGCGCGAGTGCGCTTTTATACTGCATTAGTGGGGACTGTCGACCTATTTATAGGGGATATCAGTGCATGTCCGTAATCCACTTGTCGGTCGGCTGCGTACGACCCCATTCGCAGTAGGACAATATGGGTTTGTCTTCGAGTTTGTCCACCTCGTCCATCCTGAGTCTTGGGGCTGTACGGCCTGGTAAGGTTTCCGCGTGACGTAGAGTTTGTTCACCTCGTCCCAACTTGAGTCTTGGGGCACGAAGACTTTGTCTACCTCGCCCTCCCTGTGGGTTGTACGACTGTGTACGGTACTCTGTCCACCCAAGTTCGGACTTGGGGCACGAAGAGTTTATCCACCTCGCCCCACTCTGTGGGCTGTACGGCCGTGTGAGGTGCTCTGTCCGCTCGGACTGGGGGTACGGCCGTGTATGGTTGCGGTATGGCGTCGAGGAATCTGACCATGATCCAACTTGACACTTGGGATTGTACGACCGTGTAAGGTGCTCTGTCCACCCAAGTTTGGACTTGGGGAATGAAGAGTTTGTCCACCTCGCTCCACCCTATGGGTTGTGCGGCCGTGTGATGTGCTCTGTCCACTCGGGGTATGGCCGTGTATGGTTGCGGTATGGTGTCGAGGGATCTGTCCACGATCCAACTTGACACTTGGGGTTGTACGGCCGTGTAAGGTGCCCTGTCCACCCAAGTTCGGACTGGGGGCACGGCCGTGTAAGTGGCGTCCGGGATTCTTTCCAAATGCGAGTCTTGTGGCAGTGGGGCAACCTGGGGGACATCCTGATCTGCCTGAAAGAAGGCGCGGAGCTATATTTCGAATGTAATTAGAACTGGAACCCTAAAAATAGTTTCAAGGGACTCCATACTCTGTTTCCTTTTCGTCTTCGCTCAGAAAAACCACGTCCTCCAAAAATTTCGAGCCAGCTGGCCAATTGGACGCGAGTTGTGAGTGTGGTAGACGTTGAGAGTAATGAGCTAGGTGTAGGAAACCGCATTAGTTGTCGATGAAAGGAGTCGTATGAGTCTTTAACATCATTAAAAGATGTCTCGAGGCTTTTGAGATGGTCCTGGATTTCTGTCGGCATTTTCCTCAGGTTACTGATCATTTCATCGATCATTTCAGGTGACACGTTGTACTTGAGGACTGCGAGCACAAAGGCGAGTGATCTCTTCTTCGAAGGCAGAGCATTCACGCGCAGAGTATCCTCCTCTGAGTCGGTTTGGTTCGTCAACCGGTTGAGGGTGTTGCGTGTTTCATTCAAAGCCTGGCACAACCTCACGATTGCGGCTTGTCCAGTGTTACTGGGTCACCAAATGAGAACGACTTCCTAGCCAGATGGTGATACAGCGTACCTTTGGAGAAGTCTCTTGAAGCCACGGTCTTTAGTATTAGACACCAAAAATTCTAGTTTCTCATGAATGATCACCATGCGCCTTTGGGGTTCCTCTAGGTTATGGCGCAGCTGCTCAAGCTCTTCATCTGCAGCACGATGGGCGGCGATGGTCTTATCGAGCATTCTAGAGGCACCAGCGATGACGTGTACAGTCACAACGACTAGTGAAATGACTCCTGTAGCCAAGCTGAATGGATCGGCCATGATAGTCTAGGTGATCGAGATTGCTGGTGCTATCGAGGGTGAAAGGGTAAAGGAGATCAGTGGCAAGAGTCTTCAGTTTTGCAACCCTCGAGGTTGTAATACTGAGACTGGCACGATGAGTCTGACACACGACGAGTCTGGCACTGCCTCGTGGCGTTGACGCTCTCGATCTCCCTGACTTTATTATCTCACCCATTGGGGCGTAATTGCATACCACATTCACAGGCGGTATCGAGATAAGGAGATAATACCTCTCACCCTATTATGTCCAGCGTTCCCAATCATGAAAACGGACGGTCACTGCCTCCAGTCTCAATGTGATTATAGCCTGGCTCCTCCTTTACGTTATGACACTAATTTGCGGACTCTACTGTAAATTGCAGGGATCATAGGCTTTCGTTTGTTCGTTACGACTTACTGTCACCACCACTGAGATGTGCAGTCGAACGTACGACGCGGAGGATTTTTCTACGTCCATTTGGTATGGATGGTGTAGATATGTGAGGTCACAGTCACCAGATTCGGCACAAGCCGTCCACAGTCACGTCACGTTTTACAAAAGGTATGGCCCTACCACTAATCGGTCGAATGAAGCTGAGACGCGCAACTGTTCAATGAAGTGTAAACGGCCAAGCCGCAGAAATCATGAGAGATGACGTGCTCAAATGCCTCAGGGACGTATGTCTTGACAGAGCTCCACCTCTCACTAGACCGCGTGCTACGGTTTGCCGAAAGAGTGAAGCCATGGCCTCCAGCGGCCCCTCAGCGCCCCGTGCAACTTATGTGTCTCGTTCCCCCTCGACTTCCGCCGTTTGTACTTCTCTCGTTGGTTGCTTATCCAGACTTCGACGAGTTTCGACTGCTGCCAATCCAGCCAGTTCAGCGGCTCCTTCAGCGGCGAGCTGCTTTGCCCTGTCCTCGACTGCGCCGTACACATAGTGTACCTTATCGACAGGTATCTCTTCCTCTCCGTTGAAGTATGGCGATTAAGATAGAAGCATGGCCTCTTCGACCTCCGTTTCTTCACGAATATCTGCGATGGAAACGTGTTAGCCAAAAGCTCAACAAAGGGACACCGGTGAGAGACGTACGGAGAACCCCCTCGTCTGGTTCGGCATCCGGCGCCTTCTCACTTGGTCGAACAGGGGTCGTGATGTCCTCTTCATCGGCCTCGTCAGTGTATGAGTTCGCAGCGCCAACATCAACGCGCATGCTGGGGACTACCCCATGTCCTTGGACGTTGACAGAATTGATCAATTGGGGGAGTCGATCCTGGCTTGCCTTGTAGTCGGGTAATTCAAATGTGATGGAGGGGGCCAAGAGGAGGAGCGTAACGTATGGGATACTGAGGCTCGCTTGAAGGTGGGCCAGGTGGAAATACAGCCTGACGTTCAGGAGACGGACCACGCAGAGAGACCGCGAGACGTGGTCCATGGGGAGCAGGTGGGGGCGGTAGCAGATTATTGATGTTCGTACTACGACTATGGTGATGACCGTAGCGTGGTTGTGTCGGTGTTGAGTACACACTCGGTGGCACACCTGGTGGCGGTGGAAACTCATGAGAATTGGAAGACATTCCAGCTCCACGAGATGGTGAAGACTCTCTTGACGAGGTAGATGCACTACTGTGCGGTTGGGTTCTGGTTGGATCGGGGATCGGTACGTCTTCAGGGGAGATATCCTGGATTTGCTAAGGAGGTGCTAAATGGGTAGGAACACCCACCATAACCGAAAGCACGTACCGTGGTGTCAGCTTTCTGTTCCACACGACCGCGTCTCTTCTCCTTTTCGGCAATTGCTGCGGCTTCCAACTCGCTGTAGCACTTGAACACGTCAACTAACTCTTGATTTGCGTTGAGGAGGGCCGCCAGGAGCCGATCCTCTTTGGTCATCTCTGGCGCGCCAGGGGTCTCTTCCCGTTTCGCCCATGAACGAGCGGCACCGGTTGATGCCCATGGTATCCGAGCGATGATTATATCATGTGACGCTTTGCACTTGGCATAGTACTCCTGGAGTGATAGGTCAGCTTACCACTCCATTGAACATAGGAATCCTAAGAATTCATACCTTGATGACAGGGTTGCTGCGGAAAGAGTCTGGAGTATCATCCGCAAGGGCCGCATTCAGGATAATACTGTTGTAGACTACCATTTCGCATTCCTCGAAGAGCCTCCGCATGTGTTCCTCAACCGTCTTACGACGCGGCTTCGGTAGGGTTCGGTGCCGACTTTGATCCGAATCTTGACGCCTCGTGTTCGATCGGTGAACTTGTGGTGGGTTGGGGGTGTTCACATATGCCACTTGCGACACAGGGCTGGTGAGTGTTCGCAATCGGTGGTCTTGCGTCGGGACGAACATTGGGTCGTCCATGTCGAAGGGAATACCGTCCTTGGGTTTGTTCAGTGGCCGAACGCGCTTCCATGTCGACTGGAATCCTTCCTTGCCAGGGCCGTGGAAGGTGAACGCAGCGCCGGCCAGGACGTCCATGAGTCGCTTTCTGACGACAGGTGAGGTGGTTGGAGATAGAATAACGTATTCCACAGTATCCATAAACTTCTTCGTTGCGGTTCGAACTATTAACGGGTTAGAGCGGGGGGGAGAGGGCCGGCAAAAATTTACACAGACTAGTAAATTGGTTGCTCGAATTCTGCATCATGATGGCCCACAGTCTAGCCGCACACAACTGTGCAGGCGGGTCCGCGTATCTAGACCCCAGTCAGCACGTCAGCAATCGATATTCAAGGGACACACTTGAGTTCCTGTCTCAGTGCCTTTGCGGCTTCTTTCGCAGCGGTTTCGCTGGCGGAGGCACGTTCACAAAGCTCCAAGAAAAGTGTCCAGTCGTCCGAGGCCGTGGCCGTGGCGGTCAGGTAGCCTATGGGCTAAGTGAGCGATCTTGTGAGCAACGGGATGACCCACACCCACCGATCGTCCTTGTCGACTCCTTTTGCGCCTCCTCACGTTCCCTCTCTCTCGAGCTCCCGAAAGGGACGGTTGGACTCTGGGGGTTTGAGTGGCTGCCGAGCGGGATTGTTCCATATGTTACGGGCTGGGAGGCGGCTGGAAGCAAAGCGGGGGAGTCTTGTGGGAATGAGGCAATATAGGGGTTATCCTGATCTGTCTGAAAGGTGTGAAGCTATATTTCGAATGTAATTAGGGCTAGTACCCTAAAAATAGTTTCAAGGGACTTACTACACCGTTTCCTTTTCGTCTTCGCTCAGAAAAACCACGTCCTCCAAAATGTTTGAGCCAGCTGGCCAATTGGACGCGAGCCGTGAGTGCGGTAGACGTTGAGAGTAATGAGCTAGATGTCGGAACCCGCATTAGTTGTTGATGAAAGAAGTCGTATGAGTCTTGAACATCTTTAAAGGATCTCTCGAGGTTTTTGAGATGGCCCTGGATTTCTGTCTGCATTTTCCTCAGGTTGCCGATCATTTCATCCATCGTTTCAGGCGACACATTGTACTTGAGGACTGCGAGCACAAAGGCGAGTGGTCTCTTCTTCGAAGGCAGAGGATTCGCACACAGAGTACCTTCCTCTGGATCGGTTTGACCCGTCAACTGTTCGAGGGTGTTATGTGTTTCTTGCAAAGCCTGGCACAGCCTCACGACTGCGGCATGTCCAGCGTTACTGGGTCACCAAATGAGAACAACCTCCCAGGCAGATGGTGATACAGCGTACCTTTGGAGAAGTTTCTTGAAGCCGCAGTCTTTAGTTTCTCATGATCAATCTCCATGCGTCTTTGAAGTTCCTCTAGGTTATGGCGCAGCTGCTCAAGCTCTTCATCTGCAGCACGATGGGCGGCGATGGTCTTATCAAGCATTCTGGAAGCAGCAGCGATGGCCTGTACAGCCACAACGACGAGTGAGATGATTCCTGCAGCCAAGCCGAATGGATCTGCCATGATAGGTCTAGGTAAGATCGGTGGTGCTATGCGCTATCGAGGTTGAGGAGATCAGGCGCAAGAGCCTTCAGCTTTGAAATCCGAGTCTGGCACCCCCGTTGGCGCTTCCCTGACTGTATTATCCCATCCATTGGAGCGCAATTGCTTACCACATTCACAGGTGGTATCGAGATAAGGAGAGAAATACCACTCACTCTAAAAGCTTTAATTACAACAACGGGATGGTGCGTGACGTGATGGTCGAACACGGAAACGGGCAGGGGTTGTGACACGAGGACATGGAGGGGGAAGAAAGGGACAGTTTACAACAAAGCGTCGAAGCATTTTTTTAGTAATTTGTGCCAGATTTTGGCTTTGCGATGTTCTCGACGTTCTAGGAATTGACGCCTTTCTTTGGTTTTTGTTGGGGAGGGAAGGAAGGGAAATGCGTCATGCACCGTAACGCACAAGGCGCCTTCTCGCCTTCTGGCGCCTGACCTACTCCCTAAAACCCTCCCCTGCCGTTATGAGAAGTCTATGGTTGGACAACTTTAGGGTCGGGGTCGAAGTCAACGAAGCTTTGTCCCCCATAGGGCTCTGAGCTCGCGCTGTCGGGTACGTCTCTTCTTGCCGTTCATAAAACGTGTCGCGAATAGACGCCTTGTTTGCAAACCTTGACCAATGGCACAATTGAACCTCGTCTATAAAGTGGCGCAGGAATTCTCGAGACACGACTTACACTATTGAACAATGTATCATGCCCCACCAATGGAGTGTAAACGGCCAAGTCGCAATCGACCAAGGCAATCATGAGAAATGACGTGTTCAAATTCCTCAGGACAAATGCGTAAGACGTTTGTCTCCCTTTGGAACGAAGTTACAATAAACAGAGCTCCACCTCTTACTAGACCGCACGCTACGGTTTGCTGAAAGAGTGGAGCCATGGCCTCCAGCGGCCCCTCAGCGCCCCGTGCAACTTATGTGTCTCGTTCCCCCTCGACTTCCGCCGTTTGTACTTCTCTCGTTGGTTGCTTATCCAGACTTCGACGAGTGTGACTGCTGCCAATCCAGCCAGTTCAGCAGCCCCTTCAGCGACGAGCTGCTTTACCTTTTCCTCGGCTGCGCCGTACACATAGTGTACCTTATTGACAGGTATCTCTTCCTCCCCGTTGACGTATGGAGATTAAGATCGAAGCATGGCCTCTTCAAGTTCCGTTTCTTCACGAATATCTGCGATGGAAATGTGTTAGTCAAAAACTTAACAAGGGGACACCGGTGAGAGACGTACAGAGGTCCTCCTCGTCTGGTTCGGCATCCGGTGGCCTACCCAAAGCATTCTCACTTGGTCGAACAGGGGTCATGATGTCCTCATCGGCCTCGCCATTGTATGAATTCGCAGCGCCAACATCAGCACGCATGTTGGGACCACCCCATGCCCTTGGACGCTGACAGAATTGATCGATTGGGGGGAGTCGAACCTGGCCTGGCTTGTAGTCGGGTAATTCAAATGTGACGGAGGGGGTCCAAGGGGAGGAGCGTAACGTATGGGACACTGAGGCTCGCTTGAAGGTAGGCCGGGTGTGGGAAGGCCAACGGCAGGGGGGTCATTGATGGCGCTGACAGCAACGGCGGGTAGGACTTGAGGTGGAAATACAGCCTGACGTTCAGGAGACGGATCACGCATAGAGACCGCGAGACGTGGTCCACGGGGAGCAGGTGGGGCCCCTCAACCATAGGTAAGGGCATCACCATGGGGTCGTATGGTAACAAGTCTCCTGAATCAACAAAGGACGAGAGCACGTCATGATCGTCGAGGTCGAGCGAAGGTGACGATATTGAACAGCTCTGAAGTCCTGGTTCGCCGTCTATTTCATCTCTCTGGAACAGGAGGGGCTACAAGCGGTGGGCTGTGCGGTAGCTGAGAAGGGACGAACAGCGAGTCCCATTCATTGTGTTGGTGCGCTCGCGTACCAGTGTTCGGACCCGTCGACGGCGATGGGCCTGTCTGCATTCCTGTACACGTTCTGTATCCGACATCCTGCAGGTTGTCGTGGTCGTTGTCGTGGTAGTGGTAGTGGTAGTAATTGGGGGAGAAACAATGTGCAAGGGCGACGGTGCCACGGGCATATCAAAAGGAGGGCTCAGGGGGAGGGCGCTCGATCCGATGGTCGATTCGATGCGAGGCTTCGTTGAGACGGGGTATGTCATGTCTTGAGATTGAACGGGAGCATGAGGTGGAGCTGGGAGGGAGTAACGGACGCCGACTTGAGGGCAGATCCGGTCTCGAACGTGAAAGGGACGATGCGGTCGGCTGGAGGAAGCTATAGGGATTCAGACGACGTGGGTAGGTAATGCTTCTGTGCGAGGCTGAGGGCCGAGATCGTGGTTATTGTGCGTGGAGTGATGGACCACAGATGGAGGTTCCTTCGAAGGGTTCATTCTCGATTGCGGTGCACGTGTTGAGGGTACGGGCATGGGCTAGTCAAAGATGGGGAAGTTGAGACTATAAGAAATCACCGTGTCCTCAAAAGTTGGAGGAAGCTGGAAGAAAAGTTGGAGGAAGCTGTTGACCAGGTTCAGGGAGGCTCTCAGAGAGCCTGGCATGGCTGGCGTGGGCGGGCGGTGGATTTGAACCAACATCTCGACTTGGGAAATGACTTGGAAGAGATAGAAGGGCGCTAGTGTACTCTGAATGGCGATGTAGAATAGACGGTTCGGGCGGCGCTTGACGCGACCCCTAGTCGGGAGTACTGCTGCCGTTCGTGGAAGTGAACCAATCCATAGATGCAGGGTCCCAGGCGTATGCGTCCGCCCCTGAAATAAGTAGGCGGCGCGGCTCGACTTGGGGTGCTCTGCTGACAGAGACCTGCTGAAAGGGCGCTGTGCGCGGTTCAACAGACGGATACTGCCAGTGAGTTTGTGGAATTGCCTGGTGTGGCTCTGGAAAAGGGGGCAAGACAACAGGGTCGGTGAGATGGAAAGTGGTATAAGGCTGGTGCTCAGGCATTAGATAAAGCGAGGGCTCGGACACCGTGGTGTTAGCTTTCTGTTCCGCACGACCATGTCCTCTCTTCTCCTCTTCGGCAATTGCTGCAGCCTCCAACTCGCTGTAGTACTTGAACACGTCAACTAACTGTTGGTTCACGTTAAGGAGGGCCACCAAGAGCTGCACCTCCTTGGGAATCTCTAGCGCGCCAGGGGTCTTCTCCCGTTTCGCCTGTGCACGAGCGGCACCGGCTGATGCCCATGGTATCTGAGCGACGATCAGAGCATGTGACGCTTTGCACTTGACATAGTATTCCTGGAGTGGTAGGTCAGTTTACCACTCCATTGAATATAGAAACCCTAGGAATTCATACCTCGATGACTGGGTTTCTGCGGAAAGATTCCGGACTAGTATACATAAGGGCCTCATGCAGGATGCGAGTGTTGTAGACCGCCACTTCGCGTTCCTCAAAGAGTCTCCGCATGTCTTCCTCAAGCGAAATGAGGCCGCTCGGCAGGATTTGGTATCGACTTTGATCCGAATATTGAGGCCTCGTGTTCGGTGGGTGAACTTGAACTTGTGGTGAGTCGGGAGTGTTCACGTATGTCACTTGAGGGCTGGTGAGTGTTCGCGATCGGTCGCGTCGAGTCGAGTCGAACATAGGGTCGTCCATGTCAAAGGGAATACCATCCTCGGGTTTGTTCGGTGGCCGAACGCGTTTCCACGTCGACTGGAATCCTTCCACGTGGAAGGTGAACGCAGCGCCGGCCAGGACGTCTATGAGTCGCTCCCTGACGACAGGTGAGGTGGTTGGAGATAGAATAAAATCTTCCACAGTCTCCATAAACTTCTTCGTTGCGGTTTGAACTATTAACGGGTTAAATCGGGGGGGGGAGAGGGCCGGCGAGAATCCACACGGACCGATGACATGACTGCTCGAATTCTGCAACATGATGGCCCATAGTTTAGCCGCACAGAACTGTGCGGGCGGGTCCGCGTATCTAGATCCCAGTTGGTACGTCAGCAATCGGTATTCAAGGCGCGGACACACTTGATTTTTTGTCTCAGTGCCTTTGCGGCTTCTTTCGCAGCGGTTTCGCTGACGGAGGCACGTTCACAAAGCTCTAAGAGAAGTGCCCCGTCGTCCGAGGCCGAGGCGGTCAGGTAATCTATGGGCTAAGTGAGCGATCTTGTGAGCAACGGGATGACCCACACCAACCGATCATCCTTGTCAACTCCTTTTGCCCCTCCTTCTCACGATCCCTCTCTCTCCAGGTTCCGTTCACAGGCGGCTGCGACACAGGTGGTGGCGGTAACGGCTTGTTCGACCAGGGCTGGGAAGGGGGTTGTATGACGGCTGGAGTTTGGGAGTTTGAGTAGTTGCCGAGCGGGGTTTCTATTTGGGCGGCGCCTGGAGGCAAAGAGGGGGAGTCTTGTGGCAGTGGGGCAATATGGGGGTCATCCTGGTCTGTCTTAAAGAAGGTGTGAAGCTATATTTCGAATTTAATTAGAACTAAAACCCCAAAAATGGCTTCAAGGGACTCACTGCACTGTTTCCTTTTCGTCTTCGCTCAGAAAATTCACGCCCTCCAAATTTTTCGAGCCAGCTGGCCAATTGGACGCGAGCCGTGAGTGTGGTAGACGTTGAGAGTAATGAGCTAGATGTAGGAACCCGCACTAATTGTCGATGAAAGAAGTCATATGAGTCTTGAACATCATCAAAAGATGTCTCGAGGTTTTTGAGACAGTCCTGGATTTCTGTCTGCATTTCTCTCAGGTTGCTGATCATTTCATCCATTGTTTCAGATGATACATTGTGCTTGAGGACTGCAAGCACAAAGGCGAGTGATTTCTTCTTCGGAGGCAGAGCATTCGCGCGCAGAGTACCCTCCTGTGACTCGGTTTGGTCCGTCAACCGTTTGAGCGTGTTATGTGTTTCCTTCAAAGCCTGGCACAGCCTCACGACTGCGGCTTGTCCAGTGTTACTAAGTCACCAAATTGAGAACGACCTCCTGGCCAGACGGTGATACAGCGTACCTTTGGAGTAGTTTCTTGAAGCCGCGGTCCTTAGTATTAGACACGAAAACCTCTAGTTTCTCATGATTGATCTCCATGCGTCTTTGAAGTTCCTCTAGGTTATGCCGCAGCTGCTCAAGCTCTTTATCTGCAGCACGATGGGCGGCGATGGTTTTATCGAGCATTTTGGAGGCAGCAGCGGTGGCCTGTAGAGTCACAGCGACGAGTGAAATAACTCCTGCAGCCAAGCCGAATAGTTCTGCCATAATAGGTCTAGCTAAGATTGGTGGTGCTATCGAGGTTGAAAGGGTAAAGGAGATCAGGCGCTTCTTTGCAATCGTCGCCGAGTCTTGCACTGCCTCGTGGCGTTAAGGCTCTCCCTGACTTTATTATCTCATCCATTGGGGTGTAATTGCTTACCACATTCACAGGTGGTATCGAGATAAGGAGAGAAATACCACTTACTCTGTGTTAATTAAGAAGCTTTCCCAATCATGAATACGGATGCTCAATTATTATAGCCTGGCTCCTTCCTTACGTTATAACACTAATTTGCGGACTCTACTGTAAATTGCAGGAATTGGGGCGAGGATCATGGGCTTTCGTTTGTCACACGACTGTCACCACCACACCAACTGTCACGGGCACAAGCCGTCCTCAGTCACGTCACATTTTACAAATTAGAGATCGAATGAAGCTGATACGCGCAGGAGTGTAAACGGCCAAGCCGCAATCGACCAAGGAAATCATCAGAAATGGCGTGCTCAAATTCCTCAGGCGAATGCGCAGGACGTTTGTCTCCCTTTGGAACGAAGTTAAAATAAACAGAGCTCCACCTCTTACTAGACCACACGCTACGGTTTGCTGAAAAAGGGGGGCCAGAGCTGTACCTCGGCGCCCCATGCAACTTACGCGTCCCGTTCACTTCCGACGTTTGTACTTGGTGGGGGGTCTCTCATTGGTTGCTTATCCAGACTTCGACGAGTTTTGACTGCTACCAATCCAGCCAGTTCTGCAGCCTCTTCAACGACGAGCTGCTTTACCCTTTCTTCGGCTGCGCCGTACACATAGTGTACCTTATTGCTTCCTCTATGGAGATTAAGATGGAAGCATGGCCTCTTCAAGTTCCGTTTCTTCACGAATATCTGCGACGGAAATGTGCTAGTCAAAAACTCAACAAGGGGACACCGGTGAGAGACGTACGGATATCCTCCTCGTCTGGTTCGGCATCCGACGCCTTCTCACTTGGTCGAACAGGGGTCATGATGTCCTCTTCATCGGCCTCGTCAGTGTATGGGTTCGTAGCGCCAGCATCAAAGCGCATGCTGGGGACGACCCCATGCCCTTGGACGCTTACAGAATTGATCGATTGGGGGGAGTCGATCCCGGCCTGCCTTGTAGTCGGATAATTCAAATTGATGGAGGGGGTCCAAGAGGAGGAGCGTGACGTATGGCATACTGAGGCTCGCTTGAAGGTGGGACGGGTGTGGGAAGGCCAACGGCAGGGGTGGCGTTGATGGCGCTGACAGCAACGGCGGGTAGGACTTGAGGTCCCTGAGGTGGAAATGTAACCTGACGTTCAGGAGGCGGTGTGCGCGATCGCGGATGAGAGACCGCGAGACGTGGTCCACGAGGAGCAGGTGGGGGCGGCATCAAATTATTGATGCTCGTACTACGGTAAGAATCGTAGCGTGGTTGTGTCGGTGTTGAGTATGCACTTGGTGGCGCACCTGGTGGCGGTGGAGGCTCGCGAGAATTGGAAGACCTTCCAGCTCCACGAGATGGCGGGGGCTCTCTTGACGAGGCGGATGCGCTACTCGGTTGGGTTCGAGTTCGACCGGGGATCGGCACGCCTTCAGGGGAGACATACTGGATTTGCTAAGGAGATGTTAAATGTATAGGACACAGACCATAACCGAAAACACGTACTGTGGTGTCGGTTTTCTGTTCCGCACGACCGCGTCTCTTCTCCTTTTGGGCAATTGCTGCGGCCCCCAACTCGTTGTAGCACTTGAACACGTCAATTAACTCTTGATTCGCGTTAAGGAGGGCTACCAAGAGCTGCTCCTCTTTGGTTATCTCTGGCGCGCCAGAGGTCTCTTCCCGTTTCGCCTGTGAACGAGCGGCACCGGCTGATGCCCATGGTATCTGAGTCATGACCATAGTGTGCGACGCTTTGCACTTGGCATAGTATTTCTGGAGTGATAGGTCAGTTTACCACTCGATTGACCTAAAATTCATACCTTGATGAATGGGTTTATGGAGAAAGATTTTGGAGTGCTATACACAAGGGCCTCATTCAAGATGCGAGTGTTGTGGAGCGCCACTTCGCATTCCTCGAAGAGTCTCCGCATGTCTTCCTCGAGCGCAATGAGCCCGCTCGGCGGGGTTCGGTGCTGACTTTGATCCGAATTTTGACGCCTCGTGTTCGGTCCGTGAACTTGTGGTGAGTTGGGAGTGTTCACGTATGTCACTTGCAACATAGGGCTAGTGAGTGTTCGCGGTCGGTGGCCTTGCGTCGGGTTGAACATAGGGTCGTTCATGTCGAAGGGAATACCGTCCTCGGGTTTGTTCGGTGGCCGAACGCGTTTCCATGTCGACTGGAATCCTTCCTTGCCAGGGTCGTGGAAGGTGAACGCAGCGCCGGCCAGGACGTCCAAGAGTCGCTCCCTGACGACAGGTGAAGTGGTTGAAGATAGAATAACGTATTCCACAGTTTCCATAAACCTCTTCGTTGCGGTTTGAACTATTAACGGGTTAGATCGGGGGGAGAGGGCAGCGAAATTCACACGGACTGATGAAATGGTCGCTCGAATTCAGCAACATGATGGCCCACAGTCTAGCCGCACTCAACTGTTCAGGCGGGTCCGCGTATCTAGATCCCAGTCAGTACGTCAGCAAACGATATTTAGGCGGCGACACACTTGAATTCCCGTTTCAGTGTTATTGCGGCTCCTCTCGCAGCGGTTTCGCTGGAGGAGGCACGTTCACAAATCTCCAAGAAAAATGTCCAGTTGTCCAAGGCCTTGGCGACTACGAAGCCTATGGGCCAAGTGAGCGATCTCGGGAGCAACGAGATGACCCGCACCCACCGATCATCCTTGGTAACTCAGTTTGCGCCTCCCTCTCACGTTCCCTCTCTCTCTGGGGGTTTGAGTGGCTGCCGAGCGGGATTGCTCCATATGTTACAGGTTGGGCGGCGCCTGGAGGCGAAGAGGGAGAGTCTTGTGGCAGTGGGGCAATATGGGGGTCATCCTGATCTTCCTGAAAGAAGGTGCGAAGCTATATTTCGAGTGTAATTAGAAGTAGAACCGTGAAAATAGTTTTCAAGGGACTCACTACATTGTTCCCTTTTCGTCTTCGCTCAGAGAAATCACGTCCTCCAAATTTTTCGAGCCAGCTTGCCAATTGGACTCGAGCCGTGAGTGTGGTGGACGTTGAGAGTAATGAGCTAGATGTGGGAACGCGCACTAATTGTTGATGAAAGAAGTCATATGAGTCTTGAACATCATCAAAAGATGTCTCGAGGTTTCTGAGACAGTCCTGGATTTCTGTCTGCATTTCTCTCAGGTTGCTGATCATTTCATCCATTGTTTCAGATGATACATTGTGCTTGAGGACTGCAAGCACAAAGGCGAGTGATTTCTTCTTCGAAGGCAGAGCATTCGCGCGCAGAGTACCCTCCTGTGACTCGGTTTGGTCCGTCAACCGTTTGAGCGTGTTATGTGTTTCCTTCAAAGCCTGGCACAGCCTCACGACTGCGGCTTGTCCAGTGTTACTAAGTCACCAAATTGAGAACGACTTCCTGGCCAGACGGTGATACAGCGTACCTTTGGAGTAGTTTCTTGAAGCCGCGGTCTTTAGTATTAGACACGAAAACCTCTAGTTTCTCATGATTAATCTCCATGCGTCTTTGAAGTTCCTCTAGGTTATGCCGCAGCTGCTGAAGCTCTTTATCTGCAGCACGATGGGCGGCGATGGTTTTATCGAGCATTTTGGAGGCAGCAGCGGTGGCCTGTAGAGTCACAGCGACGAGTGAAATGACCCCTGCAGCCAAGCCGAATAGTTCTGCCATAATAGGTCTAGGTAAGATTGGTGGTGCTATCGGGGTTGAAAGGGTAAAGGAGATCAGGCGCTTCTTTGCAATCGTCGCCGAGTCTGGCACTGCCTCGTGGCGTTAAGGCTTTCCCTGACTTTATTATCTCATCCATTGGGGTGTAATTGCTTACACATTCACAGGTTGTATCGAGATAAGGAGAGAAATACCACTTACTCTTGTGTTAAGCTTTCCCAATCATGAATACGGATGGTCACTGCCTCCGGTCTCAATGTGATCAAAGCCTGGCTCCTTACGTTATAACACTAATTTGCGGACTCTACTGTAAATTGCAGGAATCGGGGCGAGAATCACGGGCATTCGTTTGCGTTTGTCACACGACTGTCACTGAGATGTGTGGTCGAACGCGGAGGACCATTATGTATATATGTGAGGTCACGGTCACACGCCGTCCTCAGTCACGTCACATTTTACAAAGGCATATATAACGATCGAATGAAGCTGATACACGCAGCTGTTCAATGGAGTGTAAACGGCCAAGCCGCAATCGACCAAGGATCGAAATCATCAGAAATGACGTGCTCAAATTCCTCAGGACAAATGCGCAGGACGTTTGGCTTCCGTTGGAACGAAGTTAAAATACACAGAGCTCGACCTCTTACTGGACCGCACGCTACGGTTTGCTGAAAAAGGGGAGCCAGACCCCCCAGCTGTACCTCGGCGCCCCATGCAACTTACACGTCCCATTTCCCCTCGACTTCCGCCGTCTGTACTTGGTGGGGGATGTCCCTCCAAGCGGCCTGGTTGGGTATGTGCTCTCTTGTGAGAAATGCGGAGTTAAGTTACATTTCGCCTCTCGGAAATCAATCAGGGTGGGCCTGCCAATGCTCTATTACCACGAATCGGGTTAACAAACCTGGAGCCTTGTATTCAACAGGACCCCCCCTATCACAATCACACAGCAGGATCCTCCCCTAATGCAATCGGACCTCGCTGTGAAGAGCTCAAATACATTTGACGGGCGGCGTTTCCGACAAGTAGCCTGCTCGAGGTTTAACATGATACAACGCTTGAACAAGCCTGGAGTGGAGGACGTACCATTCTGCTACTGCAAGTAACCAAACGAGGTATATCCGGAACACCATCGAGTACGAGCCGCGTCTGTACCCCGACGAATCGCATTAATCATCCCTCACAGTAAATCATCAATGTATCAAAGTCTCACCTGCAAGTAATAGCCTGCCACCCCATCGCAAATACCGCAAGTCCCCACATCACGAGCGGCACGGCAACCCTACACCCACGCAGAGAGTTCAGATGGGGCGACTCTCCTAACCGCAGCCGCGGATACAACTCACGTGAACATATTTAACCAAGTCAAGCTCAGCCTCCACCCGTCGCGCGCTTTCTTGTAAACGAAGAGGTACACAGCGGTATTGAACATCATCCACCAGGCGAGATTGAGGACTAGCTCGCCCGCGAACGTTGCACCAGGGCAGTGGCTGAAGCGGCCGTCCCATTGCCAACCGGCGGTCAAGCCGTACGTCGTCAGGCTTATGGTGGCCAAGCGCTACGCACGTTTTATTAGGTGACATTGGGTTAGGGGGAGGAAGGGAGAGGGAGGCTTCGGATAGAAGAATGGAGGATATCGAAACTTACCACCGCCACGCCACCAGCGAGCATCCACCCTATTAGACTACGTTCCACAGGGATAACCAGTACGTCTAGTAACTGCCGGGGAATGAGACGGTCCACGTCCATGCAGCAGAACACGACCGCCATTGATGTTGTACTTTCAAGCGAGGGTCAAGCGAGGGTCACTTTCGAGCGAGGGTCAAAAGGGTGTTCCACCCGCGAGCAGTAAAATGCGGGTTTTATGAGCTGCGGAGTTGATGCAGGCCCGGCATCATTAATACACGAAGCAGATGCGTTGGGGTGGGGATAAGCGCGGAGGTCACGCCGCGGAAAAGACGCCGAAGGTAGAAAATGCGTATTGAACCTGTGCTGCTGTGCTTCAGGGTAAACGACCTCGTTTCTCAAGCAGATATACAACAAAAAGGACACATTCACTCATGCGAAACCTTACTTCCATTGTTTCAACAGAAGAGGCCTCCGCCCCTATTTGAAGGCATAACCAAACGTCACTCAAATCACCAGAGCAAAATCAGTTACTCATTCTCAAACAACTGTATACAATCTCGGGCGACAGGACTGCAAAACAGCAAATGACGAACCGGGTTAAGAATCAAATAAAGCAATAGCCACCTCCAGATGTGTGGCTCCTGTCGAGATGTTGATAAGACGGAGGTAAAACTGATGAGCGACTGAGAGCGGTAAATAACTATTCTACGAGGCGAGCAAGCACGGCGTTGGGGATGATTCTGCACGAGGGTGACTGCAACGTTCAAAAAACCGAGTCCAGTCGTCCTCTCAGTATGCGTTTCGGTGCCGGTACATCATACGATATCAAAAACCAATAAAGAGCACGAGTCGAGAGTCGGCGGAGTCGGGGTGTGAGACAGGAATGAGACGGTCGGAGTCGGGCTGGGTTTGGCGAGGTTGAAAGACGACAAAACAAGCTGGTGGACTAATTGAAAACTGGCCTTTTCTTTTTCTTGATGAGAGGTCGTATTTTACATTCTTTCTATAAGATGTCGGTGGTGTGAATATCAGCAAGATCGGAAGTTGCGACCTAGAATTGTTAGCCGCCTCAGTGAGTTGGTAAATTGTAACCTTCATTTGTGGTCGGCGGGTAACCGAGGCGAGAGGCGAGAGGCGAACGGGCGGGGACGAATGATGATAGCTGAAGCCGATGGGAGAGTCGAGGGCGATGTCCTTAGGGGTCGGCATGATGGATAGACATTTCGAGCAGTCGGGCGGAAGGTGGCGAACTCGAGGGAGGTAGGCGATGGTGTCGAGGTATATAAGAGGAGACAGAGGTAGTACAGTTTACTGGCCAATGGAGAGAGGTTGGCCGTTGCAGCCCTTGATCATTTCAATTGCGCCGCACTCCTCACAATGCGTCCACATTGTGCGTTCGCCATCAGCATTGGGATATGCCGATAAACGAAGCTTCGGAATTTGAGAGCAGCTGGACCTGTCACAGGGGCGGGCGTGGTCAGTCCGGAATCCTGATTCGAAGCCTGACATAAGAAAGGAATGCATGACCGTGCTCACCCGTGGTGCCCAAACCCTTGCTCCTTAGGCTGCATAAGCCCATTGGAGAGTGTGCTGTTAGTTGATGCATTGGACGGATGACGGTTGTCGAAGGGCTTGCTGTGTACCGGGTCCGACGCGGAGCGGGAGACTTTGGAAATAGGCGAGAGGACATCGTCACATTCCATTACCTCGTCATCCATGCTAGGAAATGGATAGAAAGTCTGCGAGGTGGGCGGGTAAAATGAGGCTGAAACAATTCGTCAGACGCGCTGGAGGTGGTTTCGCCCTACCCGCGGGCTGAACTCCGACTCACCGGGACTGGTAGAGGAACTCGAGGACTGCTCAGTGGCGGTCGGATTGAAGTTGTATTGCGGCTGGGCGACGTTCATGCCCATGTCGACGTCGAAGGAGATGGAAGGCAAGTTGACAGGCTTTGTCGCGTACGAGGGGCGCTTGAACGACTGAGGGCGAGTGATACGCGTCAGTCAGCGACAATATGGATGAGTGGCAAGGAAATGGACGCGGCATACCTGGGGCATGGGCGCGTCGACGTCGTCTTCGAACTTTCTCTTGACCATGGCTAAGAGGCGGTGTGCAGGTGGGTAGTGGGTAGGGGTGGTGTTTGGTGGTTGACTGGGTAGTGCAGCGATGAGAGAGGGTGCTTAACGAGGCGGGGGAAAAGACCTGTTGAGGTAGGAGTTTAAGAAGAGGGACCTGTCATCGAGGGGTTTCCCTTGTCGAAAGCCTTTGTTTTCCTTTCTGGGAGGACTCGACGGGCGGCAGGTGGATCGATCCAGATTGCATCTCGACGGCTTTTCGCGCGTCTTCTGTGGCCCAGAGTGACCCAAACTTGCAGGGAACGTGCATAAGGACATGACGGGGGTGTCCTGAAATGGAATGGGGCTGTTTCCAGTTCTGCGTTGCTGCCATAGTTCGGAAGATCTAAGTAAGCAATTTGAGACCCAAGAAGCCGAGCTAAATTTGTAAACGGTCACGGAGTATAGAGTGAAGCATCCCTTCTATCCTAACTTGTGCTCGCTATAGCCACCTATACGTCTAGCCTATGACCGGCCTCGACCGCGCCCGGTGCCGAGTAGGCTTCAATAATATTTGGGCCCAAACGCAGCACGGGAGGCGTCTAGTTCTATATTAAAAGCTCTCTATGCGAAATCATGAATTTTGAAGCACTTTTCTCGGTTCATGACGCCTGAGCCCATCGAACCGTTGGAGCACGCTATCCACGCGCAGTCCTCGCGGAGCTTGCACGAATTAGACTGTATGCGTAAATGAGTCGATTCCGCGAGGTCGGGGGTCAACTGAGACCCTTCGCGGGGTTCCTCGTCGCAGGGGACGTTTCACCGTCGCGCAAGCCCTCTACCCTGCGAGAGGCAGCGGGATTGTCCCGTACGATACTAGGGAGGTACCTCGTGTAGTCATTTGCTTGCTTGATGTGCCCTAAAGAGCCGAGGAGCCTGGGTTGACGCTAAACGCGTTATCCTTAAAGGGTTTCACAGTATTGCGAGGTTCATTACACTCTCATTCACACCTAAATGTTTCTCATGGCAGTTTTTAAGTTGTAGTAGTGGCCTGCAAGCGTGCCGCTGTTATTACCCCAACGCCGCGGATCGGGTTCTCGCCCGCCGGACCCTCAATCGCCCCCAATCGCTCCCAACCACCCAGAGGGCCTTCATGTACACCTACAACCCTTCTTCAGTTCATCCCCCGAACTTCATGAAGCCCGGCGGCCGTCTCTCAATCCCACCCACACCGACGAGCAATGGTGAAGGCCCCTCCTGCTCTCTTCTCTGACCCCCAGCTGACACACAACCACTACAGCACGGAATCCGCCGCGTCAAGCAATCCGCGGAAGCGCTCGCTCTGAGGCGCGAGAAGGAGCGCGAAAAATTGCGGGCATACCTCGAGCTCGAAGGCCACGTCCTTGATCTGGTGAGTCGCTCCACCTCCACCTTAGCCTCCCCAATGACGTGGGGTGGATTGGGTAGCGAAGCTGACGGAACGCGAGCGGCAGTAGAAAGACCGGGACGAATACACCCAAGAGGCGCTGAAGCTCACGCTACAGCTGTTGAGTACCAATCCAGAGCACTATACTGTATGGAACTACCGGAGGGATATCCTCGTCCGAGGCGTTTTTCCCAATTTGTGCGTCCACGACTACCCACCTTCCACCAACGCTTTGGTTGCTAACGTGATCCGAGGATGTAGGGCACCAGAACAAGTGAACGACCTCCTCAACGCCGATTTAGCGTTCACGTTTGCGGCGCTGAAGAAACACCCCAAGACGTATACCATTTGGAATCACCGACGGTGGTGTTTGGAGTGTATACCGGATGTTCCCCCAAGCCTCGGTGATAATGTTAACACGGAAAAGTGGCGGCTGGAAGCGTGGACGCATGAAATATTTATCGTCGAAAAGCTCTTGGACACCGACGCAAGGAACTGTACGTCCCACCACCCACTTGTGTCCTTTCCCCACTGCACCTCGTACCACATGGCGTACTGACAAAGCGCTGCAGTCCATGCGTGGGACTACAGGCGGTACATCATGCGTAATTGCCCAGCCTCGATGCGGCTCTCTGAAGCCGACGAGCTAAAGTATACAACGCACAAAATCGAGAGCAACTTTTCCAATTTCAGCGCGTGGCACCAGCGGTCCCTCGTCTATTCGCGGTTGTGGGAGGCAAATCCTGCTGCGAAAGCCGCGGCGCTCGATGCCGGTACGTGTTCAGTTCCTGGTGGTGGTGAGGTAAGATGGAGACTGAGATTTGGTGGTAGAATTTGAGCTGGTTAAGCAGGCGTTATACATCGACCCGAATGATCAGAGTGGGTGGTTGTACCACCGCTGGCTCGTCGGGCGTGGGGACGACCCGGCTGTGCTTGAACGTGAAGTTGGGGTCATCACAGAAATCCTCGAGCTTGAGGAGGATTCAAAATGTACGTCCATTCTCATTCCTCGGTATTCATTTCCTTTCAGTCATTGAGTTCTAGCCTGATATGATATATTAGGGTGCCTCGAATCGCTGGTGCATTATAAACGGC